>JACCDK011602695.1_pt1 | contig 23061 bp, 18 predicted proteins | sample 7445871 | NCBI WGS metagenome assembly JACCDK01 (sample SAMN15323436, study PRJNA562643) | freshwater metagenome | isolation source: river surface water | place: USA:Blue River Watershed | collected 2017-08-15 | reverse complement strand
CGAATTGGGAATACTTTTTCCATGAAAGGTACTGGTTCGTCCAATTCAAACCAATTGATGACCTCTTCCTTCAAAATACTTGGAGCAAATGGCCTAAAACTCTCTCTTCGTTTGATTTTTAAATTGAGAATTTCTTTGGCATCGTTGCGGCGCGGATCAGCAATGATAGAACGTCCACCCAAAGCCCTGGGGCCAAATTCTGCAGGACCATTGAACCAGCCCACCACGCCCCCATTGGTTAAACAATTCACTACCACCGGGTATAATTCATCATCTGGCAACTCACGATAATTAAGATTTAATCGATCACATTCCGCTTTTATATATTCATTGGTGAAATGACACCCCGTATTTGCATTAAATACGGCTTCACTTCGTGATTGCTTAGCCACCATGTGATGCACCCAATAGGCACTGCCCATACTGATTCCTGCATCATGGCCGGCACTTGGGATATACACTTCTTTAAAGGGAGTATTTCGCGTTATTTTACCATTAGCTACACTGTTCTGTGCCACTCCACCTGCGATACAGACTTTCGTTAATCCCGTTTTTTTATGCAAGTAATTCAATACATGGAAAATAATCTCCTCCGTGAAACGCTGAACCGATGCCGCCAAATCTTTGTGGTATTGGGTCAATTCTTCTTCCTTCTTTCTCACCTTACCAAATCTTGCCTCCATTTTCTCGTTGAACAAGGAATGCACCAAGGGCATGAAATCATCGGAATAATAAACGTAGCCTTTGTGGGGTGACTGGAAGTAACTCAAATTCAATCGAAATAATCCTCCAGGGATTAATTCCACCACATCACGCAACAAATCAACATATTTGGGTTCTCCGTATGGCGCCAATCCCATCACCTTGTACTCATCGCCATAGTAAGGAAATCCCAACAACTGGGTCATCGCGGTATAAAATACGCCTACAGAGTGCGGAAAATCAATATCCTCAAGTACCTCAATGTGTGTTCCTTTTCCACGTGCCAACATCGTTGTAGTAAAATCACCAGCACCATCGATGGATAAGATCGCTGCCTCTTCATATGGAGAAGGATAAAATGCGGATGCCAAGTGACTACGGTGGTGTTCTATGTTCTGAATTTTAGCTTCCAAGTCAGAAACCAAAACAGACGAATCAACCTTTTGTAATTCAACCGCAATGCTGCTTATCTTTTTGGCATTCGCGAAGCGATTAATAGCATACTTCAACACATGCACCGGTGACTGCAGCATAAACGCTATTTTCTTATTGAACTTCGCCTTGGGATCACGTCCAATACAAATGTAATTGACATCTTTCAGGGAAACTCCAGCTTCTTCCAAGCAAAAAGCAATCGCCTGAACAGGAAATCCAGCCCAATGCTTTGAGCGCGTAAAACGCTCCTCTTCAGTCGCTGCAATCAGAGATCCGTTTACTAAAATAGCAGCTGATGCGTCTGCGTGATATGCATTAATTCCTAAGATGATCATATTTGTGATAAAGATTTATTTACTTGTAAAGACATACCATTTAATACTTGAAAATTAGGTTACTGAAAGTTTCACTTACCTTTTTTAAATCTGTAATCAAATCCCAATTTTTATTAAAATTAGCTGCATACCAATTGATTTTTTAAATATAATATCTCTAGTTTGCAAATTGTTTTCTCTTAAATTTAAATATTCCATAATTAATTCAAAAATTCAATCTAAAAAGGTCTATTTATTCAGCTTTAACCCGAAACTTAATCCCGCACCAAACAGGATTATATTTTTCGAAAAGGATTTTCCATGTTTATTCCTTGGCTATCTCTAAAACAATACAGATCACCTTATTGGGTTGCGAGGGTAAAGCGTTTTTGAGAAAGGTAAACTAAAAAACCATATAATAACACCCCCTTGAACAAGTGAGTAATCGTCGTTTGTAACTCACAATCTGGCCGTACCGCATAATTCAATAGAGGCAACATCAAAAGAATATAAAAAGGAGAAATTTTTGCCCATGACTCGACAAGTTTAAACGTTAATGAGAAAATTATGCCTAAAGCAAGCCCAAAAGTATAAACACCCCAAACACCATATGCAATATAACCATCTGCAAATATCCCAAGACCCATGGATGTACCTTCATTAACTACATGGCCAGAAAACGCATTGAATATCGCTTTATCGCCTGATTTAATTTTATCATGGGCTAAAAAGCGAGGAAGAATTGCCGCCTCGAGATATTTACTTACTATTGTTGTTCCTTGGAAATTCTTATTACGATCCATATTATCTACAGTACTGGCAAAGATCCAAGCTTGGTTACTTCGACTCAAAGTAGCTAATAAATTATCCTCTCCAAGCAATATTTCATTGTCGGCGATATTTGATCCAACTTCACCTACGGTTTCCATAGACGCTTCTTTTTCTCCGAACCAAACCTCTTGGCGATATACAACTTTCATTGCCTGTAAAAATAAAACGAATAATACAAAAGCAGTTGCCCCAATTAGCTTTAGTCTCACAGTTGGTTTAACAGAATACACGTAATAGAAAGCAAAAAAAATCAACCACATAACCACGTCATGATACATCCCGCCAACAAAAGATGACACTAAATCTATCGAGAAAACTACGACAATCAATAAAAAATACTTCCGCGGATTTATTGAAAACAAGGCAAACGCTGCTACAAATCTGAGCAAAGAACCAAGATATACTATGAATGACAACTCACCTAGATTTAATGTGTAAATAAACTTCAAAAAAACAGCAACAGCCGTTGTTCTATACAAAAAAGTTTCGTTTACCATTGCACTTTTTTTAATTGATTTAAAATTTGGGGTAAAAATATTTGTGGGAAATAAATACAGTCCGAGCATGAAAGCTAGTACACCTGGAATTGCCAAGGTGAAATATTGATCAGAAGGAATTTTCATGCCATAATTTAAAACTGAATCATCCAATTGATAGGTAATTAAAGGGGAAATTATGTAATTTACAGAATACAGCAACAACACCCATTCTCTAAAAACAAATATTCTGTTCGAATCAAAAATCAATCGATAAACAAGCTCTAAGACCAAGGTGGTACCAACTGCCAAAAAGCCATCATGCATCAACAAAAATGACAACAAATAAAATAAAACGACGCGATAAAATGACCTCATTTAATAGCAATTATCATTGCGCTGCCGTTTCTTTGAGTTGTTAAAATAGGTTGGGATGTGGAAAAATCAATTAATTGATAATTTAATTGAATCAATAAGTCTTGAGCGCTACCAATTTCAAAACCGGCCGCCTCTTCAGTCCAATCGCCGAACTCAAAAAAAACCTTACATTTTGTTTGATTGCTAAGAAATCTTTGCAAACTTTTTAATACTAAATACTCGTATCCTTCAACGTCAATTTTGACAAAATCTGGATAAAATTGATTAACATCCAAAAAATCATCCAAATTCACGGTATTTACCAAAACTGCTTCATCCGTAAAAACAGGTGAAAAGCTTCCTTTTCCATTTAAACCTTTTGGCGAATAAAATGGCAATTTAACATCGCCATTTTCATGGACCGCTAAATTGTAGTATTTGATATTCTCAAGTTTATTTTGTTTAATATTTTTATCCAAAAAACAATACACCGAAGGTGCAGCCTCAAAAGCATACACTGTCACATCGGGCCTCGATTTTGCGACTTCTATACAAATAGATCCAATATTTGCGCCTACATCAATAAAAACGCCATTTTGAGGCAAATTTCTACAAATATAGTCTATGGATTCCCGCTCATAGATGCCATTAACGTACAATTCGAAGCCTACATTTTCAATTAAGTTTGGTACAGAATAAATCACCCCTCTAGAAGTGGTAAATTTCCTTCGCTCTTTTTGATTCCGAACGAGCAACCGTGCTAAACGAAGCTTCCCTTTAAAATTAGGTAAGTAATTAAATAAACTTTGTATTAATTGCATTATGAGTTGTTAATTGCTTTTTTGAATACTTCCGAAATTTGATAATAATAATCTCTTTTTTCACTTCTCACTCGACGGTAACCATTTTGAGTTACCAATTCAATTTGATTTGCATTAGTTGATAAAAATTTTAATTTTTGAATCAAATCATCAATATTCTTGAATTTTAAACATTCATCGTCAGAAAAAAAGGAATTGATTTCAGTATTCTCTTCGGTTATTAAGCAAGTACCACAAGCCGGTATTTCAAAAGTTCGTGTAGTATGCAATTCTGGGAACTTTTTCGAAAGTAAACCCAAGGCAAATTTAGAAGTTGAAATTGCCAGTGCATATTGCTCATTTACAACTTTCTCACCGAGAAATGTAATTTGATCATTTAGTCTAGCTTGACTCTTTAAAAATTTTGACCATCCCATACCCCCTAACACAATTTTATAACCTGACACTAAAAGAGTATTTATAATCTCTGCTCGATATGCTTCATACAATCCAATAAATGTAATTGTATCTTTTTTACAAGAAAAATCAAGTCGAGGAAAGTGGACTTTATGATCGTACCCCTGGGTTAAAAGTATAACCTTACTTTCTTTAACATATTTATAATAGTAATCCAACTCGAACGATTTAGTCGTAATAAGGAAATCATATAAATGTATTCCTTTTACAAAATACCGCGACTCATTTTCTAAAAAAGCGGTGTCAGGCGTATAATGAACGAGTGTTCTCGTACGCGTTTTTAATTTCAAAAGCACCTCTTTATAAATAAATACGCCTTTATCAATCCAGATCAAATCAAAATTGCATTCATTTAAAGCCAAAAATTGATCAATTGCCCTATTCACTTTCCAAATAAGAGGACCTATATTAAACCTCCAACCAATACTTCTGGATATTCTGTTTAGACTCAAAATCTGTTGAGTAACATCGATGAGTAGAGCTTCTCCATCTGTCAATTGATTAATAACCTCGAATCGCATGCGTGAAGTTGAGCCTAACTCACACTGGCCTATATACAAAACTTTGGTCACACTAATATTTTATCAATTTGTTCTGAATAGTTAGCTATTGAAAAAACTTCTAACGCATTTTTTCTAGAATTCTCAAGAATTTGAGAATTAAAAGTCCATCTCTTTTCTACTAGATCACTTAACACTTGAGCCAATTCATTTTTTTCAAATACATACGGATAATTGATTTGTTCAGCGATTTCTCCAATACCTCCTTTATTTATACCGATAAAGGGAATTCCAAAATCCAAACTTTCAAAAAATATTCTACCTAATGGTTCATTCTCGTTGACATGTAACAATACATCTATAAAAGGATAAATTTTGGTCTTTTCACTAACAAAACCTTTAAAGAAAACATTCTCTTGCCCCCTAAGCAATTGCATATTTTCTGATATTTTCAAACTACTATCAATATCTCCGTAAAAATGAAAATCTAGATTAGCCCCACAAATTTGAAAAAACTCATTTGTAAAAAGACCAATTCCTTTTGAAGGCGTAACCCTTCCTACGATGCCGACTACAAGCTTACCTGACGGGAGCGAATGCCAATTTTTCAACAAACTAAAATGATACCCATCATACACGTCAAAGCTTGCTATCTGAAATCCGCTTTGAATTGTCTTAGAAATAGTTACAAATTTTAGATTCCGTAAAGAATGTTTAATCCGAACAGTATCCTCTAAGATTCTCACATGTACCACAAAATTAACCTTTGGAAATAACCATGCTAAGTTATAAATATATCGGATATGACCTGCCTCGTTGCAATAAACTGTTTTAATTTTCGAGGTAAAGAACTTAAACAAAACTCCACAATAGAGAAATTTTAAATTAGTAAAACCCTTCGTATGAAAATCACTTTGATCTAATTTTTCTTTAAACAGGCTAGATTGTGGTACAAAAATGAATTCAAATTTTAACTTTGAGTGTTTTAAGTAATCAAAAAGCACATTTTCACTACCGTACAAATTCCCGGACGGGCTAATTATTATCCTCAATTTGTTAAACTTAAAATTAACTTTTCACATGCCTCTTCCGCAGTAAATTTCATTGCATTCGTTCGCTCTGAATTTCTAGAAAAATTATAGTCAATTAAAGAATCTTTGATATTCGAAAAACTAATCATCACCACTTTCGGATTATCAATTGATAAATATTCATAACAGCCAATCATTTCTTTAGGAAACCAAACCTCTAAACCACAATTTAAATATTCAAAGAGTTTATTGGGTGCATTGTAAACATAATTAAGCGTATTGCCTTTGTACAATATCAATCCAATATCTTTATCTTCGACCGCTTTCGGTATATCATTGTAATTGATTGGACCACTGTACTTTATATTGTTAATATTTCCGTGCTCAATAGTATTTTTCAATTCTTCCGGCAACTGAAAAGAAAAAATTTCGAGTTCGTATTTTTCAGGTTGATATTTAATGAAATCAATTAATTCTCGAATGTAAGTATCTTCAAAACTCACTGCACCAATGTAAACCAGTTGAATGCAGTGTTTTAAATGGTCTTGTTTTTTTACTGAATTCAGGGTCAAACTATTCCATGTAGATAATGGGAAATTCGGCATCACATGAAGAACTGAATCTGAAATGCCAATATAGTCATCTTTAAAAAATTGAGTTCGCTTTTTATTGGTGTGTGATATCCATGAAAACTTTGAATAGTTTTTACGCTCCAAAAAATGATTCCATTGCACCAATTGCATTCCATTGCTATATTCTTGTTTTGTTGTGTATTCATGGTAATGAACCATTATCCTCTTTTTCTTGAAAATTAGTTTATACAAAATTGCTGGAAAAGCAGAAATACTCTCGAAGTAAAGAACAGTCGAGGGTCTGTATCGTGTTAGTTTGTAAAATGAAGAAAAGTAAAAATAGAAGTACTTCGTCAACCTAATTATTCTATTCGTAGAGAATACGTTTATTCGTGAAATAGTTATTGACCCCTCATCCACTTTAAAATCATCTAATTTCGTTTGATAAGTACTAATTACTAGTATGTTAATATTTATTCCTGAATTTTTTAATACAAATAACAAGTTTTGAATTGGCGGGTAAAATTCTAGAGGCTGGAAATGAATTATTACTAATTCCATTTAATTTTCATTATCAATCTCCTGATACCAAGGGCGAAATTAAAACCAACGACCCTCGACACACGGGCGAAAAGAAAAGGTGTATCAATCCTTAAACTAGAAAAAGAATTTCCCTTCAATGAATTCCTAGCATCATTCAAGATCAAAGGAAATTCAACCCCATATTGGTATGCAACTTGAGAAATATTCAACTGAAAAAGCCTTTCCGTAAGCTTAGAGCGTTCTAATTCAAAAATGTATTGAAATTTAAACTCAACCGTCTTCAATAAGTTCAAAGCCCGTTGTGGAGTATGAATTTGTGACAACGATTTTTGATTTTGATTTTTCCGATAATAATTAATGCCATCTGTAAATACTACTTGCTTCGCCGCAAGTAAAGCCCTCGCAAAATATTCTCCGTCTTCATCGGGTGACGGCGAAATTTCAATTTTCCAATCACCAATAATATCAACGATTTTTTTAGGTAAAAGATAGGCATTTGGCTGGACCATTCCGGGTTGACCTTCGCTACCGAGCAAGCGAAGTAAAAAACAAAGTCCCGTACCCTCTTTTTTAATCAGTTCCGTATCGATTTCCCCACAAGGCTTTGCGATTGTATCTTGAAAAAAAACTGTCTTACACACAGCAATCTTATTTTGTGCGTTTTCTAATTCAATCAATTGCTTTTCAATTTTATCCTGACTTAATACATCATCAGCATCGAGATATTGAATAAAATCTCCCGAGGCAATCCTCAAGCCGGAATTTTTAGCACTGGAGCAACCTTGATTATCTTGATTAATGAATATGATTCGGTTATCATGAAAGGATCTAATAATGTCTAGTGTTTTATCCATAGAACCATCATTGATTACGATTATTTCCAGATTACGATGCGTCTGATTTAAAACACTATTAACACATTCTAAAATATACTTTTCGGCATTATATGCCGGTATAATTACAGAAACTAAACTAGAAGGCATCTGAGAATTTCAATTTATTTGTTTGCTTCAAATACCATGCTTTTTTAATACCTAGTTTCAAACAGTTCTTAATCAGGAAACGAATGGTGTGTTTCTTATTATTTGAAAGAATAAATTCAATATCTCTTTTAGGAAGGGTACTTTCATGAATCTTTTGTGAAAGTATAGTCAAATTGTGTTTGAGATACTCCTCATTTCCAAGATGAATCTCCTGTCCCTCATGCTGTCTCCAGGAAATCAAATTTTTTTGAAATTCAATCATTGGGTATTTTAAAGCTAAGCGTAACCAAAATTCATAGTCACTTACACACCTTAACTCCCAAAAGCCATTTTCGGCTTTAAAAACTTCATTTCGTATAATACTTGCACTCGGACTAATATCTAAAATACCTCTTTGAAAAAAATGAATATGATACGCCTCAGCAGGCTGGTGTATTTGTAAATTCTCCAAACTTCTTGAACTAACTCCAAATGCGCATTCCGGATTTGCCTCCATTGCACTAATCATGATAAAAAGACAATCAGGACTCATGGTATCATCGCTATCTAAATATTTAAGGTATTTACCTTTTGCAAAACTTGCCGCTTTATTTCGGTTCGGGTAATCGCCCAAATTACTTTCATTGACATGAACTGAAATGCGACTGTCCTTTTCAGCGAAACTAGTTGCGATCGCAACTGTATCGTCTACAGAACAATCATCGACTATTATCAACTCAAAATTCTGATATGTTGAAGATAGTACGCTTTCAATCGCCTCAGCAATATACTTTTCTCTATTGTACGCGGTCATTAAAACCGTTACTAAAACATTCATCAATAATTTAATTTTTTAAATCTTAAAAAGGGCTTTTCAATTAAATACCAAGACATTACACTAACCATTAAAAGTAAGAATACTTGAATAATCAATTGATAAATGGGCGAATTTAAATTAGGCAACAGAGCTGGCATGAATTTATTTTTTCTCTCAATACCACACAAATTTCTCATAACAACAGGAATGAAATTGTGATATAAATATAATCCATAGCTTATTTTTCCTAGGAATACAAATAGTTTAAAATCAGCAACCCTGTGAATCTTAAAATTTAGATTCATAAATAAGATTAAAAAACACGAAATGAGACCCAAAGAAAGATTCTTTAGTAAATATACGGTGCCGGTAAAATACACTAAAACACAAAGGGAAGTACTTATAATAAGTAGCTGGGTTTTAGACAACGATCTTATCATATTGTCAAACATCCCTGATTTTAGTGATAGTAAAGCTCCAAACATGAACAAATCAAATTGAGAAAACGGTAAAATATCTATGAAACTACTATTTACGAAAAAGAAAACTACAATTTTAAGAAGACATGAAATGAAAAAGGTCAAATAAACAGACAAAGCAATTTTCTCTCTAGGAACCAATAAGATAACTAAAGGCCATATTAAATAAAACTGTTCTTCCACAGCCAAAGACCATAAATGACTGAACACCCCGATCCAATTGTTTACGGCGAGAATTCTAAAATTAGTCAAATATGTAAATAAATAAATTGCATTATCCTCCCAAAATTCAAAGTCTACAAATAGAAGTGCAATAAGTGATAAATAATAGATTGGAAAAATCCTTAACGATCTATTCCAGTAAAAAAACCCAAATGCGTCACTAAGTTTTTTCTCTTTAAGTCTCATCAAATTTCCAGTAATCAAATAGCCACTGATAACAAAAAAGAAACTGACTCCAATATTACCCATGAATGGAATGGCCTTTACAAATTCAGAATTAGGCAACCAATGAGAAATTATAACAAGTATAACTGAAAAAAAACGAAGGGTGTCTAATCTTGGTTGATAAAGCATATTACTCTATTATTTCTTTAATTTTTCTCCCAATTTTCTCCCAATCATAAAATTTTTCTACAAGCCTTCTTGCTCTAATTCCTAACTCTTCCTTGGTATAATTATTACTTAAGACCCTATCAATTGCCTGTGCCATTTTTATTGGTTCGTCTTCAATGACAACTTCGTCAACAATATGGATTCCCTCAACTCCTTTTGAGGTACATACGATAGCCTTTTGAAATTTCATGGCCTCCAAAACTTTTAATCGAGTACCGCTACCTGATAATATGGGTATAACAACAAGATCGGCTTCAATATAAGACTTATGTAAATCTTCCACAAATCCAATCAACTCGCATTTTTTTGTAATTCCTACTAATTCTTTTAATTCAAATGAGCACTTTCCGGAACCTACTATTTTAAAAATAAAGTCTGATTGTATATTCAGTGTAACTTTTCTCAGAAACCACTTTATGCCCTCTTCATTTGGGAAATAATCCAATGAACCGACAAACAGAATCACAGGTATAGGATTATTTAAAACCTTTACTTCATTTGGAGTTATTTCAGTGCCATTTGGAATTACATGAATTTGGTTTATTCTCTTTTTATTTACTTTTCGAAATAACTCCGCATCGCGCTCACTGCATGTCCAAATACAATCGATGTATTTGTAAATTCCCCTCTCTTTACGCCTAACATGATTCAAAATATTTCGATTAATCCTGTTGAATTTATAATCCGCTTCGGCTATTTCCGTGTCAAAATTATGTGCATCGTACACCAATTTGATTCTTGGAAATTTGCATTTGATTCGTTTTGCAAGATCTAAACTTGATAAGTTTTCAAAAACAATTACATCGAATTTTTTATGGGACAATAATCCATACATAGGGCGATCGAATTTTAAGAGAACGTCACTTGCTGACTGAAAAAAATTTTTTGTTAGAACTCTACTGTACAGCGCCATTCCAATTTTTGTAGGCAGAAAAGCCAATACCGCAGGTATTTCTAATTGTTTAATTGTGATAAATTCTGCTTTTTTCAAAGAAGGATAAGCTTCGATCGCTTTTTTTATTTGTTCTGCATCGGCAAAAGTTATTATCGTTAAATTACTATGTTTACTTAACTGGTGAAGGATATGAAAGTAACGATTCATTCCACCGTTTAAAATAGGATATAATTCTACATACGGTAATACAAATAGTACGCTTATTTCCATTTTGAATTTATCTCTGAAATCCGATTTGCCACACCTGCTATATCTTCAAAATTAACTAACCAACCATTTATTCCATCTTTTATATATGTATTTAATCCAAAAATATCATTAGCTAAAACCGGGACATTGTTACTTAAAGATTCAAATAATACGAGTGGTGTCATTTCAGCAATTCGGCTCGGATGTATGAAGATATCGTATTGACTTAGAGTTGAATTTATATCCTCAGGTCTTATTAGTCCCTGATATCTAATATTTGTTTCAGAACTATAGTTTGAAATTAGAGTATCTAAATACATTTTATTGTATGCCTGACCAAATATATCTATTTGAATATTTGAATCATTAAGTTTATCAGCCAAATTAAACAGGCGATCTATTCCTTTGGAATGCTCAATTCTACCAACAAAAACACACTTAAGTTTTCCTTTAATCAATTTGTTTTTTTTTGTTATTTCTGGCAAATACCTTTCGATAAAACGAATTTCTTTTGATGGAAATGATAATTTCATTTTGTAAAAAAAATGCTTATTCAAAGTAAAAATAACATCAAATGCCTTTTGAATTCTATCTAAATTATTAATAGTGTTTTCCGCATTTAAAATCGAGGATTTAATAGCTCTATTTAATCTTGGAATGATTTTTAAATTAAAAAAAATATCATTTTTCCGAAGAAAATCCGGCAACTTTTGTAGATGACTTGTTTTAAATACACAACGAGAACAGTCACGTATATTTGGATTTATACTACATTGTTCTGTGATGTCTTTGATAAACATTAGATTTGAACAAAAATATTGGACCAAATGAAAGGTGAAATGCAATTCACATCCAAGACTTTTTAACTCATTAAGGAATAGATCTGTAATAGTATACCCATTCTCAAATTGATGATAATGAAAAATTCCAATCTTGAAATCAACTACGATTTTTTTGACAAAATCTTTTTTTCTTAAATCTGATTCTGTCGCAATAATAACTGATGTGTTATCATGTCTGTAAACAGATGACTTATCCCCCTCAATGAGTACGATATTGCTTTCTGTATTCGATGCGCAAATATTTGAAACGTAAACCTCAATACCCGCTATGTGGTCAGGTAAATAATTTTTCAGTACATGGCAAGTTATCATGTATTATAATTTTTAAAAATCAATCGAAATGATTTTAAATATTGACAAATGAAATTTAAAGTCATTTTAATTGCAGACATAGGAGATACTCTTAGTTGAAACAATAACGATTTAGATATCTTATATGCCTTATACCTATTCTGCAGTGAAATTAAATTTATCTGAGATTTATTTATAAAATCCGAATTAATCAACTTAAAAAACGTATCATCTAATGGATTGATTTCATTCAATTTATATTGTGATGATTGATTTTGATGTCTACGATAGTTGTATAAAATACAATTTAAATATCCAACTTTTGTCTTTAACGCAAATTCAGCAAATAAAATCACTCCCTCACCAATTCTACCGTAACCAAAGGACTCATCCCATCTTTTTGACTCATCAAATAAGTTTTTGCGCATAACCACCATAGGCTCAACCATTTTGCACCAAAGGACTATACTACTAAATGGTGTAACCACATCATTCTCTGCAATTTCTTTAAACCAAAATCTTGTCGGAATCAATCTTTCACCCCATACCGGTGTCGGAATTTTTTCATCAATTTCGTTGATAAAAGTATGATTTGCAAAGACCGCACCAAATTCTGAGTTGTTTTTCAAAAAATCAATAAGCTTTAAATAAAATTGAGGTTCAAGCGTATCATCTGAATCGAGAAAATGTAAAAACTCACATTCCTTATTTACCTTCGTGTACCCAAAATTTCTTGCTTTATTGACGCCACCATTTGCTGTATAAAATAATTTTATCCGTTGGTCACAATCCATGTATCTCCTCACCTCAAAGTCTGAACTATCAGTACTGCCATCATCTATCACAATTAATTCCCAATCTTGAAATATTTGATTCAGAACAGATTGAATCGTTTTTCCGATGTATCTTTCTGAATTATAACAAGGAATAATGATTGAAAGTATTGGCAAATTATCTTTTATTGATTGCGTTTCTAAATTCTTCTAAATATTTCAGCCCAAACTTACTATCCGGTTCTAAATAATTCCCTTCGGCCCATTCATTCCATGATTTAATAATGATAATTTTTTCAGGATTGTTTTCTTGAATTTCTATTTCTTTGATTGCCTTTTTTACCAAATCACCAAACAGCTTAGGTGTAGAATCTTTAAACATCCATCCATTATGTCCGCTTCTTGGAGAATTATCCCAATCTGGGTAAATCATTGGATACTCATTAGACTCAAGTTCATATTGAGGGTAGTTATTAACATAATCTGAGTAATTAACGCAATCTATTATTCTTTTTGACTCAATGTTGAATAATCTATTATATCGAAAGATTAATTTCTCAACTAGAGAAGGGCCTTGTTTCAACAAGTGCCTTTCTGGTTGCTTCTGAATAAAAGCATCTATTCCCTGATCAGTTAAAAAATCTTCATTATCATGTATAGCCGTGAAATGAAATCCCGGTAAATTATTTTCAATCGCTAGAGCACTCCATAATGAAGTAAAATATTTAATATCTGGAATATCTTTAACTCTAAAGATCATAAAAAGACATTTCCCATCGATTTTAATATATCTTGGATCCTTAAGGACAGGAAGTATTTTGTAAAAATGATTAATATAGTCCAGCTCTCCTGGATATTTTTGTTCGATTAATATTTTTTTATTAGATAAACCGTGCCAAGTTCCGGACCAAGTTTGATTTGCCCATGCAAGGCAGAAGGGAAAATCAGGTTTCCCCGTTGCCACAACTTCTTCAATAGGCCTTTCAAGAACTTGTTTGCCATTTCCAAACCAATAATGCCAATAAGCAAAACCATATATACCATATTCTTTAGCTAATTGAGCTTGTGCAATTCTTGTTTCTTCCACCCGAAGATCATAGAATCCCAGATCTGCAGGTAATCTTGGTTGCTCATGCCCTTTAAATAAAGGCCTCGCTTTGGTAACATTTGTCCATTCCGTAAACCCCTTACCCCACCACTTGTCATTCTCAGGAATTGGATGAAATTGCGGTAAATAGAACGCTATTGGTTTAATCATTTAATATTTTTTATTTTTTATTTTTTAAAATTTCGTGTAGTGGAAAAGGCTAAAATACATTTCGCCCTAACACAAAATTTTTAATTAGAATTTTGAAATCATGCGCTTTTAATTGTTCCAAAAAAATATTCAAAATATACATAGAAACTAATTATTACAATCCAATAATTTATCAAAAACAAATTGGCCAAGATTCATTCTTGAAATCCCACAACATTGTAATACTAAATTGAAAAACCCAACATAATGCAAATATTATTTAATTGACGTCCCATATTGCATTTAAAAATTATTTGAATACGAGTATTATGACATTCATAATCATGTAATTATGACATTGCCATTTCAATACTTTTTAAAACACTCTCTCCCAAATTTCTTAAACCCGGTTTATTTTTTTGATCAATACTTTTAGGTGAAAGATGTATTCGCTTTTTTTGAAGATGATCGACCATTTTTAACGCCAAATCTTCGAAATTCGATACATCAAAAAAGGTAACTAAATTATTATTTTGTATTTCTTTGTTGACGTCGATATTAGAAACAATACTTTCAATACCATAAGCGGTACTCATATAAACAGAACCGCCGCCTGGCCCACCCTCAAATTTAGTTGGCTGAATTAATGCACAACAGTGTAAAACAAGTGATAACTGATCGCGCTTGGGTATATGTCCTAGGAATTTTACGTATTTTTCTAATCCGTGATTTTTGACAAAACTTTCAAGTTCTTTGAACCTATTTTCCGTTCCAGATAAATCAGTTAAAGCGCCAGTGCATACAATATTGACATTAAGCTTTGTTTTTCTCAAAACAATTTCTAAAGCCTTAAAAGCAGTCTCATGATCTTTATGTAACCAAAGTTGATTACATATCATGAAGTAGGGCTCATGTACATTATATCTTTCGAATACACTTTTATTTCCTAAAGCATCGCAGTACAACTGCTCATTAGCATAAGGAGCAAACGGTAGTGAAACAAAAATTTCATTTTTGTAAGGAAAATACAATTTGGCATCTTTAGCAGTTTGTTGTGAATTCACAATCAAGGATTTTGAAAACTTAATTGTTTTTGCAAAGTTTATGTCCATTTCTAAGCAAAAATCAGTCGTATATAAATGAGGCATATATTTATACACAAAATCAAAAATGTAGCCAACTTTAGGTATCTCGCAATCGACAACCTCATCTTGAAGCAATATGGGAAGAAGAACAGATGCATTATTTTTTTTCAACACTGAATTAATAGACGCTTTGATTTTTGAGTTGTAGTAAATAAATTCAACTTTTTCATTTTTAAAAACTTCATGCACATAAGAATAATAATCAAATCCGCTAACCGCTCCCTTAGAATCTAAAAAATGGTTATTATTCGTGATTTTTATTTTTTTTATAAAGTTCCTGGCACTTCTTCTTAAATTCAACAACCTACCCGGAAGTTTTTCTAAAAAAAACATATATTCATGTCTCGATCTCTGTGTAACTCCGTTTTCGTCAACCAGTATCAATATTTCAATATTTTTCTTATCTTGAGTTAATAAACCTAAAACTATACCATGCAGTAAATCAATACCCCCAGCCCATTGAAAATCTTTCGTGTAAATGACAACCTTCATTTATACGAAAGATAATTTGTATTTAACATAATCATCAAACACCTCAATTTCAGCAAAACCAAGTTGTACATAAAGATTAATTGCCGCGTCATTACTTTTATCTACAGTTAAATATATTTCAGGAATTTTTTTCTTCTTAGCTTTAGCAATTAACTCAGTCATTACCATCATACCTAGTTTTCTACCTTGATAATTGGGCAACACACACACTCCTAACCATACTATTCCATCTACTCTTTCTAAATGACCATAGGCAACGGGGGCGTCATTTTCTAAGACCAGGAAAGAAGCGATATGCTTTTTTACAATATTTAAATCTCTTTTAGTGAAATAGCGAAATGTATTTATCGCATCTCCTAAGTTTTCAACAAAATTCTCTAATAATCTTAGAGAGTCAATAGTAGTAAGATCCAAAAAGGTAAAATCTTTCATTTAAAAGACTTTACAGCTTTTATGACTAAATCAACTTGTTCTAATGTCAAATCGGGATAACTTGGCAAGTTAATACCTCTCCAACCTATACTTTCTGCAACAATATGCCGTTGAAATTGAGAAGAGTACATTGGCATGGTATGAACAGGGTAAAACAATGGTCTTGTTTCAATACCGACTTGCCCTAAATGATCTCTCATAGGATCTCTAATTTCTGCATTTGGCACTAGAATAGAGCACATCCAATAAGAGTGATTAACATTTTCGGAACTCATGTGAAAATCTATATCGGTTCCTTTAAATGCATCGGCATATTGATGGGCTATATTTTTTTTCTTCTGTAAAAAGGTTTCTACTTGTTCTAATTGCGCTAAACCAATTGCCGCCTGAATATTGGTCATTCTGTAGTTATAACCGACAACATCATGCCAATATTGTCTATGTTTTGCTAATCCTTGACCTTTAAAATGTAATGAGCGTTGGTGTAAAGTCTCATCATTTGTTACCACCATACCACCCTCACCCGTTGTAATAGTTTTATTTCCAAAAAAACTAAACGTTGCAATATCCCCAAAAGTGCCAACATGTTTTCCGTCATACTCTGTTCCAATCGCTTCAGCACAATCTTCAATCAAAAATATTTCATTTTCTTTTGCAATTTTAGTTAGTGCATCCATATCACATGGATGACCATACAAATGCACTGCCATTATTGCTTTGGTTTTGGATGTAATTTTCCTTTTTACATCATCGGGATTCATTTGCCATGTATCAGGCAAAGAATCTACAAATACCGGTGTAGCACCTGTATAGGCAATGGCATTTACAGAAGCAATGTAAGTAAGAGTTGGAACTATCACTTCATCATCTGGCCCTATTCCTAAGGCAATTAAAGCCAAATGAATCGCTACAGTTCCATTGCATACCGATGCCGCGTGTTCAATATCTATGTAATTCGCAAATGCGTTTTCAAAATCTGATATGTACTTTCCTTTGGAGGAAATCCATGAAGAATCTAAGCAATCATTCACATACTTTTTTTCGTTTCCCACTAGGCTTGGTTGATAGATGGGTATTTTAATATTCATTATCTTATTATTTAAATTGATTTTCAAAAATTGATAAATATTGAGAGGCTATATCGCTCCATTTAAATTTTTGTGAAGCAACAAGTGAAGCTTCTACGTATTCTTTTCTTAAATCTTTATTATTCAAACATTCAACAATTGCATTGGCCAACTCATTCGGGTCCCTAGGGTCGAAAGTAAATGCCTTGTAGGATTGCAATTCTATGTGTTCTTGAAAAGCAGGGATATTAGATTGAATAACAGGAATTCCTATAGGCCAGGCATCTAAACCGATACCATTACCTGCCTCATACAAAGAAGCATTTAACACAGCAAAAGCATTTCTCAATAAAAAATTCATCTCACTGTCTGTAATATATCCCAAACCAAAAACGTCTTGCTCTTGCATATTTCCAATGTCTAAGCCTAAATAATTGCTTTTTCCATTTACAATCGCACTATTACTTCCAGTAAATAAAAATCTAACTTTTAAACTGGAATTATTTACAATAGAGGCCGCTGCTATAATATTTCCAATATTTTTGTGTACAGTCATGTGCACTGGACAAATAATGTAAGGTTTATTTTTCAAAAAGTTGAATTTTTCAAAATTATTATTGACATCTTTTACGTCTTGAAAAATATTTAATGATGATAGATGAACAACGTGTACATTCTTAACTTTTGGATAAAAATTTTGCAACTCGGATTTCATAAAATTGGTTGAAACCACTGGTGTGGTATCAGAAAGCCAGTTATTGATATTCAAGTTTAATGAATCTAACATTTGTTCACTGAAAATAGGTGCACCCCAAAAGTATTTAAAATTAAAATCATGAAAAGTTGCAACCTTTGGGCAATGTACTTTTACATTGGGTATTAAGTATGGCCAAGGAAAATAGGCAATATCAAATTGTTTACTATTTTCTTCAATTTCTTGAAGAAGTTCTCCTTCCTCATTTATCTCTGCAAATGAAATTCCTATTTTTTTCAGTAAAAACTTTATTACCCGTTTTAACCTACCATTCGGTTTGTTGGCTAGCAAGGTAGCATTTAGTTGTTGTACTTTAACATGATTGTGTTCCAATAATTCAACAATTCCAAGTCCATTAATTTTATGCTTGTTGCAAAAAACAACTATTTCTATTTGTGGTTTAACTTTCTTTAGATTTATGACAAGATTTGTCATAAATCTCATTCCGCCACCCGGATTTAATTGATGGTCAAAAACTGCAACTTTCATCTAATATATTATTTAAAATAAAATGAAACTCTAACCAATTCGATAAAGATATGTTAAAAACAAACAAGAAATTAATATTGTGATTTACAACTCCGTTAATCTACAACAACTAATATTTACTAAAAAGATTTAAGTACAGTTTTTATTTTATTTCCCATTTAGAAGGGCCGTTAATTAAGCCCCCAAAAACTTTTCCAGCTACTTCAAAAGAAGTTTTATTAGAATCAAGAATATAATCCTCTAAATCTTTCCTACAAAATAGTCTAAACCAGTAATTATAAATACCTGCTTTAAGATTAACACTTGGTATTTTGAGTGTTGCGGCGTGCCTTCCAACCTCAAAGCAAGGATTAGCGTTCATTGTAAAGTCAGTACGATGATGTAACAAAACTCTTTGTTCATCATCCTCTACCAAAAAATTAATATAGCAATCATCTAACACTATATCATTTTGAAATTCTATAGTTGTTTCAATATCAAAGTCTGAGTACAATTCATGCTCTTGATATCGAAGTTTAATATTCGTTCTGATTACCTCTGTAGAATTGACTGAGTTGCTTTTCAATTTTTCTTCAATGTATTGTTCTTGTAAGTTAACATAGTTTAGCAAAACATTTGTGGTAGTGTCTGAAATCTTCAATTGCCCATTAGACAATAGTATACACTTATCACACAAATTTTTAATTGCAGCCAAATTATGGCTCACAAACAACACAGTCCTCCCCTCTCCTTTACTCACATCGCTCATTTTGCCTAAGCACTTTTTCTGAAATTCAGCATCACCAACCGCAAGTACCTCGTCAACTATGAGAATTTCACTTTCCAGGTGCGCCGCAACAGCGAAGGCCAAACGCACGTACATACCAGAGGAGTAGCGCTTAACAGGAGTATCGATATAGCGTTCAACACCAGAGAAGTCTATTATTTCATCAAGTTTACGGCTTATTTCGCGTTTGCGCATGCCAAGAATGGCGCCGTTGAGGTAAATGTTTTCACGACCGGTGAGCTCTGGGTGGAAACCAGTTCCGACTTCCAAGAGAGACGCTACACGGCCTTTGATGTTAATTTTTCCAGTAGTGGGCGTGGTAACTCGAGAAAGAATTTTCAACAAGGTACTTTTTCCAGCTCCATTGCGGCCGATGATTCCAAAAGCATCCCCTTGGTTTATTTCGAAATTAATGTCTGCGAGGCTGTAGACGATATTGCTCATTCCTTTGGTGGAACGGTCGTTACTTTCTCCAATTTTTAGAAAAGGATCTTCCTTGCCTAAAATTTTAGTTTTAAACCAACGATCTACATCTTGGCCAATACTACCGGTTCCAATCTCACCCAAACGGTAGATTTTTGAAAGGTTTTCCACTTTGATGGCCGTGTTGCTCATAATTAAACCGTATCTACGAAAGTTTTCTCCGTCTTATTAAAAATAATCACACCCATAACGAGTGAAAAAAGTGTAAATGCTACCGAATATCCAAATGTATTGATTGTAAACTCCCCTCGCCCTAAAAATCCAAAGCGAAAGGCTTCGATTATTCCTGTCATGGGATTCAATTCAATGAGCCATTTATACTTTTCTGGGGCCGCACTTAGCGGGTAGATCACAGTGGTGGCATACATCATCAACTGTACCCCAAAAGTGATTAGAAATGCTAAGTCTCGATATTTAGTTGTTAGTGCGGTTATGATGAGACCTAATCCCAATCCAAGAAGTGCCATCAATAATACCAAGACTGGAAATAATAAAATGTAAATATTTGGACTGAATGAACTACCTATTTCGTTTTGAAAGAAATAGTAACCTATCATAACAAAAAACAATAGCATCTGCACACCAAAACGCACCAAATTGCTTACCACAATGCTCAAGGGCATGATTAATCTTGGAAAGTATACCTTGCCAAAAATATGGGCATTGTCTCTGAAAACCGTTGATGTTTTGGTCAAACAATCAGCAAAGTAATTCCATGCGGTGATGCCCGCGATGTAAAAAAGTGGTTGAGGCAATCCATCGGTGCTTAATCCCGCCAAGTTTCCAAAGATGAAAGTAAAAATGATGGTGGTGAACAAAGGCTGAATAAAAAACCAAAGCGGACCTAGTATGGTTTGCTTGTAGAACGAAACAAAGTCACGCTTCACCAATAACCACAACAAATCACGGTAACGCCAAACATCCTTGAGGTTGAGTTCAAACATGGATGTTTGAGGTTCAATCACCAAATCCCACTCTTTCAAGGCTTCGTCCCGTTTCATACAGCCTTTGATTTTATATAATTAATACACATTCTTGTTCTTTGATTTCTTGCCGCCCAACTTTTTCAAATCAGCCAATGGAGCCAATAATGGAGCTAGCAACAAGCTCAATACTTTCAAAATCACCTTGGGCTTTTTCTGGGTTTCACCATAATAGCCATAACCGTATCCGTAGCTTCCATAGCCATAGCCATAGCCATAGCCATAGCCATAGCCATAGCCATAGCCATAGCCATAGCCATAGCCTTTGGCCTGCTGATTTAGGCCATTGAATACCAACGCCATACGGCCAAATTTACCACTTTCATATAAAGGGTTCAACAAATTGGACAAGGCCATTTTGGGTGTATGATTTTGCCTGCAAACAAACAAGCTTACATCTACCAAAGGAGAAAGCAATTGTGCATCCGTTACTAATCCAATGGGCGGGCAGTCAATCACCACCCTATCAAATTTCTCTATCAACAAATCCAACAAATCAGCATACCGAGTACTTCCCATAATCAATTCAGCCGGGTTGGGAGGTATGGGCCCTGATGGTATCACCCACAAATTGCTCATCCCCGTTTCAAACATTACCTCTTCTAAGGTGGCGTTTCCGCTCAAGAAATTACTCAATCCAATCCGCTTTCCAATGGCAAAGTGCTTGGCCACGTTGGGTTTGCGCAAATCACTTTCAATCAACACCGTGGTTTGTCCGGTCAAGGAGTAACTGATGGCCAAGTTGGTTGAGATAAAACTCTTTCCTTCCCCAGGCACTGAACTACTCACCAATATTTTGCTTTTGTTGGGCACGGCGGTGGGAAAGTAACTCAAATTGGTCCTCAAACTCCTGAATTGCTCCGCTATCAGTGTACGGTTGCCATCTTTCATCACCAAAGGTGATTCTGAATCTACCTGCACAATTTCATCCAATACGGGGATTTGTGTCGCGCGCTCTATCTCTGATCGGTATTGCAATTTGTAATTGAAAAATTGTCGTAAAAACAAAATCAAGGCCACCAAACTAAGGCCAAAGAATAAGGAAAGACCATAGGTTCTGCCCACATTGGGACTTACCGGTGTATAATTGGCTGAGGCCGCTTGCAATACCTGCACGTCTCCCAATGTGGCTGAATATTGGATGGCTGCTTCTTCTCGTTTTTCTAACAGGAATGTATAAAGACCATTCTTTACCACTTGCTGCCGCGTGATGTTCAAGAGTTTGCGTTCTTTACTTGGAATGTCGCGCATCAAATCGCCATATTTCCCTGCCTTGGCATTGTACTCTCTGCGCAATGATTGCAAGTTTTTTCTCACGTTTTGGATACTCTCAAAGAGGCTTTCCTTCATGGTTTGAATTTCTTGCTTGGCCGTGATTACCAAATCGCTTTTATCTCCATTGCGGGCCCTAATCTCTTGCAATTTAAGTTCAGATTCATACAACTTATTCAACAAGCCGCTGGTATATCCGCCATCCGGCAAGCCAATCAAACTGGGCACCATGCCGGGGTTTTTGCCACGGCCAATTACGTACCTTTCCAAATCGCCCAAGAGCGTCAATTGGAGATCCAACTGTGCCAACATCTTGTCGCTCTCAGCCACATTTTCCATGAATAAGGCTGATTCGGCCGATATATCGGCAATACCATTGCTGCGTTTGAAGGCTTCAATGCTGCCCTCAACGGAATCCAAATCTCCACTCAGCACACGCAAACGCTCATCCACAAACTGAATGGTGTTGCGGGCCTGCATCAATTTTTCATCCATGCTCACGCTCTTGTATGCCTGCATCATGGCATCCAACATCTTCACCCCTTTCTGGGGGATGTTGGTGGTTAAACTCAAATTGATAATACTGGATCCTTTGTCGGCCGGTTTAGCCGTAAACCCACCAGCATTTACGCCGGCGGCCGTACCTATGGAATAAATAGAAAGGGTATATTTAGATTTGGCATCCCCACAGGCTTTGGGATTGCCACATTGTAATACCACTGCATTGCCACCCAAATTGATGGGTTGATTGAACGGATAAAGTTTTCCGTTGACTTTCAATCCACGGCTCTGGGCATCGCAAGTAAAATCGGCTTTGAAATCCACCGTTGAATCTGGTTGCATGAGAACCACTTCAAAAGGTAGGTTTTGATAGCTTTCCAATGAAGATACTTTGCCATGAGATTCAATGCGCACTTGCAATTTGGCCAATTTAGCCGCCAACATTTTTATTTTATTGGATTGCAACACGTACAATTTAT
>JACCDK011198910.1_pt1 | contig 23097 bp, 16 predicted proteins | sample 7445871 | NCBI WGS metagenome assembly JACCDK01 (sample SAMN15323436, study PRJNA562643) | freshwater metagenome | isolation source: river surface water | place: USA:Blue River Watershed | collected 2017-08-15 | reverse complement strand
CTGGCTCAGCCTTAAATTCCATTATACCAGGAATCTCTCTAAACTGGCGACGAACCTCATTTACCATTTCCATAGCAGCCTTACCTACAGCAGAAATACAAAGTGCAGAGAAGATAAATGGAATCATACCACCAATAAATAACCCTGCCAAAACATCAGCTTTATAAATATCAATTTTAGTAATTCCAGAGGTACCCACAAAAGCTGCAAATAATGCTAAAGAAGTAAGAGCAGCGGAAGCAATAGCAAAACCTTTTCCTGTAGCAGCCGTTGTGTTACCAACTGCATCTAAATTATCTGTTCTCTCACGAACCTCAGATGGTAATTGAGACATTTCAGCGATACCACCTGCATTATCGGCAATTGGACCAAAAGCATCAATTGCTAATTGCATGGCAGTTGTAGCCATCATACCAGCTGCTGCGATTGAAACGCCATAAATACCAGCAAACTTATAAGAGAAGAAAATACCAGCAGCTAAAACCAAGATAGGTATAACTGTCGACTCCATCCCAACTGCCAAACCTCCAATAATATTAGTTGCATGACCAGTTCCTGATTTCTGAACAATTGAATCAACTGGACGCTTGCCCATTGCAGTGTAATATTCTGTCACAATAGACATCAATGTTCCTACAACTAAACCAACAATGATTGAATAAAACACATCCATTGAAGAGAATTCAAATCCTCTTAACACTAATTTTGCTGGTAAAATTTCTTTAACTAAGAAATAAGAGGCAACAAAAGTGATCACAATTGACGCATAATTACCAATATTTAAAGCGTTCTGAACTGAAGAAGTTTCTCCTTTGATACGTACAAAAAATGTTGAAACCAAAGAAGCTAATAAACCAACACCAGCAATTAACATCGGTAATAAAACAGGAGAGAAGCCACCGTAATTATCTAAAACGTCAATTTCTTGTCCTAATACCATGGTTGCTAAAATAGTTGCCACATAAGAACCAAATAAATCGGCACCCATACCAGCAACGTCACCTACGTTATCTCCCACATTATCAGCAATTGTAGCTGGATTACGAACATCATCCTCAGGAATTCCAGCTTCCACTTTACCTACTAAATCCGCACCTACGTCAGCAGCTTTTGTATAAATACCACCACCCACACGAGCAAATAAGGCAATGGATTCTGCACCCAATGAAAATCCTGCTAATACTTCAATTGCAGTTTTCATTTCAACAGAGGTTAATGCTTGCCCTGCTGCAAAAAATTGATAAAATAAAATAAATAAACCGCCTAATCCTAAAATAGCTAAACCTGCAACACCCATTCCCATAACAGATCCTCCTGTAAATGAAACCGATAAAGCATTTGCCAAAGAACTTCTTGCAGCTTCTGCTGTACGAACATTTGCTTTAGTGGCTACTTTCATTCCAATATAACCTGCAGTAGCAGAAAAAATAGCCCCTATTAAAAAGGCAACAGCAATTAAGGGTGAGGAATGAAAACCATCACCTTCTTGACTTCCCAACCATGCCAAAATAATAGCAGTTGGTATAGCAAAATATGCCAATATTTTCCATTCAGCTTTTAAAAATGCAATAGCTCCATCTGCAATATAGCCCGATAGCTTTTGCATTGTCTCATTTCCTGCATTTTGATTAGATACCCAACTAAACTTCCATGCAGTGTACAATAATCCTACTATACCAAAAGCAGGAACCAAGTAAACAATTGAATTCATAAATATTTGTTAAAAGATTAATTAATTAGAATTTTTCCAAAAAAATTTAGAACGAAAATAAGTCATTTGAGGCAAATAAACAATTAAAATGGTACTCTAATCAATACTTTAAACTTTTCATTCCCCCAATTACCCATTGGATAAACTAAGTCAATACCTAAAATCCTTCCAATTCCATCCAAACCATACGAAATTTCATGATAATATTGATTACCCGAAACTCTTTGCGAATACAATCCATTATAAGTGAAAGATTCTCTCAAGCCATACATATAAAGTAAATCCCATTGGGTCAAGGCAAACTTTCGAGGCTCCCAGGTAAAATGTCCTCGAACTGATGCTCCAGCAGTACTGAATAAATAGTAGGGAAGAGCCTTAAAGCCAAAATCAGATCGAGATGTAAAAATTATTTCGTTCCCTTTAAAATGAGTAAAATCTAAAAAATTACTTGGATTTTGTAAAAATTGAATTGCTGAAATCTGATATTTAAAATCACCTAATCGATTTAAATTCAATCGATTAGTTACCGTAAACTCAAGTGAACTATAAGGATTACTAAAAATTGCCTGGGCATAACTTAAACGAAAAATCAAACCTCTAGCATTATTTAAATAAACATTTTTGTTGTATCTACGAAATGTAGCTTTGGGTTGCCATTGAACTAAACCTTTAAAAAAAAGTTGATGATCTTTTGAAAATGAAGAATTCTGATTTTCTAAATTGATTGCCAAATTAGGCTCAAACTTGTCAAAATTTTTAAAAATCCCCTGTTCTACATAATTATTTAAAGATTCTCTTTCCCGATATTCTGTATCAAAAAATAAAAGAAAATTAGAACTAATTCGATTTCTGTATTCAAAGCTCACAAATTGTTTTTGATAATATTTAGCAAAATTTTGATTCAATAAAAGCGAGTAAAAACTATTTAATTTATCAGAAATAGGATTCGTGGTATTTATTTGTTGTAAACTATTTCCAATTCTAACTCCAATAAACTGCCTACCATTTTGAAAAGAGCGTTCTGCACCTAATTCTCCATTAAATGTATTTCTTTGTTGAGCCCATTTAATATTTCCGACTATTTTCAAAGAATTTTGTTCTTTAAACTTGTTCCAATATTCTAATCCATAATTCCAAGTATTTCCATTAATTGCATTGAAATCATACGAAAAACCTGAAATTCGAAAACTTTGACCAATCCCTTTTTTACTATAGTCAAACAATTTACCGGTTAAAATTTGAGACCATTTAAACTTTGGTAAACGATTAAGAGAATCTTGTGTCCGTTTTTTAGCCCCTGCAGAATAAATACTATCTGCCTGATGATAGGCAATTACTTCCTCATTAGTTAGTGGAACTTGTCTTTCCTTAGTCCAATAATCCTCCGATTTTGTTTGCGCCAAAGAATCAACTTCAAAATCATATTCGGATTCATATTTAGTACCATCTTTTATCTCATTGGCTTTTTCCTCCTCTTTTTCAATCTTTTTCAATGCTTTTTTTAATTTCTTGCGAGTTATTTCACCCTTAACCGCCAACTTGGCATCCTGAATATTTTTAATTTTACTTTTATCAATTTCTTTTGCCAATGACTTTTCCAAACGCTCCTCAATAATTTGAGGTTTTACCACAAAGGTTGGATCCACTTTGATTTGATATTCTTTAATTTGAGTAACATAATTAAAGTTTGCACCAATTCCCAAAACATTAAAAATTGTTTTTACTTCATAATTGATCGGCATCCAAACACCATAAAATTGAGCATTTTGTTGCTGAAAATTAATTTGAGAATTGGACGATTTAAAATTCAAATTGAATGAATAAATGGACCAAGTATCTTCCACTACATTTATTGTGCCTTCAAATAAATCATCTGACAGAGCTTTTGGCATTACCCTTACCTTACTAATAGTCAAATCATTTAACTTAAAACTACCCAAATAGGAAAATTGATAAAAATTAAAAGCATTGGGAGCAACTGGGGAAATGATGCCACTCCAAATCTTTGGTTTATAAAAATTAGTTTGTGCAACTCTTAGATTCACAGCTTGCTCTCTCAATTGGGCCGGCAAATTACTTCTATTTGAAATCACCTTTTCTTGGATTTTAGAAGGTTTTTGAAAATTAACTTGGTTAACACCTTCCAACATATAAGTTGAACCAACTTTTATGCCAGCTTCTTTTTCCATTTGCTTCCCAAGTGTCAACTGAGCTAATTTTGACATGGAAGTAATTTTACCAGCACCTTTTACATAAGCCTTTGCTGAATAACTAGAAATTTCTTTTAAATGAAATGGTGCCATAGAAATCATTCTTCTCATGATTCCAATCGCTGGATCTTCTTTTAATCCACCCACTTTTACATCTTGAAGGGTAATTGACTGCTCCTCCAAAACTATTTTTAATTCTTTTTCAGTATCTCCTGATTTAAAATTAATTTGTACATTTTTGGGTGTATAACCCAAAAATCGAAATACTACTTGATGCTCACCTGGACCCAAAAAAAACTGAAATTGTCCATTTTCATTAGCAATCGTTCCTTTATTTTGATTTTGAACCCAAATCGTTGCAAAAGGCAATGGCTCTCCTTTTGAATCCTTAACCGAACCTTTTATACTTTGACCGTTGACTTTTAAAGTCAAATGGCTCATCATGAATAAGGCAAACAAATATTTATACATACCTTAAAATTATTAAATAAAATGCTAGAGGGACTTAATTTTAGAACATAATTTGACAAAAGGTTTTTTAAAGGTTTTGTCGGCATTTCTTATTATTAAAGTATTATTAATAAATTTGCTTTTACAATGAACTTATCTCACAGACAACTTTTTTTGAATCATTTGGCGCAAACTTCTGATGCACCTTTAGCCTTGGAAATTGAAATGGCTGAACATATTTATTTAATCGATTCAAAAGGTAAAAAATACATTGATTTAATTTCTGGAATTGCCGTTTCCAATGCCGGACACCGACACCCAAAGGTTGTTCATGCAATTAAAGAACAATTAGACCAATACATGCATTTGATGGTCTATGGAGAATACGTACAAACACCTCAAGTCAAATTAGCAGAAGCTCTCATCCTTTCAACAGGTTCGCAAAAACTTAATCAGGTCTATTTTACCAATTCTGGAACTGAAGCTACCGAGGGAGCCATGAAGTTAGCAAAACGATTTACTGGAAAATCTGAATTTATTGCCTGTAAAAATGCCTACCATGGAGCTACTCAAGGGGCTCTATCTCTTGCAGGGGATGAGTCTTTCAAAAATAGTTTTAGACCTTTATTACCAGGAATCAAACATATTACACATGGATTTTTGCCTGACCTCGAATTAATTACCAAAAAAACAGCGGGAGTGGTAATAGAAATTGTCGCCGGAGAAGCAGGTGTACATACAGCACCGGATTCTTATTTTCAGGCATTACGACAGAAATGTTCACAAACTGGTACTTTATTAATCATAGATGAGATTCAATCAGGTTTTGGAAGAACAGGTACCTTTTGGGCTTACCAACAAAAAGGGATAGAACCAGATATCTTACTCGCCGCGAAAGGAATGGGAGGGGGAATGCCCCTTGGAGCATTTATTGCTCCTAAAGAAATTATGCAATGTTTAACCTATCAACCAGTTTTAGGCCATATAACAACTTTTGGTGGTCACCCCGTTTCATGTGCCGCATCATTAGCAACCTTACAAGTATTATTAGAAGAAAATTTAATTGAAAAAGTAAATCAAAAAGCTTCACTTTTTGTTTCACATTTAAAACATCCTAAAATCAAGGAAATTCGACATTCTGGACTCATGATGGCTGTTGAATTTGAAGATTTTAAAATGGTAAAATCAATTATTGATCAAGCTATACAATTAGGTGTTATTACTGATTGGTTTTTATTTTGTGATAATTCCTTACGCATTGCTCCGCCATTGGTTATAACAGATGATGAAATAAAAATGGCCTGCAATTTGCTGTTGCAGGCCATCAATTCAATCGAATAAAATTTAAGCGTGCTTTAATAAGGTTTCCGCTAAAACGGCCTTGGGAATATTTCCACCCACCAAACGCTCCTTTAATTCACCATTTTTAAAAACCATTAAAGTTGGAATTGAACGAATGCCTAAGGATGCGGGTACACTCGAATTTTGATCAACATTCATTTTAGCAACAACCGCTTTCCCTTCCACTTCACCAGCCAATTCCTCAACAACCGGACCAATCATTTTACATGGACCACACCACTCAGCCCAAAAATCTACCAATACTGGAGTATCGCCATTAATTAATTCTTGAAAATTGGCATCAGTTGCCTCAACGTATTTTCCCATTTTAATAATATTATATTTGAATTCCCAAATTTAAAATAAAACAGCTGATTGTTTAAATTAGTTCCTTAATTTTTTGAAATTAATTTATAGTCGATATTCGAAATTAAATTCAACTCGTTAATTAAGGATTTTTTGATATTTACTTGTGCCTTTCGACTTAAAAAATCAATTTGTAATCTTTCCTCCTCATCAAATACTTCAACTACAACCTTTTTATTTCCTTTATGGGCCTCAAGTAGTTGTTGAACCGTTTCAAGGGTTATTTTATCTAGATCTTTCAAATTAAATCTTAATTTAATTTCTTTTGTACGCTCCTCTAACACCTCAGATAGCAATTCCATAAACTGAATTTTAAAAGCCATTTGATCTGAATATTGATTTTTCGACTTATACGTTCCCTGAACAAAAAGCATTCTATCCAAGCCAACAAAACGCTCAAACTCGATATAATCCTTTGAAAACAATGCGAATTCATAGGACCCAGATAAATCTTCTAGAGTAAAAATCATGAATTGATTACCATTGGCAGAGGTTCTAACATTCACCTTGGTAACAATACCAGCGAATGATTGCATCATATTAGGTCTGGTTTCCAACTGAGAAATAGTAGAATTACAAAAACTGCTTATTTCAACTTTATAATCGTCTAATGGATGTCCAGAAATATAAACTCCAACAACTTCTTTCTCATTTTTCAATTCTTCCATTACAGACCATTTTTCGGCTGATGGAATTTTAGGTTTAGGCACATCATAACCTGAACCAGCACCTAAATCGCCAAATAGGGAAGTAGAAGCCGTATTTTTGAGTTCCACCATTTTTGATGCATAGCGGATAATTCGTTCTAAAAATGAAATATTTTCAGCATCTAAAGCAAAATAGCTTGACCTAGATATATCTTTAAAACAATCAAATGCACCTGCATATACCAAATTTTCTAAATTCTTCTTATTTACTATTCGGGTGTTTACTCTCGAGACAAAGTCGAAAATATCTTTAAATTCACCATTTTTAGTTCTTTCTTCAACAATAACATCTACAGCACCTTCACCAACTCCTTTAATTGCTCCTAAACCAAATCGAATTTGGCCTTTTTTATTAACAGCAAATGCTCTTTCAGATTCGTTAACGTCAGGGACTAACAAGGGTAAACCCATACGTTTGCATTCATCCATGAAAAAGGTAATCTTATCAATATTACCCAATGAATTTGATAACACGGCAGCCATGAATTCTCCCGGATAGTTAGCCTTTAAATAGCCGGTTTGGTAGGCGACAAATGCATAACATGTGGAATGGGATTTATTAAATGCATATTGAGCAAAAGCCTCCCAATCGGTCCATATTTTTTCTAACCTATCTACAGGATGATTATTGCTTTGACCACCTTCCAAGAACTTGCCTTTCATTTTATCAATGGTAGCCTTATCCTTTTTACCCATGGCCTTTCTCAAAACGTCTGCATCTCCCTTGGTAAAATTTGCTAATTTCTGAGACAAAAGCATAACCTGCTCTTGATAAACAGTAATTCCATATGTATCAGCCAAATATTCTTCCATTTCAGGCAAATCATACTCAATTGCTTCTCTACCATGTTTTCTTGCAATATAATTTGGTATATAAACCATAGGACCTGGTCGAAATAATGCATTCATCGCAATTAAATCTGAAAAACGATCTGGTTTTAAATCCCTTAAATGCTTTTGCATTCCGGCCGATTCAAATTGAAATGTTCCATTTGTTTCTGCTCGTTGGTAAAGTTCGTAGGTAATGGGGTCATCTAATGGAATATCATCCAATACAATATCCACGCCATGATTCTTCTTAATTAAACGAACTGCCTCCTTTAATATTGATAAGGTTTTAAGACCCAAAAAGTCCATTTTAATAACTCCAGCATTTTCAATAACCCCTCCATCAAATTGAGTAATCAATAAATTCACGTCTTTATTGGTGGCAACAGGTAAAATATCTGTCAAATCAGAAGGTGCAATGATAATTCCAGCAGCATGTATGCCAGTTCCACGAACAGAACCCTCCAATACCAAGGCTTCATCAATTACCCTGCTTGCCAAACCACCTTGTGACTTAATTTCTCTTAATTGCTTTACTTGTTCCAACTCATCAGCAGACAAGCCTTCCTTGTCGGCTAAACTGCCATCGCCTGTTAAAGGAGAATTCACCACTCTCTCCAAAGAAATTTTTGGTTTTTCTGGAACCAATTTGGCCAATGCATTTGATTCTGATAGTGGCAAATCTAATACACGCGCAACATCTTTTATGGACATTTTAGCTGCCATTGTTCCATAAGTAACAATATGTGCAACTTGATTTTTTCCATATTTTTCAACTACATAATCAATTACCTTTTGTCGACCCTCATCATCAAAATCTGTATCAATATCGGGTAATGATTTTCGATCTGGATTCAAGAAACGTTCAAAAAGTAAGTCATATTTTATCGGATCAATATTGGTTATGCCTAAACAATAGGCAACTACTGAACCTGCTGCCGATCCACGACCAGGACCCACATAAACCCCTAAATCTTTACCAGCATTAATAAAATCTGCTACAATTAAGAAATAACCAGCAAAACCCATGGTGCGTATCGTATGTAATTCAAATTTGATACGCTCATTCTTTATCTCATCTAATTCTTCATATCTTTTTTTCGCTCCTTCCCAAGTTAAAAATTCCAAATAGTCGTCCTGGGACATAAATTCCTTTGGAATTTGAAATGCTGGTAATAATACATCCTTTTTTAACTCCAAGGATTCCACTTTACCTACAATTTCATTGGTATTATCAATTGCTTCAGGAATATGTGACCACAATTGGGTCATCTCCTCAGTGGATTTAAAATAAAACTGATCATTATAAAAGGCAAACCGTCTTCCTTTTACGTCCATGTCGTTTTCGACATCTTTGTAAGTAGGAGTGGATTGTTTTTCTCCAGTATTGATACACAATAAAATATCATGCGCATTTGCATCTTTTTGATCTAAATAATGCGAATCATTGGAAGCTATTACTTTGACATTGTACTTTTTGGCAAATTTTAACAAAACCTCATTAACAGTTTGTTGCTCTGGTATAAAGTGATTCTGAACCTCTATATAATAATCCTCACCAAACAAATCTAACCACCATTTAAACTCTTTTTCTGCCTCTTCCTCACCATTTCTTAATATGGCCTGTGGTACACTGGCTCCCAAACAACAAGTAGTAGCAATTAAACCCTTATGGTATTTCAAAACCAATTCTTTATCAATCCGAGGGTATTTTGAATACATTCCCTCCATAAAACCCAATGAACACAATTTCACAAGGTTTTGATAACCCTCAGGCGTTTTTGCTAAAAATAACTGATGGTATCTTTTATCCTTTTGATCTTTGGTAAAAGATTGTTTATGTCTATCTGCAACCAAATAAAATTCACAACCAACTATTGGCTTAACACCGTGCTTACCCGCCTCCGATACAAATTGAAACACCCCAAACATATTTCCGTGGTCTGTAATCGCCACTGCAGGCATGTTATCTGCTTTTGCCTTTTTAAACATAGCAGAAATCTTAGAAGCTCCGTCTAACAATGAAAATTGTGAGTGATTGTGTAAATGAGAAAATTGCATATTTATTCTGTAGGAGCTTTATCGAAAATTGAGGCGTTCAAAAAATCTAACACTGGTTTTAATAATTTGGCATTTAAAATTATTTCTTCTTGAAAATGCTTATTCAATAATTCATTATCATTAAAATGTTTCCAAAAGAAAAACTGCTTTTGCTTTAAAAGATTACGATAAGGATGGTCTTCTGGATACCCTTTAGGCATTTTTTTCAAGGATTCACCTTGAAATTGACCAAAATTTGATGCAAATTTTGGATTGTTCAATAATGCGATCAATTGATCACCATTGTAATCAATTTCTTGCCTAAACTTAACTAATTGTGATGGTTCCGGGGCATACATTCCACCTCCTAAAAACGATTTATCACCTGGTTCAATATGTAAATAATAATCCATATAGGGAGAATTTTTTCCACCTTCAGAAAATGCGGCCGAAAACCAAGGTTTATAGGGTGCTTTATCTTTAGAAAAACGAACATCTCGATAAATTCGAAAGACACAATGTTTTGCCTCAATGCCATCCATTTTTTCAAAGTTTGAAAAATCTTTAATCAAATCTGAAACAAAATCATCAAATTGAATTTTCACCTTCTGAAATTCACCTTTATGATCAGCAAACCACTCTCGATTGTTGTTTGTTTTCAATTCAGCTAAAAATCGTAAAAGTTCAGAAGTTATAGGCATAAATTTTGTTTTGAGAACGAATAACGAATTTAAAAAAAATATTAGGATTTTGATAGGGAAAATGATGGAGATTTGAATGAATTTATTGATTTTTGTAAAATTTATTTTGACAATTTTTATGCGCATATTAACCGGAATTCAATCATCAGGCAGACCCCACCTTGGAAATATCCTTGGGGCGATCATACCAGCGATTGAATTATCTAGGCAATCTGGAAATGAATCATTTCTTTTTATTGCAGATCTTCATACCCTCACAAGTTTAAAAGATGGTGAAGCCATCCGCAATAATACATTAGCCATTGCAGCTGCATGGCTGGCTTTTGGTTTTGATACGGATAAAAATTTCTTTTATCGTCAATCTAAATTGGCTGCCTATCATACAGAATTAATGTGGTATTTAAATTGCTTTACTCCATTTCCTATGTTGGCAAACGCACATAGTTTTAAGGATAAATCGAGCAAATTAGCGGATGTGAATGCTGGACTATTTACTTATCCAGTTTTGCAGGCAGCCGATATTGTTTTATATGACGCCAATATCGTACCAGTTGGTAAAGATCAACGTCAACATATAGAAATGACGCGTGACATTGCATCTTCAGTAAATCGATTAGCAGGAAAAGATATTTTGGTCATTCCAGATGCCCAAATCAGTGAAGAAGTTATGACCATCCCTGGCCTTGATGGTCAAAAAATGAGTAAATCTTTAAACAACTATATTGACATCTTTTTACCAGAAAAAGAGTTATTAAAACAAATTAAAAAAATTATTACAGATACCACTCCATTGGAAGATCCAAAGGATCCTGAAAATGATATTACTTTTAAACTGTATCAATTAATAGCAGAAAAAGAAGAAATCGATCAAATGCGTTCAAATTATTTAGCAGGAGGTTTTGGCTATGGTCATGCTAAACAAGCTTTATTTGATGTCATGTTAAGAAAATTCAGAGAGGCAAGAGAAAAGTTCGACTATTATATGAACCATCCAGCAATTATTGAGCAAAAATTAATTGAAGGAGAGAAAAAAGTTGAACCAATTGCCAAACAAACCATTCATCGCGTTCGAGAGGTTTTTAAATTTTAAAAAATGTGGCCAAACTGGGATATTGAATTATTTAAGTGGATCAACCAACAACATTCCGATTTTTTAGATCCGATAATGATCTTTTTTTCCAATAAATATGTTTGGATTCCATTTTATTTACTGCTCGTCAGCTTCCTCATTAAAAAATTTAAAAAGAATTCTTGGAAAGGTATTGTATATCTTATTGCATCAGTCGCAATATCTGACCAAATTTGTTCATCCATCCTAAAACCTTGGACACAAAGACTCAGACCCTGTCATGAACCAAATTTTCAATCTTGGATTTATTTAGCAGATGGTTGTGGCGGCCAATTTGGATTTTGCTCCTCTCATGCAGCTAATTCCTTTGCTTTAGCGATAGGTTTTTATGTTTTAACAAAAAATAAATCATGGCTGAATGCCATGATTGTTTGGGCAACAATTATTTCATATAGTAGAATTTACCTTGGAGCCCATTATCCAATAGATGTTTTAGTTGGTGCAGGGATAGGGGTTTCGGTAGCCGTATTAGGTGGAAAGTTAATCGTAAAAGAGTAAGTCAATAATTTTAATTATAAACTTATTTTAACCATTGATAAGTATTTAATCCATCCGGGAAATCACTTAATTCTGGTTCTTGGGCTTTTCCAAAATCAATAAAATCTTTACCTACTACACATTGAATTTTTTCATTAAATTCTTCCATCTGTTTATTAACATCCTTTATGTCTTCATAAAAATGAAGATGTAAAACACCTACTGCAGAAACTAATTCAGGCTTCTCTAATACTAATAAATTACCTAAATCATAATGTTGTATTTGATTTAGAAGCATCAAAGTTTTTTGATATTGGTAATTATTGGAATATTTATGATGATCCATCACACCTTGATAAGTTGTTAATACATCAAAAAGTGGAATCAAATTATATCCATTCGGAACAAATATGGAAGAGACATTTCTACAACCCAATCCATAATAAGTGAAAATATCTTTTGCCAGTCCATGAAAATCATTCTCATTCTCTTTTCCATTTAAAACTGCGATTGAACTTCTATTTTTACGAATAATATGTGGTATATTTTTGAAATATTGGTGAAAATAATTTCCGGCAAAATCGGAACCTGTGGCTATTACCATGTCCATATCAGAAATTTTATCAACAATTGTTAAAGGAAAATCCCCACAATCGTTTATTGCTTGAATATAAAGGGTCATCAGAAAGGTATCTTGAGAACTCAATTTAACAAAACAATGATTCCCTGAGGCAAGTACCATCAATACATCATGCAAGCCAACGGCAGGTAAATTTCCAGGTAAAATCAAACCAACTTTTTTAGGTTGATTGGTAGTAAAAACACCTTCTTTTTCAAAAAAGTAAGTCCATTTATCTACATTAAAAAATTGTTTTTCGATTGATTTCATGGAATATTCAATTAATTCTTGAGTAAACCATGGGTTCTCTTGCTTTGACTTTTCTATAAAAAGTTCAATTTTTTCTTTATTTGTTAAAGAAGTAAAATAGACTTTTAAAGAAGAAATCAAGGTTAGAAACGAATTTTTTGACATATAATTCAAATTTTCAAAGTACAAAGTTCTAAATTTTTTACAATACTCAACTAAAAATATATACTATTCAAAATTCTGTTCGTAAATTGCAGCATCATTTATTCACCAAAGAATTAAATTCTTTAAAATTAATTGAAATAATGGCAATTATTATTACTGAAGAATGTATTAATTGTGGGGCTTGCGAACCAGAATGTCCTAATACAGCTATTTATGAGGGAGGAGTAGAGTGGACTTGGGCAGGAGGAACCTCATTAACTGAAGTTGAATTAGAAGATGGTAGCTCCATGGATGCAAAAGAGCCCATTACTCCCATATCGGATGAATTTTATTACATCGTTCCAGACAAATGTACAGAATGTACCGGTTTTCATGAAGAGCCGCAATGTGCTGCTGTTTGTCCGGTAGATTGTTGTGTACCAGATCCTGATCATGAAGAGGATAAAGAAACCCTTCTTGCTAAAAAAGCATGGTTGCATGCAGAATAAGATTTAATTAAAATTAAATTTAAAAGAAAAGCATAAGGTAGGAGAGGTAGATAAAAAATTTAATTCTTTATTACATCAATAATTATACAAGGTTCAAGAATCATTCTTGAACCTTTTTTTATTCCTAAAACCATTCAAATGTAAATTATTAATTATAACCCGTTCCTATTTACCTATTATCTATTACCTATTTACCTATTATCTATTACCTATTACCTATTACCTATTACCTATTACCTATTACCTAAAAAATACCAACTTCATTTTTTTACTTATTTTATTATATTTTTTGTAAAAACATTAAAAATAGGTTTAATTTTTATCCTATTTTTTTGTATTTTTTGTAAAATCATTAAAAATAGGTTTAATTTTTATGCAAAAAGTTTGGAATTAATAAAAAAGTGGTTAATCTTTGTTCAAGTAATCAAGCATTTTATACACAAAAACATTACGCCTATGAAAAATCCCTTACCAACCCTGGTTTTATCTGCTTTAACATTCTGCGGATTTGCACAAGAAAAAGAAGCGGAAAGTTCAAAATTTACCTTTTCTGGTTATGTTGACTCCTACTACTTATTTAATGGTAATGCACCAACAAACAGAAGTAATCTTGGAGTTTCAGGATACGAAAGAGCTTTCGACCAGAAATCCAGTCAATTTTCTTTGGGATTAGTTCAGACAAAGTTTGGGTATGCTACTAAAAGCTCAGACGTGGTAGTAGATTTAACATTTGGACCAAACGCAGACCTTGGTCAATATGGAAACGTTATCGGACCCTTAGGGGCCGGCAGAGCCACCTCAGCAATCGCCATCAAACAAGCATATTTCAATTGGAAAGCAAGTGATAAACTAACTTTCACTGCTGGACAATTTGGGACTCATATTGGGTATGAGGTAATTGATGCTCCGGTAAATTATAATTATTCATTATCAAATTTATTCAATAATGGTCCTTTTTACCATATAGGAGCTAAAGCAGCCTACGCATTTTCAGATAAATCCTCCCTAATGTTGGGTGTTGTAAATAATGTAGACAATTTAAATGATAACAACTCCTCAAAAGGGTTAATTGCTCAGTATTTCGTATCCCCAAAAGAAGGATGGAATGTATATGTTAATGGTATCACTTCGGATGAATCGAATGATAACGATGGAAGTAGCTACCAGTTATTGGATTTAACAACATCCTATCAAATTACCTCTAAGTATTTCATTGGTTTAAACGCAGCCTATGGATCACAAACAGGAGACTTCCAAGGAGGAGGGAGTGTCGGGAGTAATAAAACTTGGGGAGGAGTAGCTTTGTATAGCAATTACGCCTTCACAGATAAATTTAGCTTAGGCGGTAGATACGAGATATTCGACAATACATCGGGCGCTCGTGCTTTAAGATACATCGATGCAGATGGAAATGCCTCAGGAACTGATGTAAAGTCTTTTACTTTAACAGCGACATTCACAGCCGCTGAAGGTCATTTATTAATCAAGCCTGAGTTAAGAACAGATGCATACAAAACCATGCAATTTACAGATGGTAATGGAAAAGCTTCTAGTTCTCAAACCACTTTCGGCACAGTATTTATTTATAAATTTTAAACAAAACTTTCATAACAAGTATTCAAACATTTAAATTATGGCAAATTCAAAATCAACTTGGGTACCCTTATTGGTGTTGATCGGTTTATCCATCATCGCCTTGTTCACCGACTTACCAGGAACTATGCCAACAGAAGGTATCAATTCCGGAGATACAGCTTGGATGTTAGTGGCATCAGGACTTGTATTATTAATGACACCAGGGCTAGCATATTTTTATGGTGGTATGGTTAATCATAAAAATGTTATTTCAACTATGTTGCAATCTTTTATTGCAATGGGAGTAATTTCTGTCATATGGATCATTTTCGGATTTTCATTGGCTTTCGGAGATTCGATAGGTGGTTTCATTGGTGATCCTAGAACCTTTTTTATGTTCAACCATGTGTTTGATCATAAATTAGCTTTAGGTTCTGCTGATCAATTAAAATTCACGATTCCATTTGCATTATTTGCTTTTTTCCAAATGAAATTTGCTGTAATTACACCTGCATTGATTTCAGGAGCTTTGGCGGAACGTATCAATTTCAAAGCTTTCGTTTTGTTTATGATTCTTTTCTGTATTGCTGTCTATGCTCCATTGGCACACTGGACATGGCATCCAGATGGTTTCTTATTTAATTTAGGTGTTTTAGATTTTGCAGGAGGAACAGTTGTACACATGTCAGCAGGTTGGGCAGCATTAGCAGGAGCTTTATATTTAAGAAGAAGAAAATCACACATCGAGTCAAATATTTTACCTCCAGCTAACATTCCATACGTTCTATTAGGAACTGGTTTACTATGGTTTGGATGGTTTGGATTCAATGCTGGATCAGCAGTAGGTGCATCTTCTTTAGCAGTAACAGCATTTTCAACTACTCACGTTGCAGCAGCTGCAGCGGGTTTATCATGGGTATTGTTTGATGTAACAAAAGGTAAAAAAGTTAGTGCTTTAGGTTTTTGTATTGGAGCGGTAGTCGGTCTAGTTGCAATCACACCTGCTTCTGGATTTGTAACAGTACCTGTTGCCATATTTATTGGAGTTGTAGCCGCAATTATTTCAAATATTATCGCTCACTGGAGACTAAATTCTAAATTAGATGATTCATTAGACGTTTTCCCATGCCATGGTGTTGGTGGTATGGTAGGTATGTTAATGACAGGTATTTTCGCCACTAGCGCAGTTAATGCTGCAGTAACCTCAAATGGTTTATTTTATGGAGAAACAGAATTATTTTTAAAACATTTATTAGCACTTGTTTTAGTTTCTGTATTTGCATTTGGTGTATCTTATTTATTATTAATCATTACAAATGCTTTGGTTCCATTACGTGTAACTGAAGAAGAAGAAAAATTAGGTTTAGATATTTCTCAACACGACGAATCAATTAACTAAAATATTACTAAATACAACCCCAAGTAATGATTCTTGTGGTTTTGTTTCAAACAAAGTCGGAAACTCATAGATTCCGACTTTTTTGTTTTTATACTAATTGTAATAAAATATCTGATTTCATCAACCCATTGGAATCAATGGATTGGTATCTAACTTGTTGAATTGTATTAATTAACAGAGGATCATAGGGTGCTGTCACTCGAACATAATTTTCTGAAAAACCTTCCATGATACCTAATTCTGATGATTCTTCAAACAAAACTGTACCTAGCTTTCCTAATTGAGATTCATAAAATGCTCGTTTTTTCTTTTCGGAAAGAATATGCAACATTTTAGAACGTTCTGTCTTTTCTCTGTTAATTACTTTAGGCTGTATTTCAACTGCATAGGTATTAGGTCTTTCTGAATAGGGAAAAACATGTAGATAAGTAATATCTAACAAATTTAAAAACTCATAAGTCTCTAAAAACAAATCATGTGTTTCTCCAGGATGTCCAACAATTACATCCACACCAATGCAAGCATTTGGCATCAAATGTATTATTTTTTCTACTTTATCCGCATATAGTTCACGCTGATATCTTCTTTTCATTAAACGCAAGACTGCATTAGAACCTGATTGTAATGGAATGTGAAAATGAGGAACGAATTTTTGACTAGATGACAAAAATTCAATCATTTCATTGGTTAATAAATTAGGCTCAATTGATGAAATCCTAAATCGATCCAAATCATTTTGGTTTTCAATAGCTTTTAACAAGTCGAAAAAACTTTCATGTTTTTTGCCATTTTGAATTCCAAAATCTCCGATATTGACTCCTGTCAGGACAATTTCTTTAACACCATTTTTTGAAATATCCTTAATTAAAGGCATTATGTCTTTGATAGAGGCTGACCTACTTTGCCCACGGGCTAATGGTATCGTACAATAGGAGCATGGGTAATCACAACCATCCTGAACCTTCAAAAAGGTACGAGTTCGATCATTTAAGGAATAAGAAGCGTGGTAATCTAAATCGTAACGAATTTCTGAAGCAATAATTTTAGGCTGAGAACTAGGATTTTCTAAATATGGCTGAATTAATTCAGCCAATTTAAACTTTTCATTAGCACCTAAAACCAAATCAACTCCCGGAATTTCTACAATTTCATGTGGTTTTAATTGAGCATAACAACCAATTATTGCAACAACTGCATTTGGATTTATTTTTTTAGCCTCTTTTACAACTTTTTTACACTTTTTATCTGCATGATCCGTTACAGAACATGTATTGATCACATACAAATCCGGAGCTTCCAAAAACTCTACTTTAGAAAAACCAATTGGTTCCAAAGATCTTGCAATGGCACTGGATTCTGCAAAATTAAGTTTACAACCAAGTGTATAAAAAGCAACTTTTCTTTCCATAATGATTTGCAAAGTTAAAACAAAAATGGCGGGTTTCCCCGCCATTTTTCATAAAAGTATATAATTGCTTAATTAGACTTTAGCTGATTTTACAGTTTTAATAATTCTAGATGCTACTTTGTAAGGATCTGCTGCCGAATTTGGACGACGATCTTCTAACCATCCTTTCCAACCTTTTTCAACAGTTACGATTGGAATACGAATTGAAGCACCTCTATCAGAAATTCCATAAGAGAACTGGTCAATAGATTGTGTTTCATGTTTACCTGTTAAACGTAAATGATTATCAGCACCGTAAACTGCAATATGTTCTTTTACAACAGGAGCAAAAGCATCACAAATTGCTTCATATGTTTTTCTATCTCCACATGTTCTTAATACAGAATTAGAGAAATTAGCATGCATCCCTGAACCATTCCAATCTAGAGCACCTAAAGGCTTACAATGCCAGTTAATTGAAACACCATATTTTTCACCTAAACGCTCAAGAATATAACGAGCTACCCAAATTTGATCTCCAGCTTCTTTTGCACCTTTAGCAAAAATCTGGAATTCCCACTGACCAGCTGCAACCTCTGCATTGATACCTTCAACGTTTAATCCTGCCTCTAAGCAAAGATCTAAATGCTCTTCAACGATATCACGACCAAATGCATTCGATGCACCAACAGAACAATAGTATGGACCCTGTGGTGCAGGGAAACCATTAGCTGGGAATCCTAAAGGCTTATTTGTTTCTGGATCCCAAAGGAAGTATTCTTGCTCAAAACCAAACCAAAAATCATTATCATCATCTTGAATGGTAGCACGACCGTTTGATTCATGCGGAGTTTTATCAGCATTTAAAACATCACACATTACCAAATAACCATTCTTGCGTGCAGGATCTGGACAAATGAAAACCGGTCTCAATAATAAATCAGAAGAACCACCTAGAGCCTGTTCAGTAGATGAACCATCAAAACTCCACATATCACAATCTTCTAACTTTCCGCTAAAATTGTTTTCGATTTTTGTTTTTGAACGTAAACTTTGAGTCGGTTTATAACCATCTAACCAAATGTACTCTAATTTTGACTTTGCCATTTTTAAACTTGATTTTGTTGAAAAATACTTTTTTAGGTATTATTTAATACAAAATTAAACCTGTTTTTCGTAAAAACAACAATTTTTAGAAAATTTTTATCGAATTTTAAACCATAATTTTAAAATTCATCAAAAAATTAAATTAAATCCAAGCAAATTAAACCCGATTTTACTTAAATAATCGATTTTAATTCCTACAAAAAATGGCTATTTTTACTAAAATTAATTCACAAAATATGGCAATCAATCGTTTTAAAGCATTGGACCTTGCTCAAACAAGGCATAACACCCAAGTAAAAGTACCCACAGAAAAAGTGACAGATTATTTTGGAAGCATGACCTTTAATGATGAGGTGATGCGCTCCTTATTATCTCCTGAAGCCTATTTAAAAATTACAACCGCAATTCAAACAGGATCAAAAATTGATCGAGATGCTGCCGATGAGGTAGCGGCGGCCATGAAGTCATGGGCAATTTCGAAAGGTGCAACTCATTATACGCACTGGTTTCAACCATTAACAGGAACAACTGCTGAAAAACACGATTCGTTTTTTGATATAGATTTGAATAGTGGTAAAGCAGTAGAAAAATTCAAAGGATCTGCATTGGTTCAACAAGAACCTGATGCCTCATCCTTTCCAAATGGAGGTATTCGTTCCACTTTTGAGGCAAGAGGTTATACCGGCTGGGATCCTTCTTCGCCTGCTTTTATCATGGAGAACGCCACGGGTACAGCAACTTTATGTATTCCTTCAGTATTTGTATCTTATACAGGAGAAGCTTTGGATTACAAAACACCTTTATTGAAATCAATTGAATTAATTGATAAAGCAGCTACTGCGGTAATTAAAGAATTTTTCAATAGAGATGTTAACAAAGTTATTCCTACAGTTGGCATTGAGCAGGAATATTTTTTAGTAGATGAGGCCTTACACAACGCTCGACCTGATTTAATGATGGCTGGAAGAAGTGTATTCGGACATGCCCCAGCAAAAGGTCAACAATTAGAGGATCACTATTTCGGATCCATTCCAAACAGAGTGAATGCTTTCATGGTTGATTTTGAAATAGAGGCATTGAAACTTGGAATTCCAGTTAGAACGAGGCATAATGAAGTTGCTCCGGCACAATTTGAGGTGGCACCAACTTTTGAAGAAGCTAATTTGGCTTGTGACCACAATGCATTGTTAATGGATTTAATGAATAAAGTGGCCACCAAGCATAAATTCAAAGTACTTTTCCATGAAAAACCTTTTGCAGGTATCAATGGTTCAGGTAAACACAATAACTGGGCTTTAGCTACTGATACAGGAATTAATTTATTAGGGCCATCTTCAAAACCAAAAGAAAATTTACGCTTTCTTACCTTTTTTGTTAATGTATTAAAGGCGGTTCACGACAATGCTGATTTGTTACGTGCCTCCATTGCCTCTGCAGGAAATGAACATCGCTTAGGGGCAAATGAAGCTCCGCCAGCCATTGTATCCGCATTTTTAGGTTCTACTATGAGTCAGGTTTTAGATGACTTGGAGAACATGAAAGATATTGAAGACATTGCATTAGAAAAAGGCGATAATGTTTATTTAAAATTAGGAATCAATAAAATCCCTTCCTTAATTTTAGATAATACAGATAGAAATAGGACTTCACCATTTGCCTTTACTGGAAATAAATTTGAATTCAGGGCCGTTGGCTCATCAGCCAATTCTGCTGCTCCAATGACTGTTTTAAATACAATCGTTGCCAACCAGCTAATAACATTCCGTAAAGAAGCAGAAGCTGTTTTAGAAAAAGGAGTCAAAAAAGAATTGGCCATCATGGAAATTCTTAAGAAATATGTAAAAGAATCAAAGAAAATCCGTTTTGAAGGAAACGGTTATTCTGATGAGTGGGTAAAAGAAGCCGAATCAAGAGGTTTATCCAACTTAAAATCAACACCTGAAGCACTTGCTGTCTATACAAGACCAGATTCAATAGAATTATTTACAAAGTATGGTATTTATTCAAAAGAAGAAATGCACGCAAGGTTTGAAATTGAACTTGAAAATTATATTAAGAAAATTCAAATTGAATCTAGAGTGATAGGCGACATGGCTATCAATCACATTGTATCCACCTCCATCAAATTTCAAACATCTTTGGTTGAGAATGTAAAAGGACAAAAAGAAATTGGTATAGACCCAGAATTTTATGCTCCAACGGTAGATATGATTAAAAAAATTGCCGAATACACATCTAAAATTGTGCGTTTACAACATGAAATGACTGAGGCACGTAAACAAGCAAACAATATTGAAGATTTAACCGAACGTGCTCAATTATATGGCACAAATGTGAAAAGGTATTTTGATGAAATTAGATATTTGGTGGATAAACTTGAGTTGATAGTAGATGATGATGAATGGCCTTTACCAAAATATCGTGAATTGTTATTAATCAAATAAGACCCATTATGTCTAAAATAAATCCAGGTTTTTCTATTGAAGAAATTCAACAATTGAAAGATCTATGTAAAACATCTGGTAAATCTTTTGTTAATATTGAAGATGAAGATTTACCAGTTGGAAATGATACTGAAATGACCCACATCCAATTTGTGGGTCAATTTAAGGGGAAAGAGGTAATTTATGATGCCATGCTTTATACCTTACAAATTCATTATGCCAGTGTCATTTATGAAGAAGCAGAGCGAGAGGTCTGCAAACAATATCCATTATATGTTCCTCTAGACCTTCGAGATGAAACTTACCAAGCCAATGAACGATTGGATGAAGAGGTTGAAATGATGATTTTAGAAGTTATTGATGAATTAGAAGAAACAGATGAGGTAAAAGTTTCTGAATTTTTGACTATCGATGAGGACTTTGATTTTGGAATAGGGATAGAAGCTGCCATATATGTACCAGCCTTAGATGAAGAAGTTATTTCTAATTTTGTGAGTTTATTTAATGAGGGTAAATTTATCCCTGATTCTACTTTGTATTCTTTCAAATCCGAAGATTAAACATGGGTATTCCTGTTTTTTATTTAGAAAATCCTGAAATAGAACCTACTTTATCGGCAGATGATTCCTTTCATGCCAACAAGGTATTAAGATTAAAAACAGGAGATTCTATTTATCTCTTAAATGGAAAAGGTAAAAAATACAAGGCTATCTTGACTGAAAGTAATTCTAAAAAGTCACTTTTTTCAAATCTATCCATTGAAACTGACGTTTTTGAAAACAAAAATTTATTAAACCTTTGGATTGCTCCAACCAAGCAAATGGAACGGATAGAATGGATGGTTGAAAAATGTACCGAAATGGGCTTAAGATCGATTGGTTTTTTTTATTCTAAAAATTCGGAAAGAAAAGAGATTAAATTACCACGTCTAGAAAAAATCATAATTTCTGCAATCAAACAATCTAAGCAGTTATTTCTTCCAGAAATTCATGAAATACAAAGCTTTGAAGGCTTAGTTAATTCATTAAAAATAAGGAATGAACAAAATGGTTTTGCCTATATTTCAACTAATAATTCTAAAAGTATTCAAAATTTTGCTCATAAAAAGAAGATTAGTAATATTTTGATAGGACCAGAAGGTGATTTTACCCAAAAAGAGATAGAATTATTGTTTTCAAATGATTTTAACTCTTTTTCATTGGGTGAATCCATTTTAAGAACTGAAACAGCCGGGCTTTTATGTACTGCTGCTTTTGCTATAAATTCTTAATATTCAGGCACTTGAAATATAATTATTATAATAATTGATAAAAATCATAAAAGAATTATTAAAATAAGATAGTTAAAGCGCTTTTATGGATTAAATTTGTGTCATAGTTTTCAATTAAATAAAACAAATAACATGCAATTAGTACTTCCTGCATTTTTCATTCATTGGTACGTTTCTTTATTTAGTCAAACGTTTTTCCTTCATCGTTACTCAGCACATAAAATGTTTTTGATGAATAAATTTTGGGAAAAATTCTTTTACTTTTTAACTTATTTATCACAAGGATCATCTTTTTTAAGTCCAAGAGCTTATGCTATTTTACATAGAATGCATCATGCATTTTCTGATACACCGAAGGATCCTCACAGTCCAATGTTTTCAAGCAATGTTTTCACGATGATGTGGAAAACAAAAAATATTTACAATGCGGTTTT
>JACCDK010006264.1_pt1 | contig 23114 bp, 20 predicted proteins | sample 7445871 | NCBI WGS metagenome assembly JACCDK01 (sample SAMN15323436, study PRJNA562643) | freshwater metagenome | isolation source: river surface water | place: USA:Blue River Watershed | collected 2017-08-15 | reverse complement strand
CTCATTGGTCGCTGTAATGTCATTGACCTTCACCACTGTTGGATCGGATGAGACCACATCCCATGGACCAGGAGATTCTGACAGCGGTGTATATAAAGAGAAGTTCTCTGTCCCGCTCTTGATCGTCACTGTTGTATCAGCAAAGCCACTATTTGTAATCTTCGGAGTATTGGCAACCACATCGATATTAAATGTCGTTGTATAAGAGCGATAGATACCAGCACGTGCCTGCTTTGCCGTAATCACAGCCACACCAGGACCGACTGCAGTGAACTTATTGCCCGATACCGCAATCACACTAGGGCGATTGGATGTGTAAGTCCAGGCACCGCTTGAGTTACTAGTCGGATTCTTCAATTCAAAAGATGAGATTCCATTAACAGATAGCGAGACATTAGGGATTGCCGATGCTGTTGGTGTCACCGCAGTAACAGTGACCTTCTTCGTAACGCTGGCCGTCAACCATGATGATGTCGCGCCTTGTGTTGCAGTAATCGTCGCCTCGCCACCATCGACAATGGTCGCCACAGCACCGTTAATCGTGATTACATTCAAATCAGATGACTTATAAGTCCATCCACCCTTTGACGGTGATGTCGGCGGAGTCAAGGTAAAAGTATTTGATGTCATCGCCACCGATTGATCAGGCCACGCACCCAGCACTGGCGTACCTGGGCGAATAAAGATGCTGGATCGACGCTTCGCCGCGGTATATCCCGTCACCGCATCCTGCACATAGAAAATCTCGGTATTTCCCACGCTGAGCAGTGTCACCTTCAACCCATCAGCCTTTGCCACCGCTGGGTTTGTAATCTCAACACGGAACTTCGCCGGCGAATTCGATTCAGGCGGAGTCAAGGTAATAACGCCCTGATCCAAGGTCGCGCTAATTGAAGGGATAAAGCGAATCAAAGTCGTCTTAGTCGCAGCTGCAGCGGGCATAGCCTGCGCAACGAGAGCAAGGGCGGTCAATGAGATAACTGATATTCGCTTGATATTCATGGCCCAATTATCTTTGAGTACGCCTTATTTATTGGGATATCTCCCGCCTTATACTCTGTGAGATTCAATAGAGATAGACTCACCACATGACAACTCAGACCTGGCTTCTCGTCGGTGGCGCTGGATATATCGGTGCCCATGTTGCAGATGAATTCTTAGCCAGTGGCAAAGATGTCGTTATCTACGACTCGCTCTATCAGGGCCTTGAATCTCGCATCGATTACCTGCGCAAGAAGTACAACAAGGAGATCCCCTTAATCGTCGCCGATATCCGCGACACCGCAAAGTTTGATGAAGTTCTTACCACCTATAAGCCCTACGGCATCGTCCACACCGCCGCCCTCAAAGCAGTCGGTGAATCCATGGAGAAGCCCGACGAGTACTTCGAGGTCAACTTCCACGCCACCACCAAGATGCTCGAGCTCGTATCTCGCCACAACATCCACCACTTCATCTTCTCTTCCACCGCCGCCGTCTATGGCGCACCAGATCATTCAAACCCGATCAAGGAAGATGACGAGAAGAACCCTATTTCCCCATACGGTGCATCAAAGCTTGCTGCAGAAGGCGAAGTAAATAAGTTCTTGGCGATCCCAGGCAATCACGGAACATCTCTACGTTTCTTTAATGTGGTGGGCACGGCAGCCCCAGAGCTAATGGACAACTCGGTCGAGAACCTAGTCCCAATCGTGATTAACAAGCTCAAGGCGGGTCAGGCACCAGTTATTTACGGCACTGATTACCCAACCCCAGACGGCACATGCATCCGCGACTATGTCGATGTTCGAGATATCGCTCGGGCTCATCTCGCAGCGGCTGATGCAACAGCCCCATTGCCACTGGCGATGAATGTCGGCACTGGGCGTGGTGGTTCTGTGCGTGAGGTCATTAACTTGGTTTGCGCTGCGGCTGGACGAAGCGATGTTGTTGCCGTCGAAGCAGAGCGACGAGCAGGGGATCCGGCGTTTTTGTGTGCGGATGTCTCGTTAATCAAAAGTGGACTTGAGTTTAGTTCGGATTACTCACTCGAGGCGAGTACTGAAAGCCTCTTTTAGATCTATGGTCAACGAAAATAAGTTAAATCCCACAATTCAGTCACTACGTGGAATAGCGATATTGGGTGTCCTTGCCTTTCATTTTCAAATCAATGGCTTCAAATCGGGATACCTCGGAGTCGATGTATTTTTCGTGATTTCCGGATATCTGATTACAAAAAAAATCTGGAAAATAGATAGCGCACAGTCTTACTTCACTTATCTAAAGTCACGAGCCAAACGAATACTACCGAGTTACGGCATTGTCCTTTTTGTGGTAACCACATTGGGTTGGTACTTAGCTGGACCTTCTCAACTCTTAGGTTATCTGCATGAAATAAAGTCTGCCGCTACATTCACTAGTAATTACTACTATTTCGGAAATACGGGGTATTTTGAGAGTAATTCCCTATATAAACCCCTTCTCCACTTCTGGTCTTTAGCCGTTGAAATTCAATTTTACATTCTGTTCCCAATATTGGCTGCAGTCATACTAAAGAAAAAAATCAATAGGTTTCTTGCCGCATTTCTAATCTTTTATGTTTTGTCAATTTTCCTTGAAAACAAATATGGTGAGTCATTTGTCTTCTACGATGTGAATAGCCGGATCTGGCAGTTCCTAGCGGGGTCGACGTTAGCCTCTAATTTGTCAAAAAAGGTGAACAATTCTCATTCCATTTATGTGCTAATTGGACTCGCTACACTACCGATATTAATTGATTTTTCAAACATTGTAATTGCGATGACAGTAGTCTTCATTTACGGCGCTGAGAAAAATAAAATTCACTTTCCCCACCTCCAACAAATTGGAAACTATAGTTATGAGATATATCTATGGCATTGGCCGATAATTAGTTTTTATTCCGTAAGTAAAGGCTTTCCTGATTCCGGAATGAAGATTATATTACTGTTAACTACACTAATACTCGCCTTTCTAACACAACGGATAACCACTCGAAAAAAAAAACAACCGAAATATTCAAATCTCGTCTATTTACCATATGGATTAGTGGCCTTGGTGCTTCTTAGCAACAGTGTTGGTGTACTGGAAAATCCTCGCATAATCAAAGAAAGAGAAGTCCAGAAATTCTTGATTAGCAACGCAAAAGGGGATTACCCATCTAATTTCTCTAGATGCAATCTAAAAAAACTGTACACGGATATTGAATCCTTTTGTCAAGAAAGTGGAAATCCTGATTCAGATCAAGAAGTAGTCCTATGGGGAGATTCTACTGCAGAGTCCTGGGCACACGCTTTTGAAAAATCAAAATTTGCAAGCCAGAAAATATTGTTGTTCTCCATACCTGCTTGCGCCCCAATAGTAGATTCCTACCGATCAGACAGTAGTTTTGGTAGTGAATGGTGTGGTACCCCTAAGTTACAAAACACAATATTTGGATACATCAGAGAGTTGCAACCGGAACACTTATTTCTTATTGCTCGATGGAGCCTGTACACAGATGGACTAATTGAAAAAGGTAAGGTGGTAGAGAAAAAATTCTATGGCGCTCACGATGCACCTAAAAACAAAGAATCAACTTTATTTCGTATAAGAAAATCAGCCGAAATTCTAGAATCAGAATTAGGGAAAACAGCGATTTCTATTTTTCAAGACCCATGGATTCTAGACGAAACTCCACAGGAAGCTTTGAATAGAGAGGGGGCATTAGTAAATTTGATAATATCGACTAACAATTACTCTGGCTACTCAAGAAGAACAAGAACAGAAATAAGTGACATCTCCTCGAGGTTGAAATGGAACTTAATTGATCCAACAATGAATGTTTGTGAAAATAAAAAGTGTAAAGTGATTGAAAACAACCGCGTAATTTTTGCAGATAAGGTCCATGTGACACTGTATGGTGCTGAGAAGTTATCAAGTCTTCTCCAGTGAATCAAAGCCCGGTATGACACCCACACGATTCCATCGACTATTTTGTGATTAATTGAGATTTCCAGTGTCGTGAAATCGAAAAGTTTACACAAGTTAGAATATAATTGGAAATATTCAATCCCTAAGTTGCTCCATGGACAACTATGATTTCGAGCTGCGTCAAGTCATTAAGTTAAAGCCCCGATACGAGTTTTATTTTGAAATTGTATAACTACCAATACCAGACATATAACGAACCAACTCCTTACCGTAGTGAAATTCTGAATCTCATGATCAGATAGACGATCTAAAGGTAAGAAAAAATTGCTTATAATCACAGCAAAACCTGTAAGTACCGACAGGGCGAATTCTTGAATGAGCTTATTTGCACACAGCTGCAGTGCTGAAACCAATACAGTTATAAGAATTATTGCCAGATTCTTTACTTCAGATTCACTAGGGCGTGGAAGATAAATCACGATAAATATTATTGGGGCCAACATCCTAGAATTTTTTTGTTGAAGAATTCTTGGAATGATGAAGGGGAGAGCAATAACCAAATCTAATAGATGCAGATATGGGAAACTAAGAGCTACTAGAGGTGCCAGCGAGAAAGAGAACATTTCGCTTTTAGACACGTAACTAGTCAGATAGTAAAGAAATATAATCATAAAAAGCACAATCCCAAAAAAGCGTGCACCGTTATAATCTAGAATGTTGGATTCAAAAGCCAAAGTGCTTAAACCAAGAGATTCAAAACCAGTGATGTTTTTCAGTCCGTGTGAAGATAAATTCCTCATCCATTGAAGGTATTCATTTCTAAATATCAAGGTATTTATAAGAAGAATGACCCCTATAGAAAACCAATATCGTAGAAACGCGGTGGCACGATGTACCCATATGTAGTAAATCAAGAATCCAATAATTAGATTAGGCTTTAACTCAAATGAGAAGAATATAGGCAAGAAGAAAAGCACTTTTGACAAATTAGAATTCATTCTTGCAGCTAGGTAAATACTGAGTGATGTGAGGCCAAGTACAAAACCCGTTACTTGATTGTTTACTACCATCTCCCTTACAGGGGCTGTTAATAGGAGTAAAGAAGTGGTTAGCAGTAAATATTTTCGGGTATTGAAAAACGTTAAAACGAAGTAAAAAAAGAACGAGACACCGAGAATATTCACGATATTCCAGATAACTGGGAAATGTGTTATTCGGAGTAGCTCACCAACCAAAAACATAAATTTAGCGCCAGTTGGCGCAGAAAAAAATGGAGAACTCCCATCATATGGATCCAGGCCTTGGAGCAATTTCTCCCCACCATTAAAGTATATGGAGGCATCGGCCATGGAACCTGGTGTCCAATAAGTCAAAGTGACAATACAGAAGAGAAAGAATACAAATTGCGCTCCTTGGGAAATCTCAGGAATCCGAATCCTTGATAGCATGACCATAGTCTATTCGGGCACACACTAAGAACGAACTTCTAGCGCAGGAAAGGTTGTTTGATGAGAATTTTAGTGACTGGTGGAGCAGGATTCCTTGGTTCACATCTATGTGAAAGACTAATACAAGAAGGCCATGAGGTTATAGCCATGGATAACATGTATACGGGGTCTCGCACAAAAGTCTCTTCTCTTATAGGCAATCCCAATTTTGAGTTAATTCGACAAGACGTAACAGAGCCCTTGAACTTTGAAGTAGATGGAATTATGAATTTAGCTTGTCCGGCATCACCGGTTCATTACCAAAAATTTCCTGTTCAAACAATTAAGATTAGCATCCTAGGCGCCATAAATGTCTTGGACTTAGCAAACCGATTGAGGGTTCCAGTCTTTCAAGCATCTACAAGTGAGGTATACGGGGATCCAGCCATCTCGCCGCAAGTTGAGGAATATTGGGGAAATGTAAATCCAATCGGAATCAGGGCTTGCTACGATGAAGGAAAAAGATCTGCGGAAACGTTGTTCTTTGATTTTCATCGCCAATTTGGAACGCAAATTAAAGTAGCGCGCATATTTAATACCTACGGACCGCGAATGAGTTTCAATGATGGGCGCGTAGTTAGTAATTTCATTGTCCAGGCGCTGAGAAATGAGCCAATCTCAATTTATGGAGACGGCAGTCAAACGCGATCATTCTGCTACGTCTCGGATTTGATTGATGGATTTATGAAAATGATGTTCTCTGATGAAAACATTACAGGCCCAATAAATTTGGGTAATCCGAGAGAGTTTACAATGCTTGAACTAGCAGAAAAAGTTATCTCGGCCACGAATTCAAGTTCTAAGATTGAATTCCACGACCTGCCGCAAGATGACCCAAAGCAGCGGAAACCGGATATCGGCAAGGCGAAATCAATTCTCAACTGGAATCCAACGGTCGAACTTGAGAGAGGTTTAGAGTTAACGGTATCTGAATTTATAACCAGAGTATGAAAATCCAGTCTGCGGGAAGACTTGGGAATATCCTATTTATATGGGCTTTTGCGCTCGAAAAAGCTGAAAGCCAAAACGCAAAAAAAGTAACTATATTCGCTGACAAGTATCACTCGAAAATAAATAAAGACCTACTTGAGACATTTGAATCCCTAGGCTCCGATTCCGTGAAGTTTGAGGTTAATAACCACCTAGGTCTTTTATTAATTATATTGGATAAGTTATCGCGTATCTTCCCGAGTTCTAGTCGTTTTTTACAAAAGATATTGAGGATTCAATCTGAGGGCAAAGATGAAATAAATAAAAATGCATGGATCATCAGAGGCTATTTCCAGAATCCGGACTTCTCCAAAGAAATTAATGAATCAATATGCGTGACACTAAATGGAATATTACAATCTAAAGCCCCTCAAAAAAGTCTTGAAAAAAGGTTTGAATTCTTAAATGAGCCATATCAGGCATTACACATAAGACTATCTGACTTTATTGGTTCAGACTTTGGAGTAATTGCACCAAAGTCGCAATTAAAATGTCTCCAAGAGAATTTAAATGTGGTGATTTGTACAGATGGAAATATCGAAGAAATCGAACGCCGAATAGACATCTCCAACTATCACGTGCTGACCCCAAGCAATACAACAGCGTGGGAAACTCTCGCAGTATTATCGCGTGCGGAGAATCTCATCACGACAAATTCAACCCTTTCATGGTGGTCAGGTTTTTTGGCTTTACAAAGTGGGAAGAATGTCTGGACACCAGCTTTCTGGAATCCAGCTTTAATGCCAGGAAAAAAATTGACACTTCAGCATGATAAGCATTACACCCCGGTATTCGAATAATTACAAATAACGTTGTTGGACAGAAGTGACACTATCTGTTTGATTAATAATTGACTTTCGAAAACGAAACATTTTAAAAGAGCGAACATCGCCGAGGGTCATAAACATTCCGTCTGCGCTTGTAAACGCTGGTGTATTCATTAGTTGGGCTGCCTGAGCAAATTTCCTTGAAACGATATAAGCCTGACCGCCGGCCCTAATATCGTTAGGGATGATATTCCACGTCAATCCTCTCTGTTCTGAAACCAGTAGTCGATGGCCGAAATTTTTGCCAATTTGAGATGAAAAGTCCGTCAATCTAAGCAGTGATTTAAGAAAGGAGTCTTGAAGATTACTAAGCTTCAAATTAACACGATCAACAGGTCCCGTTTTCAAAAACCCTAATTGAAAAAAATCTGGATTTGTACGTAGAGCTAAATTAAGTCGATCAAGATTCCACGATTTAGTAACCAAGAAGTCGTCTTCGAGAATCACGGCATACTGATCTTCTGATTCAAGAAAAGTCAGCATCGCTTTCTGATGAGATCTCCAGGTGGCTGCAACCCCTGGGGCAACATAACATTCATCGGGCGTTAGCGAATTGATGTTGACTGCCTCGACCCTACGAATTGGAATTTTCAAGAACGGTGCCTGAGTTTCTACCGAATTCCAACGATCGACTCTACTCTCTAGATTTATCACATAAGCATGCACAGCCCCATTATGTCGTAGAATCAAGCATGTTTTTCACCTGGATGCTAAGAAAAGTCAAAAAATCAATCAAAGCCATATTCTCAGCTATTTCTAGGCGTTTAATCTCTGTTCGATATCTCTTCACCACAGCTAATTCTGTTTCAGACGTCACGTTTGAGGCGAATCTACTGGTTGTAAAAAAAGACATATATGCGCCTATCGCAAAAGTATGTGTTGAGAGCTTCCTTCATTACAACCCAAACTCGTCTGTGACTATACATGTAGACAGCGAAACGCAAGATGAAGTATGCAGGAAACTCAGACGGTTAATTAAACGAGGAAAGGTTAAAGTTAAACTAATTGAACACCAGGAAAAGTCTTGGCAAGACTCGAAACTGGACTTAATTCTTTCACTTTCCGACCCGAAGAAGTTTTTCATGGACGCCGATTTAAAGTGGAATGGGCCAATTCCTCAAATATCTGAAATTACATTATTTGTCGATGAATTCAAGTTCCTAGAGAATTCATTTTACGCACCACTTATTGAGAGTTCATGGTTTGGCGATTACTCACAAACTAGTATGAAGAATACGTCATTCTTTTATTGGGGTAGTTACACCCCTACTCCTCAGGATAAATCTGAGATTGAACAGATAATGAAGAATATTATCGAGCTAACTTCTGAAACCTGTCACAGTACAAACTTCAATCAAAGTACCCTAAGAATTAGTGAACAAATTGCTTTAAGCCTTCTCGTTGAAAAAACTGGCAAGCCGGTGGGATTCTTAAAAAATTCTGATGGATTTAAAGACGGATCTTTTGTTGAGTCAAGTTATTTTGGAGCTACGGGCGCTTCGTTTTAGTTAGTCAACAAATTTCAAAATTGCAGCCTGCCAATACGGCATCCATAAAGCTTCAAGAGTCCGTGGATCAAAATCTTCTGGTTCTTGATTACTTAGTATGCGATCAATTTCCGATTTTTCCCAACTGTTAACCAAGAGAACTTGCGGAAACATAGACTCCAGCGATCTCCACCAATTATCTCGTTCAACAATCGGAGTGAGCCCTCTATACAGAGCCTCCCAAAGCCTGTGAGTATCAACTCCATTGCCTCTAACCGCTGCGATAAAGCGATAATGTATTGAAACTCGAGCATAATCTTTGGGTGAGAGCCGCTCAGTAAGTAAATCCCAATTTGAATCAATTTGGCTAAATCTTTCAATTACAGTCTCACGTATCGGATGAGTTGGGCTTAATGGACCGAAAAGAATCTTTGCTAGCCGTCCAACGGAGCGTTCTCTGTATCTGATGTATTTTGGATTCCCATTGACACCTAGTCGGAAATTCTCTAATCCAATCGGGATGGTATGTACAAACTTATTATCTGAAATAAAGGAATTTTGAAGAAACAACGCTTTTACCGATTTAGGGATATTCTTCGGAATTTCGTGGAATTCATGATCACTATTACCCGTAATGATGACTTTTGCGGTCAATTTCTCAGAATATAAATCGAGAAATTCCTGCAACTCATTACTTCGACAAAAAATAATCTTGGCATTTTCAGGTGAGCTCAAAGTATTTTTGTCTCGCCATCTGGGAGGTTTGTAAACATAATCTGCAAGATCTGCAAATGCATCAGAGGAAATAAATGGTGAGGAGTTTCGCCTCCACCTGACAATTCGCTTGAGATAGATGAATGCGACTTTCAATCGGGAGGGCCGTTGAGTAGTCATAGCGACAGATTGTAGTCAGATGTATCTTTTTAAAAGAATTGGCAATATACTAAGACGTGCTCATTTCTGTACAAGTGCTGAAGAAATATTGGGGTGTCAACCCGAAATCAATCGTCCATGTAGGAGCTCACAATGCCGAAGAGCTTGAGGCTTACACGCTTGCAAGTTGGGGACCGGTCACGTGGATAGAAGCACAACCCCAAAAAATTGATAATTTACTGCAAAGGGTTCCATCAAGTCACACCGTTATTGAAGCGGCCGTTTGGGATGTAAATGATGTTAATTTGGACTTAAACGTCATGACTAATACGGAGTCAACTTCTCTTCTAAAACTGGGCACGCACGCAACTGAGCATCCCACCGTAACTTTGAGTCACACAATTAAAGTCAGAACTAAGACACTCAAAACATTACTCAAGGACTCCACACCCCCCGAATTGCTGGCATTGGATATTCAAGGAGTAGAGCTCCGTGCCATAAAGGGTTACGAATCCAGAATTGCTGAAGTTAAATGGATCTACTGTGAGGTCAACAAAGAAGAACTATATGAAGGTTGTTGTCTAATTACGGACCTAGATTCCTACTTACTTAACTATGGATTCAAGCGTTCAGTGACCCGCTGGACGGTACACAACTGGGGAGACGCGCTGTACGAAAATTTGAATTTGGTGCAGACGTTAAATCGCGCAACAAGAATCCGGCGTACTGCACTTTACTTGGCCTGGGCCATCCAATTGGAGCGATCAAGGATTAAAAATTTACTTCGTAAGACGATTACGTAACCTAGATTCAAATCTACCCAATTTCAATCTGATTCTCATTCGTTGGACTTGCAAAATAAAATACTGTCGAGGACTTAGATTTATACCTTCATCTGTATTAGCGTAATATCGAATAAACACTTTCATTAAGATGATCTTATTTCGTAATCCAACAACATAATTGGCGTGAAAAATGTACGGCTTAGGAGAAGGTAAACCAGGAAACTTAGATTGGCTTGCAAATAACTTCAACATTCTTCCCACAGGGAATGTAGTTTGTGGCAATTCTAAAATTGAACTAGGGTATGTATTTTCAATAAAGTACTGGGTAACAATGTCATCATCACCTATTCTTCCATTTTCTCGGGCATGGACATAATGGCGCATTTTGCAGTCAGCCAGAATCTTTGATGATATTGGTGAATTTCTAATTGCGACAAATCCCATACATAATTTAGGTTGTGACGGAAAATCAGTGAAGCTCTGAATTTGAATATGAACTTGCTCGCGATTATTAAAAACATTAACAATTTCGGGTATCGGATTAATATTCCAATAAACATCCGTATCTGAATAAATCACATAGTCATAACCGAGCTGCAAAGCTTTCTCAAGTAACTGCCACTTCAATTGCACAATTCTATAAAATTCATCTTGGGTAAAATCACTGTAGCTACCTGTCGAACTATCTAGACCTAAATTCGAACTATTCTCAAGCAGGAGTGGTTGAACCGCGACATCCGGTCGCAAGTTCGGCAAATCACTTTCATCTAGATAGCCGAGTAATATTTCGGTACGGGTTCGATCATACGCGCTTGTGATCGAAATCTCTGGCAGAGCCTCCATCTTGTTTATAACCAAGAAACATACAGCGATACGAGGACTCATAAAAACCTCACATAATCGTTCAATAAATGTAGTAACACCCAATGGCTCAATATACTCTAGGTGTATGGAGCTGATGGAGGATAACCAGGTGCTGATTAGTGCCATAATTCCAATCGCCGGATTCCCAAATGGGTTTGAGCAAATAACCAGATGGATATCGAACCCGAGTCTTTCTGATTTTGAAGTCATTCTGATTGTGGATTCAGATTCCGAAGATTTAAGTTTTCAAGTTAATACAATAGTAAAGAATCTTCCTCAAACGGCAAAATATTTAATTTTAAACTCTACTTCGAGAAATCCAGGTGGTAGCAGAAACCTTGGGCTCAAAGCTGCCACCGGATCATGGATAACTTTCTGGGATTGTGACGATGTGCCAAACCCAACAAAATTCGTAGAAATAGTCAAACAAGCGCAGATTCAAGGTGCAGATGTCGCGCTAGGAGCATTTAGTGTGAAAACAAAAACAGGCGAAAATCTTCACCTTCTCGAGACTAATAGTAAGAACGACATCCTGCAAAACGTAGCTCTAAACCCAGGGCTTTGGAGATTCATATTCAGAAATGAACTAGCCAAGATTTTCACATTCCCAGAGTTGAGAATGGCTGAAGATCAAATATATCTAGCAGCAGTTTTGTCAGAATCCAGAAAAATCATGGCGAGCAACGAACACGTATATGAATATTGGTTGTTTCAGAGTGGGCAATTGACAAAAAATAAAGGCGCTCTAACTGATTTACAGATAGCAATTAAGCATTTTGAGAAGAAGTACCTTGAAAACGAGTGTCCAGAATTCTTGATCATTCTCCTAAGATTGTGTCTGACTTCGCTAAAGAAGGCAAACTCACGAAGCAAGCTCACCACAGTGATTATTCTTATCAAAATCACTGTGTTTGATTTGCGTAGAATTCCTCACATTTTTCGTACCTTTGTAAAAATATTGAGATCGAAATGACCAAGAATCTAAAGATATTTCTCACCGGCGGTTTAGGAAATCAACTGTTTCAATTAGCAGCTGGTTTGTATTACGCGAATGGAAGAAAACTAGAACTTGATATTGAAACTGCAAATCCGAGGAGAAGTTCTAAAGGAGACGTGGAACTTCTCACCTTAAATTTACCTAGAGCCATAGAATTGCAGAAAAAAAATAAAGGTAAATTAGTCCGCAAGATATTCGGATTCAATCTTCGATCAGGATATTCGCCTAGAAAATATGAACAAAACGTACTTTTTAGAAGTCTCAAAGAAATTACTAGTTCTATCACCTTAACACTCCTACTTGGAAAACGATTAAAGATCAGCGTTTCTGGCAACCTTGGAAATGATCCTAAAATTAGAGCCCGCGATTCAAATGAAATATTGATTGGATATTTTCAGACATATGTCGTCGCAGAAGAAATTCTGAGAATCAAGGATTCACTATTTCAAGACCTTAACAAAGGAGAAGTCCTGAATTATCGCATCCAAGCGAAAAAAGAAATTCCTCTTCTAGTTCACGTGCGACTAGGTGATTACCAAGGTGAAGATCAATTCGGAATCCCTAGTTCCGATTATTATGAAACTGCAATCGAATCCCTTTGGGTAAATGGAAATTATGAGAAAATATGGTTATTTAGTGATCAGCCAGGAGATGCTATTCTAAGAATCCCTCAGAAGTACAGAGAAATTACAAGAGTGATTTCCTCGATAGGTCTCGAATCAGCAGAAACTTTGATGATTATGACATTGTGCCATGGATATGTAATCGCGAATTCGAGTTTTTCTTGGTGGGGGGCATTCTTAAGAGAAAACCAAAATGCACCAGTAATTGCTCCTCAACCCTGGTTTCATTCCCTGGGAGAGCCTTCAGAGTTGGTGCCTAGCCAATGGACAAGATTCCGCGGGTTTCATTAGAGGACGCTACTACACCGGTTTGTATAACTGTTGGTAGAAGAAAATTTGTAGAATGACGTTCTGTAAAATAGCAATCGAAATCAAAAGTTGCGTGCTCTTCTTCTCGTGAAATCGAAGCATAATAAGAATCACTACGTTTAAAATAACAGGAAGATAGTGCCTAGAGAATAATGTGAGGTACTCATTGGAGATCAATAAATCATTTTGGGACCAGCCACTATTCGCAAATGTATACAGACTAGAAACAACTGCAGCAAATGACAGTGCAATCGAAAATACAAGGATGGACGGTTGCCCATTTATTCGAGATTTGAATAGAAAGTAAATCGTTACGCCTGTAGCAAAAAGAAAGTAAAAAGAAATCAGGAATGAAAATCCCAAATACTTAGATATCGCGAAAACCATCAAAGTAGGAACTGAAGTGTTAATTGCGAAGAAATGAGCACAGAGAGTGAAAAGATAGTTCAAAAAGGATTGATAATCAAAGTCGAGGTCTAGGCTACTTCCGGAATAGCGCCCAATCAAAAAAATTACTAAAGTAGGAATGGTTAAGCCCACGAGTTTCTTACGCAACGGAGGCTCAGTGAAAATCGAAATAAATATCAGCGCAACAATTGAAATGAGAATCTGCGGCTTAGCTGAAGCCATAATCAGAAACAATGCAACGGTGAAAAGCCGAACATCCAACTCGTCTTTCATCGCGATTACGTTAGTGAGAAGTACAAATAAGGGGATGTAAGCCCAATACGGCAAATTGTGGAGCAATAATAAATCGAACGACGGGAAACTACATAGAATCCCGGCAGTAATTAATTTCGATTGATGATTCATCACTTTACTAAAAGCTAAACTCGCAATGGAAGCTGAGATACAAAACAAAACGACGATATGCCAAATAACGAAATTTGTTGCTGAAAAAGGTGTCAGGATGTAAGACAACAGTCGAATAAATGGAGTTGGATATCCAGCATCAAATTCAACGATCGTACTCAGTAAATCGTGATTAGCTGCAAAGTTTCTCCAACCAATTTCGTCCTGCCATCCCGTCGTTATGCCAGTTTGCCAGGATAAAGTGAGTTTATATAAAAAGCTTACAAGAAAAATCAAAATGAACGTATCTTTATTAGTTTCCCTAAAGCGCTGAAAAATACGATTAACCATAGATAGAACTATAACTTACCGAAAAAATTGCTATACATATGTAGAATTAAGTATGCAAAAACGTCCCTGGCCAGTTGAACTCGATTCCTATTCGACTCGAATCGGTGAAGACATTCTCATGGTCCAAGGGCCTGGCGGAAATACTTCTTACAAAGACGGAAACGTTATGTGGGTAAAAGCGAGTGGGACACTGCTTGCTGATGCTAACGAGAAAGAAATATTCACTGCGGTGGATCAGAAGACAGGAGATTCAATTTGTAATGAGAAGAATCTCAGGCCATCAATCGAAAAAGACTTCCACCTTCTGATTCCGTTTGCATTTGTAATTCACACTCATTCGTTCAGAGCAATCTCGATGGCTATACAAAGTGGATTCGGATCTAAGGCGAATGATTATCCCGAAATAGCATTTATTCCGTACGCCAGGCCTGGTGCAGAACTTTGTAGCTCGTTAAGCAAATTGCTAGATTTCAACAAACACAAGGCTGCGATTCTACAAAACCACGGCTTCCTTACCTGGGGTACCACAATGGAAGAAGCTTTCGCTTTTCTCGTCGATTTTGAATCTGAACTTCCTGTTTTTAGTATTGAAGAAGAAATTGGTCATGTCGCGGAAAGTTCGCTTGATCATCCAAAAGCAATCACTCCTGACTATGCGGTTTTTCTGTCAACCTATTCAGTAGAGGAAATACTAGCGTTTTCTGACGGTAACTCATGGAAAAAGCACATGTACTTGATAGCACGTGCAGCAGCTCGGCAAGCAGAGTTAGATTCGAAGGTTCAATATCTAACTCCGGAAGAAACTTATTCACTCCAAAATTGGGAGTCAGAAAAATATAGATTTGCGAACAATAAATGATGTACCAGGTTGTGATTCCAATGACCGGCGTGGGTCAGAGATTTGTGGATGCGGGTTACAAGGAACTTAAGCCCCTGATCAAAATCGCCGATAAAACCATTATTGAACATGTTTTAGACATGTTTAAGACTGCAGATCAGGTTGTATGCATTGTCAGCCAAGATCATGCACAAAAAGATAACCTGATTTCTGAGATTTTGCGACTGCGCCCAGGCGCACTTATAAAGCAGATTACTGCGCATAAACTGGGGCCTGGGCACGCAATTCTACAGGCACAAGAATATATAGATCCAAACCTTCCTACGCTAGTTTCTTATTGTGACTGGGCGGGAGATTGGAACGTTCAAGAGATGATTAATCAGCTAGTCGATCATTCTGGTTCCATTCTGACTTACACCGGTTTTCATCCTCACATGATGCGTAGCACAAAGTTTGCGTATGTAAAAAAATCTGGTGATCTGGTTACTGATATACAAGAGAAAGAATCGTACACAGATTCACCCATGGATGAAGAAGCAAGTTCTGGGTGCTACGGATTTGCTACAGGTGCCATACTTATTGAAGAATTAAGAACACAAATTATTAATAGAGAAAATCTAAACGGCGAGTATTACATTTCATTAACATATAAGAACATGTTGCGAAACAATCAAAACGTGGGAACAGTCCTAATGAAGAAGTTTTATCAATGGGGAACCCCTGAAGACGTTCTAGATTGGGAATACTGGAATTCAGCCATAAGTGCTCTGCCTGGTTCGATCAAAAGAAGTATCGATGCTCATAACATAATTCTCGCCGCTGGAAAAGGAACAAGAATTGCAAAGTTTGCAAAAGAATCTAAACCAAACTTGAATATTGCAGGCCAGCATCTTTGGGAGTACTCAGCTCCTTCTGGCGTGACTTTTAAAAACACTAAGGTAATCACACGCGAAGAAGTTGGGCTAGTTCGGCGCAACGATGTTGAAGTGATTACCATTCCGAAGGTGACTGAAGGACAAGCAATTACAGCGAGAATCGGAATCGAAAGTATCGATGAACACTCACCGTTTCCGGTAAATGTGTTGTCTAGTGACAATGCTTTCACACCGGAAATATTTTGGGATGTCTTCACTGTTTCCGCTAAAAATGCGATAACAATTTGGACCTCGAGTAAGTATCCACTGTCTCATCTGACGCCAAAGCACTATGCATGGATCAATTTAAAAGATAAGAAAGTCATCAAAAAGAACACGCCACCAAATTTTGTAGATTGGGAATTGATTACGGGAAATTTCACTTTTAGCAATCGAGAAATGGCTCTAAGTCTTATCAATGAGCTAACAAAGAAGAATATTCGAGTTAACAATGAATTTTATCTTGATTCGCTCATCGAACTTGCCTTTGAAAGGGACCTCAGCGTACAGACAATCAACGTCCCAAATTTTTTGGCTGTCGGCACTCCTGAGGAATTCCTGACATATCAATATTTTCGGAAAGAGAATCCAAGTTGATTCCAAAATTGAAGTTTCGGCGTGAGATCGGGATATTTCTATTGGTGGGCTTAGCCGCTACTTTGCTTGACCTAGGGTCCTATTTCATAATGACCAAATCCGGAGTTTCCGAGAATCTCGCCAAGGCACTATCTTTCCTTGGCGGAACTCTCACTGGGTATTTGGGGAATACAAAATTCACTTTCTCTGGCAGTTCACCTAGCCTTTTGAAATACTCTTTAACATATTCCTTTTCGCTTCTGGTCAATGTAGGGGTGAATGCAACTGCCTTATCAATCTGGGAAAGCCGTCTCCTCGGCTGGATTATGGCGACCGCATCGTCTACAACGGTAAATTTCCTTGGGCTGAGGTATTACGCCTTTGCACAGAAAGTATGATTGAAGCATGACTGCGAAGAGAATTGGAATTGTCATACCGTGCTTTAACGAAGCTGGAAATTTGGAAAATTTGATTAGAGAATGTGAATTCGTGGCATCTACATCGAATTACGAATTCGTCTTAGTGAACAATGGATCAAGCGATAACTCCAACGAGATCCTTCAAGAAATACAAAGCCTAAATATAAAGATTTTGAATCTTGAAGAAAATGCTGGCTACGGGGGCGGAATATTGGCCGGTCTCAAAGTCTTGGAAACAGATTACGTTGGATGGATACATGCTGACTTGCAAACGGATTTGAGGAAATCGTTATTAAGCCTAGATAACCAGAACTTCGAATTCTTTAAGGGGATTAGATATGGGCGATCATTGAGCGAAAGATTTCTAAGTGCAGGTATGGGGGTTCTGTGTTCTATTTTATTTAGAACATTTCTTTTTGAAATTAATGCTCAACCAACAATAATGAAACGCACTTTATTCGAATCATGGATTAATCCTCCAACGGATTTCAGTCTTGATCTTTACGCACTTGTATTTGCAAAGAAAAAGGATTTGAAAATAACGCGAATTAAATTCGAGTTCTTAAAGAGAACTTCTGGTCATTCAACGTGGAACTTTGGACTTAGATCTCGTTGTAAAATGGTGTCAAAAACAATCAAATATGCATTTTTACTTGCCTCTAAAGGTGTTCGATGATTATCAAACATAGAGTCAATACTTCACAGGAATTAATTGGAGTCCCCCCCCATTTCGGCGCCGAAATTGATTTACGATTATTTGAAGGAAAGCTTGTTCTCTCCCACGATCCATTTGTACCGGGAGAAAAATTTGAAGATTGGCTTGAAGGATTTCATCATAAAACCCTGATTTTGAATGTTAAAGAAGATGGATTAGAGACACTCATTACGGACTTACTGAAGAAAAAGGGCATATCCGATTACTTTTTCTTAGACCAACCATTCCCCACCCTGCGTAAATCTGCAATCGCAGGACACTCTGTTGCGGTGAGACTATCTGAATTTGAACCACCAATAAATTCCTCGAGTATTGATATCAAATGGGTTTGGCTAGATTCTTTTAATGGGAAATGGGACTATTTGCGAGAACACGCGAAATGGCTGAACGAATCCAAGTTTGATTTATGCATTGTTTCTCCTGAACTTCAAGGAAGACATAATCTAGAAGAACCTCGTTCAATTATAGATAAATTTGAAGAAATACAGCTGAAACCTACTGCAGTTTGTACGAAACTTCCTGAAATATGGGAGAGGCTTCTCCAATGAAATGGAAAATTGGAAGCGCAATTTCGTTAAGGCTCTTTATTGTTTTAGTAGTGATTCCTTCGTACCTCAGCACTTACTTCGCACCATTTCTATTACAACTGAATTTTGAAATAGACAACTGGAGTTCGTGGATTAGCTCGGGTGGCGATAATCAATCATTTCCATACGGAGTCGCAATGACACTAGTCTATTTACCTAGTTTGCTTTTATCTCAAATTTTGCAGTATCTAAACTTAGGACCTGAACGCGCATTGGAAATAGCCGTCGGGGTGCAAATGTTGGCGATCGAGGCACTCTTTTGGAGGCATCTAACCAAGACAAAATCTATGAGGCACAGTCTAAATATTTTTCTTTTTAGCCCTCTCATAATCTGGGTAAATTATTTTCTAGGTCTAAATGACTTCTTCCCAAGTGTTTCTCTGTTCGCTGCCTCATATTTGCTTCTTCATCATAAATATCGCACCGCAGGAATTCTGATAGGAATTGCAATCGGGATGAAATTTAGTCTTGCCCTAGTTCTCCCATTTTTGATTCTTTTTGCGTGGGATAATCCTCGTTTTAAGAAAAACATTTGGATCACATCACTTGTATCTATTTGCACGGGCGCAATACTTTATTTACCGGGTCTCTATTCCGAAGGTTTTCGAGAGATGGTCTTTAGCAATAAAGAATCGATGAAAGCTTTCGGATACTTTCTTTATTTAGATGAGAATAGAATTTATATCCTGCCTCTTATTTATATCCTGCTTCTTTATTGGCTCTGGAAAGCTGGACGAATATCCGTAGATGTTCTTATTGCATTCTTCGGAATCGCACTTTTCTTGATTTCTGCTTTTTCTCCCGCATCTATCGGTTGGATGCTCTGGGGATTACCTCTAATGTTCATGAATTTAGCTCAGGAAAAAAAATCAAGGTTCCAACTCGTTTTGATTCAGTTCCTATTTCTATTCCACAGCCTATCTGGGGGAACGCAGATTCAAACAGTAAGAGGAAATGTAGAGTTTCCTGAATTAAGTTCCGGAATAAGAAATCTGACATTTACCTTAGCGATTACCCTGATTGCAATATGGAGTTATTCAAGCTTGAAGACATCGATTCGCCACGGCGATAGATATAAAGTTGCAAAAGCGCCTCTAACAGTGAGCATCGCAGGAGATAGTGGAACCGGAAAAGACACACTTACCAATGCATTGAGGAACATGTTTACTGAGAACACAGCAACTGTCATTTGCGGTGATGATTACCATAAGTACGAGCGCGGAGACGTCTCTTGGAAAAACATTACTCACTTGAATCCAACAGCAAACTACCTAGACCTCTGGGAAAAAGATTTGAGATTAGCTCATGCTCGAAAGTACTTTGAACAACGAGAATACGATCACGACTCGGGGAAGTTCTCGCAGTTGAAGCCAAAACATAGGCGAGATCTGGTCATTTCACAGGGATTACATGGTTTATATTCTAGATTGATTGAGAAGTCAGATCTGAGTGTTTTCTTAAGTATGAGTGACGATTTGCGAATTAAGTTAAAATTAAATCGGGATAGCAGTTCGAGGGGACAGACTCGTGACTCAATCTTAGAGAGTATCAAAGCTCGAGAAAATGACTACCGAGAGTTTGTTGCCCCTCAACTTCATAACTCAGATATTCATTTCCACATTTATGAGATTGATGACCTACTGCACTTAAGAATTGCTTCAAATAGTAATTTTGCCATAGATCAATTCATTGATGAACTCACAAGTTTAACCAATATAACAGTTCAGGAAAGTCAAGAATTAACGCGCAAAATATATGAGCTCACTCCGGGTGAAATCACTGTTAATACTCTGAGGCATTTACTCAGGAATCAAATAAGTGAATTCGATCAACTATTTATAGAAGAACCTGAAATTCCAGAGAATGTTGTTGGAATCATGGCAACTTTATCAATTATTCTTTTATTGAATAAGAGAGAAGAGTTTTATGACTAGTTTGAAAAGGCCGTCTCTGGTTGTTTTCGACTTAGATGACACCCTTTATGATTACTGTGAAAGAAATGATGTAGCTAGTAAGACATTAGTTGCAGCTATATGTTCCCACGCCAATTCACAAGAGTTGAGAGTAACGGAAGCGCTGGAATTTAGTCGAGCGATTGTTAAGGCGCGGCTCGGGAAGACTGGCTCGTCTCATAGTCGACTCTTGTACATTTCCGAGACTTTTCGCCAACTTGATCTTCCACCAAATACTGATCTAATGATTGCTCTTGAAGAACTTTTTTGGGAAACCTTCCTATCTGACATCCGGTTATACCCGGGAGCAGAGGATTTACTCCTCTCTCTCACAGATAAAGGCATTCCTCTTGCTCTAGTTACTGATTTGACGTCGAACATCCAATATAGAAAAATCAATAAATTGGGGCTGAATAAAAAATTTTCTTTTGTTTTAACGTCTGAAGAAGCTGGTGGTGACAAGCCTACGAATAAGCCTTTTGAGATAATGAATTCGGAAATGAGCACTTATCTTCAGAATGTTTGGTTTTTTGGGGACTCCGACTTCGACGTCCCAGAGGATGCGAAGTATCAGACAACTTTTTTTAAGAAGGTCAGGAAACCGGGCCTTAAAGTCACTCAGTCTGGATTTGAATTTGAGGACTACTTCTCTTTAGAAGATATACCTCTGATTTAGAGGAAATATTAAAATCTCACGTTGGCTTGAAACGCTCCATCAGCAATTACCGTATCCTAAGAACATGCCGAAAAAGGGTGTTGCCGAGTATTCGACTTTACGTGCCTGCTTGGAAGTTTTTTCTAAGAAAGATAAGCAAAAAATTTTCGCGGTAGTTGTGATCCAAACATTTCTTGGCGCACTTGATCTTCTAGGCGTGATTCTTGTAGGAATAATCGGTGCCTTAGCTGTCACTGGAATTCAATCAGGCACGCCAGGCAATCGCGTCAGCCGTGCGTTAGAGATACTTGGACTGCAAGGTTTTACCCTTCAGCAGCAGACTGCATTAATAGGAGTTGTGGCAGCGATAATTTTTGTTGGTAGAACAATACTTTCAGTCATATTTACAAGAAAAATTCTATTCTTTATTGGTCGGCGTAGCGCGGTAATTTCGGGAACTCTAGTAAAAAAAGTACTGCAACTCAATAATCTAGAAATCAATCGTAGGACAGTTCAAGAGACAATATACGCAACGACTACCGGAGTAGTTGCAGTTACTTTGGGTGTTGTTGGTACCTCAGTTGCAATTATTGCCGATGTATCACTTCTCTTAGTTATGGCAGGCGGATTACTTTTCATTGATCCGCTGGTAGCAACTAGCACTTTCTTGCTTTTTACCGGAGTGGGCTGGGGACTTTTTAAGTTAATGCAGAATCGCGCAATTGACCTCGGTAACAGAGATGCACAGCTAAATGTATTAAGCAATGAGAGGATTTCTGAGGTTCTCACCTCTTACAGGGAGGCTACGGTTCGTTCTCGCAGGTCTTACTACGCACGTGAAATATCTGAGGCACGCTATAGACTTTCAGACGTTCTTGCAGAGCTTGCCTTTTTGCCTTCGATCAGTAAATACGTAATTGAAGGAACGATGATTGTGGGAGGAGTTGCAGTCGCCGCCCTCCAATTTGCGCTTCAGGATTCAAAACATGCGATTGCTACGCTCGCAGTCTTCTTAGCGGCTGGAACAAGAATTGCGCCAGCTATTCTGAGAGTGCAACAGGGGTCGCTACTAATAAAATCGAATTTAGGTTCTGCAAAATCAACTTTGGAGTTGATAGCAACTCTCCCGGAATCAACCGAGTCACATCCTGTCCCAATTTTCCAAGACTCATACCCAGGTTTTGATGCGAAAATAGAAGTCACAAACGTAAGCTTTACATATCCAAAGAGCGATGTACCTGCTCTGCTTAATTTGAATCTGAAAATAAGCGCGGGGAGCACATGTGCGATTGTTGGTCCTTCTGGTTCAGGTAAGACGACGCTCGCCGATTTAATTCTTGGAATGTTTGAACCGACAAGTGGATTTGTTAATATTTCAGATGATTCTCCAAGCAACGTTTTAAGTAAATTTCCAGGTGCGGTCGCGTATGTGCCTCAGGATGTTTCAATAATTAATGGAACGATACGAGAAAATGTCGGACTGGGTTATCCGATTTCTGAAGCCACGGATGCACGAGTTCTTTGGGCATTGCAAATGGCACAGCTTGGAAATTTAATTGAAAGCTTGCCACTGGGAATTGATTCACCAGTAGGTCCAAGGGGGACCAAGTTAAGCGGTGGTCAACGACAAAGATTAGGAATCGCTCGAGCAGTATTTACGAAGCCATTAATTCTGGTTTTGGACGAATCTACAAGTGCGCTAGATGTTCAGACGGAGTTAGAGGTTTCGAAAGCAATTACAGACATTCCTTATCCAGTAACTAAGTTGATAATCGCGCATCGATTGTCAACGGTGCAGAACGCAGATCAAGTTGTTTACATTCAAGATGGGGCAATTCTCGCCACTGGAAAATTCGATGAGATAAGAAAGAAAGTTCCAAATTTCGATATTCAAGCCAAATTGTTAGGCCTGTAGCCTCGAACCTGAACGTATTGGCGAAATGTCCGATTTGTCCCTTCCCCGCGACAATATAGGGTTGGATTCGTAGAAGTCTATAGAAGTGCCGACGGGTGCTCCTGCAGTACCAACCGGTTAAAAAGGATCCAATAAAGTGGCAATTAAGAAGTCTGCAGCTCCTGCAGGTCCCCGCGTGTGGACCGTTGCAGAGCTCGGTGCTTTCTACACAGAGCACCGTTCAGAGCTTCTCGCCCATGCAAACCGCGT
>JACCDK011236939.1_pt1 | contig 23138 bp, 22 predicted proteins | sample 7445871 | NCBI WGS metagenome assembly JACCDK01 (sample SAMN15323436, study PRJNA562643) | freshwater metagenome | isolation source: river surface water | place: USA:Blue River Watershed | collected 2017-08-15 | reverse complement strand
TGACTGAAGAGAAAAAGCCCGCCCTTGCAGGGCTTGTCCGCGCTGGCGATGCTCAGACCGAAGCCATCGGCGTGACCGACTTTATCTGGCAGGTGAATGATGTATCCAACCTATATTTGATCAACACCGCCGATGGCGATGTGATGGTGAATACCGGCTTCATGGATAATGCGGAGCGGAATGTCAGCCTCATGGCGCCCAAGCGGACTGGGGCGCTTCGACATATCGTTTTGACGCAGAGCCATGCGGACCATTTTGGCTGCGTCCCGGAATTCAGAGACGCAGAGACCATCGTCATCGGCGGACCCGGCTTTCATGAGGCCTGGGCAGACATGAAGCGACTGCAACCCTTTTTCGGGCCGCGCAGCAAAAAGCTATGGGGCAGCACGCTGAAACGCGGCGGCACGCCCAAGCCTGCGCCAGATATTCGGCCTGATCTTCTGGTCGATCAAACCTATGCCTTTGAGCAAGGCGGACGGCGCTTTGAGCTCATCCATGCACCTGAAGGCGAAACCATTGACAATCTGATTGTCTGGCTTCCGGAAGAGAAAATCGCCTTTACTGGCAATCTGGTTGGGCCGGTCTGGTTATCGATGCCCTTCTTTTGCACTTTGCGCGGTGATAAGCCGCGTCTGGTGTGGAACACGTTGAACAGTCTGGAAAAACTCAAGGCCCTAAATGCAGAGATTGTAATCACCGGCCATGGGGAGCCCATCCGCGGAAAAGATCGTATCCGCAGCGATATTGAAAAGATGATTGGCGCCATCAGCTATGTTCGGGATTATACGATTGATGGCATGAATGCCGGCAGAACGGTGCATGAGCTGATGCGCGATGTGCGCTTGCCGGATGCGCTCCAAATTGGTGAGTTTCATGGCAAGGTCAGCTGGTCGGTCAAAACTATCTGGGATGAATATTCAGGGTGGTTCCATTATGAAGATGGCACGACCGAGCTTTATCATGTTCCCCGCTCTGCGGTGAATCCGGATATTGTCGAACTTGCTGGCGGTGCCAGTGCGTTGGCATGCAGGGCAAAAGCTCATGCCGAGGCGGACCGGCCATTAGAGGCAATCCATTTGATTGACATCGCGCTCAGCGTTGAGCCGACCCATAAAGAGGCACTTGAAGTCAAAAAGGCCGCACTGTCCGCCTTATTGGCGGCGAGCGGTTCAAAAAACCTCTCGGAAACCATGTGGCTCAGGTCAGAAATCAGCGAAACAGAAGCGCTGCTGGCAGACGCGTAAGGGGCGGCTGCCGGCTCTGAGTGGATCGGCCATGGACTAGGTGATGGCCAGCACGCTGGTGAGCACGATCCGCACCAGCTCTGCCTGGCCGCGCGCGCCCGTTTTGGCATAGATTTTCTTGGAATAATTGCGCGCAGTTTCGATCGTCAGGCCCAAAGTTTCAGCGGCTTCTGAGATGCTGGTGGCCTGTGCCATCATCCAGGCCAGCCGGGCTTCGCTGGGGAGGAGGCCGAACAGATCCACCAGCTGGTCACACCTGTCCGCCTGCGACCATCTATCGCCGTTGACATAGATAAGGGCGACTGGCTTGGCCCGACCTGTCGACCCCGGTTCATGCGCCGGGGTGACAAGCATATCCACCCAAGGGTCCTGGCTCAAACGAAACGCCTGCGACTTGCCGTCGCCTGTCTGGGCATAGGATTTAACAAGCGCTGTCAGCTGCCGATCAATCGCCGGCGATGACGGGACTAGTCGGTCATATCGGCCGCGGCGCAGCAGCCCACCCCATTGAAACAGCTGTTCGACATTTTGGGTGGCATCGATGATCCGGCAATGCCCGTCCACGGTCAGCCAGCCCATTTTCAGTCGCTCAATGGCCTGCGCCGTCACCGAAGATCGATAGCGTTCCCGCTCCAGCGCCGCATAAGACCGCAACGCAATGCGCAGATGCGGGGCCAGCGCCATTAACAACGCACCGGTCGCCGAGCCTATTTGCCGATCTCCGAACGCGCTCACCCATAGATCAATGCCGCTCGACTCCGTGACACGAATAGCGCGCATATGCGTCAGCCCATGCGGCTGTAACATCAGCCGAGCAGAGGCCATTTGCGCGTCATTTGCGGGGTCGAATAACTCATCAAGCGCATAGGCCCGGCCGGGCCGCATGGCATGAAAGGCAATGGTGTGATCGTTGATAAAGCACCTTAGAATATCAGCGGATTGGCCCGCGCCTGCAGAAAGCCACACATCTTCATCGGCATGAACCGGGCGAAAGACCAAGGAAATGACGTGCGCCCCGGTTTTGGCCAGCAAACGATTAAGAAACTCCCGCCAGAGGGGTGTTTCAAACATCCCTTCATGCAGGGATTGTAGAAGACCATCATCATCAACACGCATGATCTTCATATATCCTCCCAAATGGGAGGTTCAAGGTCGAATCACTTCGGCAATAAGCAGATTATTCCTAGGAGAGGAGTTGGCATAATATGACGCGCACATTGACCCATTTGGAACGGCTGGAGGCGGAAGCCATCCACATCATGCGCGAAGTGGTGTCGGAAGCTGAAAAGCCGGTAATGCTTTACAGCGTGGGCAAAGACAGCGCCGTCATGCTGCATCTCGCCCGCAAAGCCTTTTACCCCAGCCCACCGCCCTTCCCGCTGCTCCATGTCGATACGACTTGGAAGTTTCAGGACATGTATAAGCTGCGCGACCAGATGGCGCGTGAAAGCGGCATGGACCTGCTGGTCTATCAAAACCCCGAAGCCAAAGAGCGCGGCATCAATCCCTTTGACCACGGTCCCTTGCACACGGATATGTGGAAGACCGAAGGGCTGAAACAGGCGCTCGACCTTTACGGCTTTGATGCAGCCTTTGGCGGCGCGCGGCGCGACGAGGAAAAAAGCCGGGCAAAGGAGCGGATTTTCTCCTTCCGCACGGCCACCCATGGCTGGGACCCAAAGAACCAGCGCCCCGAATTGTGGAACCTCTACAATGCCCGCAAGGCCAAGGGAGAAAGCATCCGCATTTTCCCAATCTCCAACTGGACCGAGCTGGATATTTGGCAATATATTCATTTGAACGACATCCCCATCGTGCCGCTTTATTTCAGCGCGAAACGGCCAACTTTTGAATATCAGGGCCAGCTGTTCATGGCCGATGATATTGACCGTCTGGAAAAGGTAATGGGCAAGCGCCCAGACATTACAGAACGCTCGATCCGCTTCCGCACGCTGGGCTGCTTCCCCTTGACGGGCGCTGTGGAGAGCGAGGCAAAGACACTGCCCGAAGTCATTCAGGAAATGCTCCTGACCACCACGTCAGAGCGTCAGGGCCGCGTCATCGACAAGGACGGTGGTGATGCCTCGATGGAGAAGAAAAAGCAGGAGGGGTATTTCTGATGGCGACGCAGGACAGCATTTATAAGACCGACGCGTTGATTGCAGAGGATATTGACGCCTATCTGGAGACGCATCAGCAAAAAAGCCTGCTGCGCTTCATCACCTGCGGGTCAGTGGATGACGGCAAATCGACCCTGATCGGTCGGCTGCTTTATGATTCAAAAATGATTTTTGAAGACCAGTTGGAAGCCCTGCAGGTGGATTCCAAGAAAGTTGGCACACAAGGCCAGGAAATCGATTTTGCGCTGCTGGTGGATGGCCTTGCGGCTGAACGCGAACAAGGCATCACCATTGATGTTGCCTATCGCTTTTTTGCCACCGAAAAGCGCAAGTTCATCGTCGCCGATTGTCCGGGACATGAGCAATATACCCGCAATATGTTTACCGGCGCGTCGACAGCGGACCTTGCCGTCATATTGATTGATGCGCGCAAGGGCGTGCTCGTCCAAACCCGGCGACACAGTTATTTGTGCAAGTTGATTGGCATTAAAAATATTGTTCTGGCTGTGAACAAGATGGACCTGATTGGCTATGATCAGGCGAAATATGATGCCATTGTTGCAGACTACGCAGCCTTTGCCGCAGAGATTGGCATCACGAACTTCACCGCCATGCCGATTTCAGGCTTTAAGGGTGATAATATCACCACAAATAGCCAAAACATGCCTTGGTATCAGGGCAGCCCTTTGATCGAGCATCTGGAAACGGTCGAGTTGGACAATATCACGGATCAGCGCAAGCCATTCCGCCTGCCCGTCCAATGGGTCAATCGGCCCAATCTCGACTTTCGAGGTTTTTCTGGGTTGATTTCGACTGGATCGGTCAAACCGGGGGACGCTATTCGTGTTCTGCCCTCGGGCAAGACATCAACTGTTACAAAAATTGTGACGCTGGATGGTGATCTTGATGAGGCTGTGGCGGGCCAATCGGTTACCATCTGCTTTGAAGATGAAATTGATTGCTCCCGCGGCAGCGTCATTTCTGCCGCCGATAATCCGCCCGAAGTCTCAGACCAATTTGAAGCAACGATCGTGTGGATGGATGATGACCCGCTGCATGTCGGCCGATCCTATTGGCTGAAGCTCGGCTCCCAAACCGTGTCCACCACCGTGCAGCAGCCCAAATACACCGTCAATGTGAACACGATGGAGCAGCTAGCGGCCAAGACGCTGGAGCTCAATGCCATTGGCGTTGCCGAGTTGGCGACCGACAAGCCGATTGTGTTTGAACCCTATGCGGACAGCCGCGCCCTGGGCGGCTTTATTCTGATTGATAAGCTGACCAACCGCACCGTTGGGGCGGGCATGCTGCATTTCAGCTTGCGTCGGGCACAGAATGTCCACTGGCAGGCGACTGATATTGGCCGCGCCGAGCACGCCAATCTGAAAAATCAAAAGGCACGCGTGCTTTGGTTTACGGGCCTATCGGGCTCTGGAAAATCGACCATCGCCAATGAAGTTGAGAAGTCTCTCAATCTCATGAACCGGCACACCTTCCTGCTGGATGGCGATAATGTGCGCCATGGCCTGAACAAGGATTTGGGCTTTACCGAAGCCGACCGGATTGAGAATATCCGCCGCGTTGGGGAAGTGGCTAAGCTCATGGCCGATGCTGGGTTGATTGTGCTCACCGCCTTTATCAGCCCATTCCGCGCGGAACGCGACATGGTTCGGGCCATGGTGCCTGAGGGGGAGTTTATCGAAATTTTCGTCGATACGCCGCTAGAGGTCGCGGAAGCGCGCGACGTGAAGGGACTGTATAAAAAGGCCCGGTCTGGCGCGCTCAAAAACTTCACCGGGATCGACAGCCCCTATGAGGCGCCGCTCAACCCAGACATCCGCGTGAACACGGTTGAAATGACCCCGGCCGAGGCTGCGGAGCACATCATCCGTGCCATCATGCCGCTGAAATAAAGGGCTTAGAATGACAGACGCAGAACTCGCCGCGCATCTGGCGCAGGCCGCTGGCAAAATATTGCTCGATGTCCGTGCATCTGGGCTGTTGAGCCTGAAGGCGCTTGGCAAGGCGGGGGATGCGACGGCCAATCAGTTTTTATGCCATGCCCTGCGCGAACAGCGGCCAGATGACGGCCTGTTGTCCGAGGAGGAAAAGGATAATGCGGATCGGCTTTCTCAATCCCGCGTGTGGATTATTGATCCGGTCGATGGCACCCGTGAATATGGAGAAGAGCGCACCGATTGGGCCGTCCATGTGGCGCTCGCCATTGACGGAAAGCCACAGATTGGAGCCGTTGCTTTGCCCGGCCTTGACCTTGTTTTGCGTTCGGATCAGCCGCGCGTCTTGCCTGTCGCACCGACCCAGCCCCGCATGGTGGTCAGCCGCACCCGGCCCGCCAAAGAAGCCGTCGATGTGGCCGAGAAAATTGGCGCAGAGCTTATTCCCATGGGAAGTGCGGGCGCAAAGGCGATGGCCATCATCCGAGGGGAAGCGGATATCTACCTCCATACGGGCGGCCAATATGAATGGGACAGCTGCGCGCCGGCCGCCGTCGCCGCCGCGCATGGCCTGCATGTTAGTCGCATTGATGGCAGCGCGATGGCATATAATCAGGCAGATGTTTACATGCCCGATCTGCTGATTTGCCGCCCGGAATGGGCCAGCCGAATATTATCCCTTCTCACGTGATCAGGGTCACAGCTGACGCGCCCTAAATGGCAATTGCCCGGTAGCAAAACTGCCAAATATCATCCGCCAGCCGAAGCCTATCCCCCAAAACGGGAGTAATCTGTTCGTCAGCGATCAACTGACTGTGCACGGTGGCGGACACCAAATTATAGACAAGCACGGCCGTTCGCTCGGCATCGCCATCGCGCACCAGACCCATTTTCGCACCCTCTTCAATTTGCGCCCGGATCAATGCGATCAGGGGGGCAATCGCCGCCTGCAAATCGACCGGGCGCGCTTCAGCGAGCCTTAGATGCTCCCGGCTGAGGGCAGCCGCTCGGCGATTGACCTGCCAGTCCTGATGATCTCCTGCCGCGCCGTGGCCAAGGACAATTCCGGTCACGATAAGCTTTAAGCGTTCAATTGGGCCATTGAGGGGCGCGATCTGGCGCGAGAAATGATCTGCAGCATCGGCCAATGTCTGCTGAAAAACAGCCAGAACAAGATCGTCCTTGGTCGAAAATCGCTCGTAAAATGCGCGCCTTGCCAATCCACTCTGCGCCAGCACTGACCGGATGGTTAGACCTTCCAATCCTTCGCTCGCCAGCAAATCATAGGCCGCCTTAACCAATCGGTCTCGTCGCTCAGCCATCAAAAACGCCCTGCCGATACACTGGTCTACCCCACCAATATTTGCCTTCCCTTTACCAATTAGCGCGATATAAGGCTCGTGTCGAGAACGCTGTTCTCGTCAGAGCATGGAAGCCTGTAAGGAGAGTTTATGCCCGCCATCACCTATGTCGAGTTTAACGGAACCAAGCATGTCATTGAGGTCGCAGAAGGCGAAAATGTGATGCGCGGCGCGTTGAGCCATGATCTTCCGGGTATTATTGGGGAATGTGGCGGCGGCCTCGCCTGTGCGACGTGCCACTGCTATGTCGATGACGATTGGGCCAGCAAGGCGGGAACCCCAAGTTCGCAGGAAGAGCGCGACATGCTTGACTGCACATCGTCTGAAATCAGGCCGACGAGCCGGTTGTCGTGCCAGATCATCATGTCTGCGGATTTGGATGGGCTGATCGTCCATCTGCCCGAAACCCAATATTGACCTTAAGGAGAGGAAGCATGCGCATAGACCCCGCAAACCCCGTCGCTCCAACCAATATTGTCCGGCGTTTCGGCATGGATCAGGTGCCTGACCACGTTCCGCCCGAATTAATCCGTCAGGCCGGCCTGATCTACGGACCCGAATTTCTGGCAGACCCGTATAAGTTTTTCCCGGCAATGCATGAGAAATTTCCGCCGGTTTTCTATGATGTCGGCCCATTTGGGAATGCCTGGGTTTTGACCAAGCATGAAGATGCCTTATTCGCGTTGCGCCATGCGGAGTATTTCTCGAATGAAGACGCAACTCCCTTCCCACGGGACCCGAATAATTATTTCTACTTTATCCCAATTGAAATCGATCCGCCGGATCACCGCAAATATCGTAACATCGTTGACCCAATTGTCAGCCCACAAGGGGTTCTCAAGCTAGAAAGCCGTATCCGCGCCCTTGCCAATGAATTGATCGATGAAGTCATCGACAAGGGAGAATGCGAATTTGACGAAGCTTTTGGCCGTCCGTTGCCCGTATTGGTGTTTCTCGACCTTATGGGGTTGCCGCGCGGCATGTGCGATACATTTGTCAGCTGGGCCATGGCCCTGTTGCACTCAAATGACCGGGCGATCATGGCCCAAACTTTGCAAACCATTGGCGACTATCTGAAAACCGCCATTGCCGACAAAGAGGCCAATCCGGATGATGGCCTGATCAGCCGCATTGTGCATGCAGAATTTGATGGCAAACGCATTTCCGAAAAAGAAGCCTTTGGCTTTGTCACTTTCCTGTTCATCGCTGGGCTAGACACGGTGTTTGCGACGCTGAACAATATCTGGCTCTGGCTGGCGCGCAATCCGGAACGGCGTCAGGAAATGATTGACGATCCGGACAATATTAATGCCCAGGTGGAAGAATTGCTGCGCGTTTTCTCGGTCACCTTCTCAGGACGGACCGTCGCTCAAGATGTTGAAGTGCGCGGCGTGAAGATGAAAAAGGGCGACAAGGTGACCAGCATCTTGCCCGCCTGTAACTATGACCCAGACGTCTTCCCCAATCCAACCGAAGTCAATTTCCACCGGCCCAAGAAAATTATTCTCGCCTTCACTGTTGGCGTCCATAGCTGCATGGGTGCCCATTTGGCCCGACTGGAAATCAAAATTGCACTGCAGGAATGGCTAAAGCGTATCCCGAACTTCAAGGTGAAGCCGGGCGCTGAGACAGTGTATCGACCGGGTGGCGTGATTGGCCCAGAATCGGTCCCGCTGGTCTGGTAAGTGTCATAGCCCAAACCGCTCGTCGGCAAAGCTGGCGAGCGGTTGCTGGCCGCTCTCACTAAAATCTTTGATCGTTGGCAGCCGTTCGGCACTCTGCCTGCGATCATCATGAAATGTATAGCAGCTTGCGGCCAAGGGCTTGGTCGTCGCATGCTGTGCCATCGTCAGCGCCCGACCATGGGCGATAATTGTCGCCCATTGGAGCAGACGTGCAGCCTCGCGGTCCGCTGCATCAGCTAAGCCGACAATCCAGTCCCGCAAGTCAAACAGGCTACGCCCAGCGACCTCAACTGGCTGAGTCAGTTGGTCCGCACGGTGATGAAGTCCTAGCACGCAGACCCCATTACGCCGAATTTCTGCTTGGACGACGCCCTCAACTTGGTCTGCCACTGCTATGTCATAGCATGTTGGTTCTGCGTCCGCGGCATGTGCGGCTGCCAGCAATGTCAGATCATAAAGATGGGTGCAATTGAGGCGCTTGCTGCCCACTTCTGTTACAGTATCCAGTGCCACCCCCATGAATGTCTGGGAAATAACATTCGCCGCCCCAGGGCATGTCGTCCAGGGTACCCGATCCATATCGCTATCAAGTCCGGTAATCAGAACGCCATCATGCGATAGCGTAACCGACATTGCGTGATAATCATCTTCAAGCGCCGCAACGCAGCGATCAGGCTGGGGGTCTATATAGATCCGACGGCGATAGCCCGGACTGCGGAACGGGTTATCCGCCATTGCGTTCATCAATCCCGCGCGAGCAACAAGGCGGCCGCCATCGGCCCGCCACCCGATGTGGCAACGGCCAGCTTCGGATCACCTTTAATCTGCCGCGCTCCCCCTTGCCCCCGCAGCTGCACCACGCTTTCATATGCATAGCCAAATCCGTGGAGACGCCCCCAGCCGAGCTGGCCCCCTCCAGTATTCATCGGCAATTCGCCATCAAGCGCAATGCGTTTACCTCCTTCAATGAACTTGTGGCCTTCGCCCACTTCGCAAATGCCAAGCCCTTCCAGCCAGGTGATCGGTTGCATGGCAAACCCATCGTAAAACTGGATCGTATCCAGATCCTTCACGGTGTAATCTGTGGCCTTCCATAGGTCCCGGCCTGTTGGATAGGCGGCCGCCCATTCAGCCTGATCCCAGCTATATCGCTCACACGACCCGGCGCTGGCGGCGATACGAATTGGGGTCGATGTGACTTCATCCAGAGCATCACCAGCCGAGACAATGACCACGGTGGATGCATCTGTGAACCGATCACAATCGTAAAGGCAGAATGGTGTCGAGATCATGCGCGCATTCATATAGGTGTCCATCGACAAGGGTTCCTTGACGATGGCACGCGGGTTGAGCGCTGCATTGCGGTGATCATTAATCGCAATCTGGGCGAGTTGCTCACGCGTCATGCCATAACGCTTCATGTGCCGCATCGCGAATTGCGCGGTCCAGCAGGCCGCCGAAAAAGCCCCAAAGGGCGAAACCCATTGAGAGCCGCCCGATACATCTTTGCGCCGTTCAAGAGGCGGGAACTCCTCTGGCCGCGCAAGCGCTGCTGCCTCATAAACAGTTCGAAAACAAATCACATGCCGCGCCAAACCAGAGCGCACGGCCGCGGCTGCATCGGTAATGGCCCCAAGCTGCGCTGTGGATTCCGCAGCCCCTGTATGCCAGCGCGTTTTCAGGCCACAGGCTTCAATCACTTCATCAACGCCAATGGGTGAAAACCCCATGAATATCTGCATCTTGCCAGGATAGGTTGAGACGCCATCAATTTGATCGAGCGTCAATCCTGCATCCGCTATGGCCTCTTTAATGGCGTCCATCGTCAACCCTAGGGGAGACCGGGTTAGACGAACCCCAACTTCCGACATGCCGATGCCGCTAATATATGCTTCACGCGCCATGATCAGTCGACCTTCTCAAAAAGAGGATACCAAATACCCTCCTGCTCTTCGAAGATAACACGAACCTTATCGTCAATATCAACGCTCTCAATCGGGCAGTTGACGATGTTGGTTGTGAGAAACACACCCGGCGCATCGTCAAGACGCACACGAGCGATCACAAAGGGAACCTCCATATCGGCGGCCCATTTTTGATGATTGATGGTGTAGGTGTCGATGACGCCTGTTCCGGCAACGACATGAGGCGCGACATTTTCCGACTGACAATGTCGGCAAAACTCCCGCGGAGGATGGTTATACCCGCCGCAATCGGCGCATTTGTGGATATTGAGCTTGCCTTCGGCGCCCCCAGTCCAAAATGCCCGATTGTCCTTATCAAGACGGATGCGCGAACGCTGCCATGTCATATCCGCATGTCCCCTATTCAGATGCCCAATCCTTAGCGTTCGCGGCCGCCAAGCCAAGGCTGTTACCGCCTTATCGCCGCGACGATTTGGCGGCGGTGCAGTTGATTGGCGATCCCCGTCCTGCGAAAGCTAGTCCCAAGAAATAAGGACAGAAAGACGAGGAGCGCAAAATGAGCGATCTTTTAGCCTATAAAGGTAAGAGAGTAATTGTCAGCGGTTGCTTTTCCGGCATGGGCGAAGCAACCGCCAAATTGTTGCTTGATTTGGGCGCTGAGGTGCATGGCGTCGACTTTAAAGATTGTGCGCTGCCGCTTGCCTCATTCAATCGCATTGACTTGCGCGATCCGGCTACGATTGAGGCTGGCGTCGCGTCGATTGGCGGTAAAGTAGACGCCCTGTTCAATTGTGCGGGCCTTCCCGGCGGTGGCGCCTTTGCACCCATGGATACTTTCAAGGTCAATTTTGCCGGAACCCGGCATCTCACAGATTGTGTTTTGCCCCTGATGGGGGAAGGTGGCGCCATTGTGAGCATCGCCTCAACGGGCGGTCTGGGCTGGAGCCGCCGGATCCCGGTTCATATGGAATTGATGCAGACCAAAGGCTATGATGGCGCAATTACATGGGCTGAGGCACATATGGATCAGGTGGCTGAAGGCTACGCCTTTTCCAAGGAAGCCGTGATTGTATGGACCCAATATATGTGCGCGCAGCTAATCCGGAAAGGCATTCGCATCAACTGCTCTTTGCCGTCACCCACGCAGACGCCGATGATGGATACGTTTCAAGCAACGTCGGGCAAGGACGTTATTGATGCCGCCGCGCAGCCATTGGGCCGTTACTCGACTGCGGTCGAGCAGGCTAAGGGTGTGATCCTGCTTAACAGTGCGCTCGCGACCATCATTACGGGCGTTGTCCTTCCTGTTGACGGCGGCTTCATGGGGTCGCTGGCATCCGGGCAGATTGATATTTCAAAGATGATGAGCCGCTCCAAGCCGGAGGCATGAGGATAGCCGAATGAATTTCGACCTGACCGACGACCAGCAAATGATGCGCGACATGTTCGCGCGTTTTCTTGACGAAAATAGCAGCATGGAACGGGTGCGCGCGGCGGCGCCATCTGGCTTTGACGGGGATTTGTGGCGTGGCTTGGCGGAACAGGGGGCTTTGTCCATCCGTGTGCCAGAAGATGCAGGCGGTCTTGGGCTGGGCCTGTTTGATGCAACGCTGCTCATGCATGAAGCAGGTAGAACGCTTGTTTCGGGGCCTTTGGCGGAGGCACTGGTTGCCGCGCGTTTGCTAGCTCAGGCCGGCGGGCAAGACGCTCTTCTGGCACGCATTTTGTCGGGCGAAGCTGTTGTAACGCTTGCCCTTCATGATGTTGCAGCACAGCCGCGTCAATGGATCGCAGGAGGGAGTGTTGCAGAGGCCGTTCTCGCGCGCAGGGGCCATGAGGTGCTTCTCATATCTGTGCCCGAAGCGCAGCGGATGTTTGAGCCCAGCCTCGCCAATACGCCAATGGCGGAGATTGATCTCAACGCACTTAGCTCTATCAGTCTGCACCTGACCGTTGCTCAGTTTGAAGCTGGGGTAGAGGAATGGAAGCTACTGATTGCAGCGGGCTTGGCGGGCATTTCAGACCAGTCGCTTAGACTAGCTGCGGCCTATGCAAGCGAACGCAAGCAATTCGGTCAGTTTATTGGGCAGTTTCAGGCCATTTCACACCCGCTCGCTGATCTTGTCTGCGAAGCAGATGGCGGGACATTTCTGGTCTGGAAAGCCATTCGCGATATAGCGGATGGCCATCCAGAAGCAGCAGCGACCATCTCTATTGCAGCTTGGTGGAACACCATTACGGCCGCCCGCTGCGTCGCGCAGGCGCTCCATACCTTTGGCGGCTATGGATTGACGACCGAATATGACATTCATCTCTTCAATTTACGCGCCAAAGCTTGGCCGTTGATGCTCGGCGATCCGGCCATGTTGTTGGAAGAGGCTGGCCGCAGGCTCTATGCGGGCGAAACAACGACCCTGCCAGAAGCAGGCTTGTGCCCGATTGAATTTGACCTTGGTGCGGATGCCGCCGAGATTACGCGTGAGATTAACGACTTTTTCGCATCTCAGGTCAGCGATGAGGAGCGCGCACAATTCCATTATAGTTGGGAAGGGTTTGTCCCAACTGTTCACAAGAAGCTGGCCGAAGCAGGCCTTCTCTTCCCCGGCCTGCCGGGGGATTTGCGGGGGAAAAAGCTGTCGCATTATGCCCAGATGGCGGCGATGGATGCCTATGAGCATCATGGCTACAACAACCCTGCTGCCAATGTAACGCAGATGGTCGCGTTGATCATCCACCGCTTTGGGTCCGATGAGTTAAAGGCCGATCTACTGCCTAAATTGATGCGCGGTGAAGCAATTTGTAGCCTTGGCTATTCCGAACCAGGTGCAGGCTCCGATGTCTTTGCGGCGCAGTGCAAGGCGACGCCGGACGGCAATGGCTGGCGAATCGACGGGACCAAGATGTTCACCTCTGGGGCGAACCTGTCTTCTTATGTCCTCATGCTGTGCCGCACCAATACGGAGGTTGCTAAACATGCGGGCCTGACCATGTTCATCGTGCCGTTAAAGGCAGAAGGCGTCACGGTTCAGCCCGTTTACACGTTCCAAGAGGAGCGGACCAACATCACCTTTTACGACAATGTCCGCATTCCTGACAGCTGGCGGCTTGGTGAGGTTGATGGCGGTGTTAAGACCATGAGCGCCAGTCTTGAACTCGAACATGGCGGTGGCTTTGGAAAGTATATGCGCAAGATGCTGGAAGCTGGTGAAGCCGCGTGCAGAGCCATCACACGCAATGGTCAACCGCTGATCGAAGAGCCGCAGGCACAGGCGCGCCTTGCCCGTACGGCCGCTCATCTCTGGCTATCGGAACTGATCACCTTCCGCGCCCAGTGGGTCATTGCTGAGAAAAAGCCAAATCGCGCCTATGGCCCCATGGCCAAAATGTTTTCCTCAGAAAAATTTCTGACAGACGCTCGCGACTTGCTGGATCTGACTGCACCACAGTCCCTGTCCTTGCGGTCCGGTCCAACTGCGGCACTCAATCTGTTTTACCGACATGCGCAAGGGGCCACCATTTATGGCGGCACAAGCGAAGTGCATCGATCCATGATCGCCGAGCGCAATCTTGGCTTGCCGCGCACGCGCGCCTAGGAGGTCCCAATGGCTGACGAACCCCATTTGCTGTGTAGCGAACAGGATGGCATCCTGATTGTGTCGCTCAATCGACCTGATAAGCTGAATGCTCTATCCGGCGAAACGATGGCGTTATTCGAAGAAGCCTTGCTCCGCTTTCGCGATACAGAGGCTTTGCGGGTGATGCTGGTTCGCGGCAATGGTCGCTATTTTTGCGCAGGGGCCGATCTGCGCGGCGGGTCTCCCCGAGAACAGAAGCGAACAGCATCCGGCATTCGTGAAAATCACCGCATCGGCCTTCACGGCATGCATCGCATCTATGACGAGATGGAGCATATCGAAAAGCCGATCGTTGTGGCCATCCATGCCACCTGTGTCGGCGGCGGGCTCGAATTGGCTTTATCCTGTGATTTTCGCCTCGCTGCGAAAAGTGCATCTTTTTCTTTCCCCGAAGGGTTATTCGGCGTCTTGCCCGCAAGCAATGGCGTCAGTCGTCTGACGCGTATTTGCGGGCCGCATTGGGCGCGCTGGTTGATCATGGGCAACCAGAAGGTAGATGCCGATAAGGCGCATATCATGGGACTAGTCCACGATGTTTTGCCCGATGATGGCTTTGACGAGGCCGCTTTGGAGTTCTGTCGCCATTTGACCAAGAGCGATCCTGAACAAATGGGCGCAGCCAAAATCGCAATTGAACTCGCTGCGGAAGTCGGTCCAGACATGGCCCGCCATGTCGAACGCATGGCCAATAGTGCCTTGATGCTTAATCCGGCCTATCTTGCGCGGATTGAAAGCTATGTGAAGGGAATTGGCGGCAAGAAATGATCTGACCGATCAGGTCTTGGCTTTGGCCCGAAAGTCGGCAATCGCCAGTTCAAACAGCCGGGCTTCTGCTTTCAAATAATGCTCAACATCGGGCGTGAATCGTTCTGACATCGCATCCCCGAAATGACGGTCCGTTGCGATATTCACTGCGCGTTCAAATCCCATATAAAGAACGGTCGCCATCCCCACGGCGACAGAGCCGCGCATCTGGGCGTCATATCCCATTTGCGCGACCAACAGCGAAATAACAGGGCGTGCCGCATTGACGCGATATTCCGTCATGCGGATGTCCTTGCGATCTGCCATCGTGTTACGCAGGTGCAAAATGCCGGAATGACGCTGCCAAAAGCGATAAAATCCCTGAACAAACTGCGCGCAACGCGCGCCAAGTTCATCCTCTGGCCAGTGCGTACGCAGCAGACCTAAATAGCTGGTTTCCGCCTCTGCCATGACAGGTTCGAGCAAGGCCAGCACCAATTCCGTCATATCGGCAAAATAGACATAGATCGACGCCATGCGAATATTGGCGCGTCGTGCGACCTCACTAAAAGTGATCTGAGCTTCGTCTTCGCTTGCGATAATCTCTTGCGCGACAGCAATAATACGGTCGCGCGTGTCACGGCCCTTACGGCCAAGACGCTGGCCATTAAGATTATGGCTGACATCGCGGGATGGGATTCGCCGCGTCGTTGCCACTGCTGTCTGACCTGCTGCCATGCCTTGCCTTGAATACCTTATTTGCGCCAGGCGATGAGCTTGGTTTCGAGATATTCCTCAATCCCCTCAACGCCCCATTCGCGGCCGATGCCGCTAGCCTTATAGCCGCCAAATGGCAAGTCACCCGCAATGCACATGCCGCCATTAACGCTGACTGAGCCGGTGCGGATCCGCTTTGCCACATTCATGGCACGGTCGAGGCTTCCTGAAGAGACGCCGCCGGAAAGGCCAAAGCTTGACTCATTGGCAATGCGAACCGCGTCGTCATCGTCTTCAAAGGGGATGACCACCAGAACTGGCCCAAAAATCTCTTCCTGCGCGATCCGCATGTCATTGCGCACATCGACAAAGCAGGTGGGCTCAATGAAAAAACCGCCGCCCTTATCTGGCCGCGCCTTTCCGCCTGCCAAAAGAGTGGCCCCTTCCTGCTGGCCCAATTCGATATAGGACAGCACGCGCTCCATCTGCCGCTTGGAGATCACCGGGCCCATAATCTGCGCCGGATTTTCGAAATCACCCCAATTATCGCCAAAATTGGCATAGGCGCCCTTCAATATGGCCTTGGCTTCCTCATAGCGACTTTTGGGAACGAGCCGGCGCGAATGCACAGCACACCCTTGGCCTGCATGGAAAACCAGCATTGTTGTGGCCACATCCATTGCGAAATTCTCAGAATCGTCGAGAACGATTTTCGCGGATTTCCCGCCCAGTTCCAGAAAGACCCGCTTCATCGTCGCGGCGCCCTGCTCCATGATGCGCTTGCCCACACCAGTGGACCCGGTGAAGCTGATCAGATCAACGCGCGGATCTGCGACCAGCATCTCACCCGCAAGGGCAGCATCTTCTCCAAACACCACATTGAGCACGCCTGCCGGGAATCCAGCTTCAATTGCCAACTCCCCAAATATAGCACCCATGCCCGGCGTATTTGGGGCGGGCTTCAAAATCACGGTGCAGCCCGCCAGCAACGCCGCAACAACCTTGCCCACATTGACATAGAGTGGAACATTCCATGGCGTAATCGCGCCAACAACGCCCACGGGTTCATAAACGGCGATGCGCTCATGCATCATGCCATAGCCGCTGCGTTCGCCAAAGCTCTTCTGCCACTTAATCTGCGGGAAGAGGTCCAAATAATCTTTCCAGCCGTCCATCGCCATGTCCACATGGGCGCGGCCAACCGCCCCTAAGGCGGCGCCAGCCTCATGACGGGCAAGACTGGACAGCCGATCACGATTGGCGTCAAACAAGTCATAGAGTTTCTGAACCAGCGCTACGCGCTTTTCGACATTGGTCGACCAGTCGGTGGTATCAAAGGCTCTGCGCGCGGCAGCGATTGCGGCCTCAACATCCTTTGCCGATGCATCGGCGGCCTTGCCCACAGGCGCACCCGTCCAGGGACCAATGACATCAAAGGTCTTTCCAAGTTCGGCATCGCGCAGCGTGCCATCAATATATAGCTTGGCGTCGGGGAGAAATGTCATTTGGTCGTTCCTTATAAACTTTGGCGCTATTGAGGTTTGCGATGGCCGCGCAATGCCACGCTTTGAATATGCAGATCCGGCGGTGTGTCGAGGATAGCCCGAAAGGCGTCTGCGGCTGAGTTATAATGCGACAGCGGGCGCTCCCGCAGATTCAAGCCGATTTTTGCGTTTTCCATTCCAAACCGCATGGCAACCTCTTGGGGCCAATTGCTGCCTGTCTTGGTTTCGTCAATCATCATACCAGCCTGCACAATGGTGACGCGAACTCCCTCTGCTTCGAGCTCACGTCCCCACATGTCAGAGATCAGCTCAAGCCCCGACTTGGTCCCGGCATAGAGCCAGAGCATCGGCATTTTAAGCGGCACCGATTCACTCGTCACATTGATGATATGTCCGCCCCCACGCAGCAGCGGCAACGCCTCTCGCGCGCAATAAATGGGGCCTGCCAAATTGATGTTAATCTGCGCTGCAATCTGCGCATCCGTGACTTCAGCCAGAGTAAAGGGCTCATAAACGGCAGCATTATTAATCAGGACATCAATTTTCGGGTGTCTCTTTTCAATTTCGCTGAACGCCGCGCGAACAGAATCCGGATTTGCCACATCGCATTCAATGGCAAAATGCGGGGCACCAATTTCATCCGCCACGGCTTGGATCTTGGAGCGTGTCCGGCCGAGCAGGATTACCGTTTCACCGTCTCGTGCGAACCGGCGTGAGAGGGCGCGTCCCAATCCATCGCCAGCACCTGTAATGACAATAACCTTGCCCATAAGCATCTCCTTGCTGCCTTCCTATCGCGGGAACGGTTAGAGCGCGAGATGGCCACACCTGCAATCGCGGAAGCGATGGGGCCTCAACTCTCCGGCAACAAAATGCTGCCTCACGCCCCCGTTTGTCGGAAATTGGGCGGGTAAACTGACAGGTCCCCCGCATAGGCAATCCCGCCATCCCATTGTTGACGCCCACTAATCCGACGGAAGAAATGGACCGTCCGGGCAAAACTACCCGCCTTCGACCGCGGTTCCATCTGGTCCCCACTTGGGCTGACGCCGCGCGCGCGCGCGCTAAAGTCTTTGATGGAGAATAGCAGATCATCTGTCTGATGCGCGCACATAACAATTTCACTGCCGGGGCAGAAACGCTTGGGCGCGATCTGCAGCGGTGAGACCCGTCCCCGCTTCATCGCGACAAAACCCGGAACCCGGCAAACTTCAGGAATATGCACCTCATCATACCATTTATGATATTCGGCCTCCATGCCTGCTACGAAATTAGCCGGGATGATAAACATGGATGAAAAGGGCTTGTCCTTTTGGTGGTTCGGGCCAGACCGCCAATCAGAATACATTGCATAGCTAAAGATGCGTTCAGACTCGTTGGCATCGTCAATAAGCCCTGCATCCCGCACATTGGCAAGCAATGGTCCTAATGCGGGCAAATCAATATCGGGTGTCTGATAATCAAATTCATAGACACTCATAAACCGCCAAGGCTGGGCAATATCGGGCATTATTTGCTCTGGGGTTACCTCATATCGATCCGCTGACCGAAAGCCGCGCAGACGCCTAAGGTCCTCGGCATGCTGACCATCAAACCAGATGGCATAATCACCCTCGCGGCCTTGCGGCACATTATGCAGGTGAATGCTTGTATAGAGGCTCATCGTCTCTTCCCCCTTCAAATTAATGGCCCGCCTCATTTGGGTCAGAGCCCGGCAATCCCGGTCGCTTGACGAGCCAAGCGACTGGCGCAATCATCAAAACCATCCAAAACAACATGTAGAAATTGTCGATATAGGCAATCATCGCCGCCTGTCGATTGACCTCTCCATCCAGCATGTAAAGCAGGCTCGCACCCGGAGCGCCAATAGTTTCCGCAACGGCTGCCGGGTCTATCGCTGGGACGTTGGAGGATGTGACATGCGCCCCAATATCGGCATGACTTGTCTGGCTATTGCGCGCCAGCAACGTCACAATTGCGGAAATACCGAAGCTGCTTCCAAGGTTGCGGAACAGCGTCATGAGCGTTGTTCCATCCGTGCGGTATTTTGGCGACAGCGATGAAAACGCAATAAGGTTTACCGGCACAAACACCAAGCCAAGACCTAGCCCCTGAATAAAGCCAGAAATTGCGATCATCTGGTAATCCATATCGAGCGACCAGCTGGTCATCGTCCATAATGATAATGCTCCAACCAAATAGCCGATCGTAATCAGCAAGCGGCTGTCCACCCGGCCCATCAAGCGGTTGGTCATGAGCATGGTGAGCAAAACGCCACACCCGCGCGGCGCCATTAGCAGCCCGGTGGTCATCACATCATAGCCGTAAATAACCTGATACATGGTCGGCAACACGGAAGACAGCCCGACATTGGCAATGCCCAAGACCGTCATAAACCCCAAGCCCGCAAGGAAGGCACGATTAACGACCATATCGCGCTCAAAAAGAGGATGAGGGGTTGAGCGCGAGTGAATGAAGAATATCCAAAATGCGGACAATGCGAAAACCAGCTCAACAATAATTTCGGATGATTGCAACCAATCCTTATGTTGCCCGCGATCAAGCATCAGCTGCAAAGCACAAAGCCCCAATCCCAACATAACCGCGCCAAAAACATCCAGCTGGCGCTTTATGACGGGGCGGGATGGCAGCAGCCACCACAGCAGGATCAGAGCCGGAATGCCAATTGGTAAATTAACATAGAACACCCAGCGCCAGTTCAGCACCTCGGTCAAATAACCACCCAGAAAAGGCCCGCTAATCGGCCCAATCATGACCACCATTCCCCAGATGCTCATCGCGCGCGCTTGTTTACTGGGGGCATTAATATCGAACATGATGGTTTGCGACATCGGCCCGATAAAGGCCGCCGCCATCCCTTGGATCGATCGGAAAATGACCATTTGGGTCAATGATGTTGCGGCGCCGCACAGCATCGACGACAGCACAAACATCGCCGTTGCCCCAATGAACAGATTACGGGATCCGATCCGGTCGGATAGCCAGCCCGTCAGCGGTAGCACAAGCACGCCAGCAATGATGAAGCTGGTCATGACCCAGCTGATCGTCTCAAAAGAAGCGCCAAGGCTGGTCTGCATATGGGGCAAGGCGACATTCGCAATGGTCAGATCAAGAAATTGGATGATCGACACACCCATAACGGCAGTCATAAGAAGGCCCGTATGTCGGGACTCAAGTGTCGGCCTGTCGCCGGCAGCTTCAGGATTGTTATCGGCTGGTATTGATGCGGACATGCGTTGAAAGTCCGGCGAGCAGGGGGCGCGATGAGGCGCCGTCAATGGCAATTTGGACGGCAACCCGCTGCGTGACCTTAACCCAATTTCCGTTCGCATTTTGCGCGGGCAACACGGAAAATTCAGATCCCGTGCCAGCGCCAATATTGGCAACATGACCGCGCAGCTTCACATCCGGATAGGCATCCAGCCACAGCTCTGCGGCCTGCCCGATCCGTATCTTGGCTAGGTCGGTTTCCTTAAAATTGGCCTCCACCCAGCTGCGGCCATTTGCAACGATGGTCAAAGCAGGCAGACCCTGCATCATCATTTGGCCAAGCTGGAGCCGGTCAGCCTGGCTGACGACGCCGGCAACTGGCGCATAGACTGAAGTCCGGGCCAGATCGAGCATCTCCTTATCGCGCTGCGCCTGCCCGGCCAAAATTGCGGGATTAAGGCCTTTGTTAGACGATCCACTCGACAATGCGGCTCGCGCCTGGCGCGCCTCAGCCTGAGCATTGGCCAGTTTTCCTCTGGCCTGGGCCAAATCATGCTCGGCTGCCTGCAATCTTGCACGCGTTGTGAAACCGCTGCGCATCAGCGCGGTCTGACGTTTAAGTTCTTCTCCGAAAAAGGCGACATCCTCGCGGGCGCTGGCAATTTCGACGGACGTGCTGTCCAGCGCGGCTTCCAGAGCCCCAACCTTGACTTGTGCTGCGGCAATAGAGGCGTTTGCCTGCGATAAAGCAATGGCCATTGGTTCTGGATCAATCCGGAACAACAGGTCGCCTGCTTGAACCTTCTGATTTTCCCGAACCGCAATCTCGACCAAACGGCCATTTACTTCCGGAGATAAGGAAACCTTGTCTTGATGAACATAGGCATTGTCGGTGGAAACATATTGGTCATTGAGAATGAAATAAGCCATTGCCCCAGCGACAAGCAGGAGAGGGACCGACAGCATCAGCGCCCATTTTGCCAATCCCCCGCCTTGGCCGTCCGCGACTGCATCTAGGGATTGAGAGGCATGTATTGATTGAGAGACACTGGCAAGTTCAGGATTGTGATCAGCCATTTGCGTCCGTCACCTGTGCAGGCTTGCGTGCCAAATTGCGGCGCATTTGACTGAGCGCAGCTGAGAGAACAAGTCGGTCATCTGCACCTACACCGCTTAGAGCCTCTTCCAACATCGCCTCCCCCAAGGGGCGCAGCTGCTGCAAAAGCGCCTCTGCTTTCGGAGTCAAAAACAACAGCCGAGAGCGGCGATCTTCTGGATCGAGGCGCCGCTCGACAAGGTCGGCATCTTGCAGCCGATCTACCATGCGGCACACGGTGATCGGTTCGACTTCCAGCAATTCGGCGAGACCGCCCTGATTAATGCCCTCAAAGCGACTGAGCACAGACAAGACCCGCCATTGGGGCCGTGTCACCCCAATACGGCGCGCACGCGCGTCAAATGCGCGACGCATGAGGCGAGCCGTATCGGCAAGCATGGCAGCCAGATTATCATCCATAACTATAGTTTTTATAAAAGTGCTTATAATTGTCAAGCATAGGAATAATCGCCATCTGCTTGCCGGAGAGAGGATCAAAATGCCTCACCCCTTCAGATCTGGGCAGAGCATAGATCAGGCCATCAGCTTTGCAGGACAGGATGCAAGAGGCGCCTTGCGGATGCCCGCAAAGGTCGGTCTTCGTCGCAAAAAATGAATTAATCTGCCGCCCGGTCCAATTCGGCGAACACTTCCATCATCGCAGCCTTGGCGCTTTTTGCCTTTGGAAACCCGCAATAGGGAATGGCTGTGTAGATGATTTCTTCGAGCTCTGTGCGCGACAGGCCGTTCTTAAGGCCCATTTGGGTGTGAAATTTGATTTCGTCTGTCGCACCCTGCGCTATGAGCATACCAAGCACAGCACAGCTGCGCAGCTTGCGCTCTAGCCCCTCACGCACCCAGACCCGACCAAAGGCAAAATCCGCGGCCCAGCGCGCTTGTTCCACGCCAAAGCCTTGCCCCGATGCGATATAGGCCTCCATAGAATCGGCAAGAGCATCCCCATAAACCTCACGAAATAGCGCCGAGCCTTTGGCCAAGGCGTCATCCATGGTCCATCTCCACATTGATCCGCGTCAATTGGGTTTCGGCAATCCGCCAAATACCATCAATCCGGACATAAACTTCATGATAATGGCCAAAGCCCAAAAGCTTGCGACCATTTGGCCAGATGTTGCGATCTTGCATGGCCCAAATGCCTGAGGCCGTGTCCCCAGAAATCTCAATCTCTGGCGCATGAATATGATGGGTTGTGATCACATCCTCGCTGATCGATGACCGGATGTAGTCAAGAGCCGCATCGCGCCCCTCAATCCGCAAGCCTCCCGAAGGCGAGGTATCGAGTATCAGATCTTCGGTGAAAACCGCCGCAAAGCCGACCCAGTCCTTTGTGTCGAGACAACGACAATAGCGCGCTTTCAGATTGCAAATGGCAAGCCAATCCTGAAACTGAATATCGCTCATAAGCGGAACCCGCGCAGCTGGTGGCCGCCGTCGCATAGGATGACCTGATTATTGATGAAGCTGCCTGCCTCAGACGCTAGGAAAAAGCCAAGATTGGCAATATCTTCGGCCGTCCCTTGCCGCTTCACCGCCTGCATGGCTTTCAACCTTTCCCAATTGGCGGCCTCTACACCTTCCTGCGCAGCGGGCGTTTCCATCAACCCAGGGGCAATAGCGACACAGCGAATTTCATCTGCAGCAAATTGGTTGGCCATGGCATGGGTGAAGATATTGAGCGCAGCTTTTGTGATCCCATAGGCTGTTTGTGGCTGATAACTGGCCATAGAACTTTTGTTGATGATGAGCCCCTTGGCCTTGGCCAATGCCGGCCGCACCGCCTCTGCCAACAACATTGGCCCCAGGGTATTGACTGCAAAATAATGCTGCCATTTTGCTTGGCCAAGCCCAAAAAAGCCGCGTGCAATCTCGCCCATGTGCAGACCAGCATTGTTGATCAGA
>JACCDK010781295.1_pt1 | contig 23147 bp, 23 predicted proteins | sample 7445871 | NCBI WGS metagenome assembly JACCDK01 (sample SAMN15323436, study PRJNA562643) | freshwater metagenome | isolation source: river surface water | place: USA:Blue River Watershed | collected 2017-08-15 | reverse complement strand
GTCTATAGCAGCATGGTCCACCTCTTCCCATTCCGAACAGAGAAGTTAAGCCTGCTTGCGCTGATGGTACTGCCCTTTTGAGGGTGGGAGAGTAAGTCGACGCCGCTTTTTAAACCCCGATTGTGAAAACAGTCGGGGTTTTTTCGTTTTCAAACGAATCAATTACCAATCTGGGTGAGAGAGCCCTGACGCTACGGTCAGGGTGCTGACTATCACGTCAGCATAAGAGACGCCGCTTTTTAAACCCTCGATTGTGAAAACAGTCGGTTTTTTTTCGTTTTCAAACGAATTAATTACCAATCTGGGTGGGAGAGCCCTGACGCTTCGGTCAGGGTGCTGACTATTACGTCAGCATATGAGACGCCGCTTTTTAAACCCCGATTGTACAAAAAGTCGGTTTTTTTTCGTTTTATAACCAAACCTAATCTGTAAAAAAATATTCTTTTCGATAAAAATAAAGTGAATGAGTTAATTGTATTGTTGATTTTTCTAATTTGTAACTAATTAGCTAGACTAAGTGTTCTATAGGAAAGAACTATGAAATCTATTCTTATAAATTTAGTTGTTTTAAGCTTAACATTTCTGTTGTATTCTCAAAGTGGGGACTCTAATAATCGATCGCAACATCAGTTATACACCGAGTTCTTCGGTCAAGGATTTTGTTATTCCTTTAATTATGAATATTTATTTCCCGAAAAGTCGTTGAACGTTTTTCATGGATTTTCTATTGGTGCAAGCTATGTACCTGAATTTTTACAATTTGGAAATGGATTTTATGCCGGAGTTCCAATTGCTTACAGATGCGTATTCGGAAGAAAAAGGCATTTTTTCGAAGTTGGTCTCGGTTTTACCTCTCTTTTTTCCAAAGATTTTGGAGGAAATATTCAGTACAATTATATTTCACCACATTTTGGTTATCGCTTTGAACCAATTCGATCGTCGTTTTATGCCAAGCTGAATTTAATGGCACACGTGGATATAGCTAGTGGTTTTCAAGGAAGTTTTAACATGTTTTCCGATGTGGCAGGTACCGGACAAGTAATGATACCTTGGCCAGGAATTTCCATAGGATATAAATTAAGGAAATAAAAGCAAAAAGCAGAGGAATTCCTCTGCTTTAGTACCCCGGGCCGGAATCGAACCGGCACTCCCGAAAGAACAGGATTTTGAATCCAGCGCGTCTACCAGTTCCGCCACCGGGGCATTAAGACCTACGCCTATTGGGTTGCAAAGATACAATACTTTTTTTAAAAAGAGAAGGCAAGTTACATTTCTTGAATGATTTTCAACCATTCGTCCACTGATTTTGCATCCCTTATGGAAAGCTCACCAGATGAGATTCTTCTCAACGAAATAAGAGTGCCTCCACATCCTAATTTTTTACCAAAATCGGAAGCGATAGAACGAATGTACGTACCCTTGGAGCAAATTATTTCAAAGTCAATTTCCGGGAAGCGATCTGTCTGAAGTTTAAATGAATAAATTTCAATTTCATTCGCTCTCAATTCTATACTTTTGCCAGCTCTCGCATAGTCATATGCTCTTTTACCATCAATTTGCTTTGCGGAAAATACAGGAGGTATCTGTTGCTGAATCCCTATGAAACCTTCTCGAACTTGTTCTATGTGTTCAAGGCGAACTGCACTCGTATCTTGAATAGAATCGTATTCTGTTTCCAAATCATAAGAAGGTGTGGTTTTACCAAGTAAAATGGTTCCAGTATACGATTTGGGAGCTCCAGTGAGTTGCTCAATTTTTTTAGTGTTCTTACCTGTGCAGATGACAAGAAGTCCCGTCGCCAGAGGGTCTAAAGTACCAGCATGCCCTACTTTAATTTTTTTAATTTTGAGTTTTTGCTTAAGATTCCATCGAATTTTATTGACGACATCAAAGGAGGTCCAGCCAAAAGGTTTGTCTACAAGAATGGTTTCTCCCGATAGAAAATCCATCACATGAAATACATTAATAGTCCGCATCCTACCACAATGCGGTACCACCCCCAAATTCGGAAACCGAACTTTTGAATGAGCCCAATAAAAAATTTAATGGCAAAAACTGCCACAAAGAACGCAACGCAATTTCCCAAAATAAACATTAGCAAGTGCTCTTGGTTCGAGACGATCATTTCAAACCCTTTATAATCAGTGTTTCCTATTTTCCAATCTTTTAAAAATATACTGTACATAGTTACGGCCAACATAGTGGGTACCGCCAAGAAAAAACTAAATTCAGCCGCCATTTTCCTTGTAAGTCCTTGCTGCATTCCTCCAATAATAGATGCCGCGGCTCTACTCGTTCCTGGCATCATAGCTAAACATTGCCAAAATCCGATAATTAGTGCTTTTTTAGTTGAAATAGCTTCTTCATCGTTAATTTTTTGTTGCTTGAAAACGCCGTCAATAAATAAAAGAATTACACCACCAACAATTAAAGCAATGGCGATTGGGACAGGCTTTTCTAAAACTTCCTCAATTTTGTCATCAAACAATTTACCAAGTACGAGCGCAGGGATAACTGCAATTGCTAATTTGATGTAAAAGTTAAGAGATTTAAAATCCATAAATTTTTTCCAGAAAAGCCATACAACAGCTAAAATTGCTCCGAATTGAATAGATACTTGAAACATTTTCACAAATTCATCTCCTTCGTTTCCCATTATGGAACTTGCAAATATCATATGCGCAGTTGAAGATATGGGCAAAAACTCGGTAAGGCCTTCTATGATGGCTAAAACAATGGATTCAATAATTGTCATTGAAAATTACTTTTTATTCGAATTTTTAGCAGAAGTTGAATCCGAAGACTCTTGGTTTTCATCTTTTTTCGGTTTTTTCATTATTGCATAAATCATTATGCCATAACCGATAACGATAAGCATCGGGGCAAGAGTTATACGCACGTGGCTGAATAATGCGTCTCCGTCAAATTGAGACGGATCGTCTGCACCTCCACCAATCATTAATATATAACCAAGCACATTTATTGCTAGTCCAATAAACAAAAGGCGGTAATTCTCAGGATGAAAACCAAAATGATCGATAGGATTTTTCATGTCAATATAAATCGTCTAATTTCTTACGAAGATAGTTGTTTAATGCAAACCAAGTGGAGATTATCGTTAGAAATAATCCAAAAGTAAAGACACCAAGTGATAACAACATGAAGGAAGAAAGGCTATACGTTAAATCAACCGTATCTATTGTATTATCTAATGCGTAGAAAATAGTCATAGTAAGTGACAGGCCAATTAAGCTCGAAACGAGACCTTGCAGAATTGCTTGAACGATAAATGGTTTTCGAATAAACCCACCAGTTGCTCCAACAAGTTGCATTGTTTTGATTGTGAATCTTTTGGAATAAATAGATAAGCGTATAGTGTTATTTATTAACGCGACAGCAATCAAGACCAACAAGGCCGTAATTAACATGAAAACAAAGGCAAATTGATTAAAACCTCTATCCAAACTCTCAATACTCTCTTTGTCGTAATTTACACTTTCCACCTGCTTTGGATAGGCTTGTTTAATTTTATTTTCTATTTGCTCCATACCCTCCAAAGTTGCATATTCTGCTTTTGGTTTAAAGCCAATTGAGGATGGAATTAGGAAAGTAGAATCTATGTCTAAAATTGTTTGATCGGTTAATTGAGATTCATCAAATAATTCATCCATTGCGCGTTGAGGGGAAACAAAAAACACTTCTTGCAATTCCTCCCAAGATTTCATTTCCAGTTCAATTTGTTTAATATCCGCATCATTATAAGTAGGTAAAAAGAAAACGTCTCCTTGAAGATTTTCTTTAAATTGTGTTTCAACATCATGGAGTAAAATAACACTTCCCAGAACCACACCAATCATAAACAATACTAATGAAATGCCAAAAATAGTTGACACATAATTGGTTCTCAATCCTCGTTTAGCAAAATCGTCTGAACGTTTAAATATCATTTTACGAAAGTAAAGGAAGATAAGCTATCTAACTTGAGAAAAATTAGAAGTATTACACGAGCAATTGTGAAAATCGCTAGTAAGAACTTGTCGCCCCGCCTATTTGTTCAATCGGATGCCAAGTTGTTTTTATTTCTTGCAAATCTCCTATGAAGTGCAATCCTTGCGCATTCGCGTCATTCCAATTCTGTTGGTAATCAAAAAATCGTTTTAAATTATCCACTGCTGCCAATTGAAGTGGTGTATTGACTTCTTTTTCTGCATTAGATGTGACTATTGCGTTTACATCCATGTGAGAAGATAATGTTGGTGCTGTTTCTCTAAGTGCTCCGGTGAGTATATTTACCACTCCGCTCGGCACATCTGAAGCATGTAGGACCTCTGCAAATGTAACTGCGCAAAGAGGATAATCGGCAGAGGCTAAAATAACTGCTGTATTTCCACCAGCAATGACTGGAGCTATAAGTGAAATAAGTCCTATTAGCCGCGATTGTTGATTTGGAATTATTCCAACAACCCCCATAGGTTCACAATTAGAGAAATTGAAATGCGAACTAGATACTGGATTTACGGTACTTATAATCTGGTTGTATTTATCACACCAACCAGCATAATATACTAAACGTTCAATAGCCAAATCAACTTCGCGTTGTGCTTCTTTTTTGCTTTGTCCTTGTAACAAAAGTTCATCCAAAAACTGAACTTTACGACCTTCCAACATTTCAGCAATTCGATATAAAATCTGTCCTCGATTAAACGCCGATCTTTCTGCCCATGAACCTTGAGCTTTTCTAGCGGCAACAACCGCATTTCGAACATCTTTTCGGGAGCAAAGGCAGGCATTTGCAAGGCTTTTTCCTTCGCTATTTTTAACAATGTAGTAGCGTCCACTTTCAGTTCGCGGGAATTGACCACCTATGTATATTTTATACGTTTTTAAAATTTCAACTCTTTTCATAATGCTTAGCTTAATTTAACGTATGCAGACAATCCATGCACTCCCCCTTCACGTCCAAATCCACTTTCTTTATATCCTCCAAAGGGAGAAGTTGGGTCAAATTTATTGTAGGTATTCGCCCAAACTACTCCGGCTTTTAATTTCGTAGTTAGGTTGAAAATTCGAGATCCTTTATCCGTCCAAACACCTGCAGCTAAGCCATATGGTGAATTATTTGCTTTTTGAATAACTTCATCCACGGTTCGAAAAGTTTGAATAGTTAATACGGGTCCAAAAATCTCTTCCTGCACAATTCGATGTGATTGCGCTACATTTAAAAAAAGAGTCGGAGGACAATAGTAACCTTTTTGGGGAAGATCACATGAGGGTTGATATATTTCGGCACCTTCTTTTTTCCCTATTTCAATGTAGGACTCAATTGTTTCCAACTGTTCTTTTGAATTGATAGCTCCTATATCAGTATTCTTATCCAAGGGGTTACCTACATATAAACTTTTCAATCGGAGTTTTAGTTTGCGTATTACTTTATCAGCAATGTTTTCCTGAACGAATAGCCTAGATCCTGCGCAACATACGTGTCCTTGGTTGAAGAAAATCCCATTCACAATCCCTTCAACAGCTTGATCTATTGGTGCATCGTCAAATATAATATTAGCCGATTTACCACCCAGTTCTAAGGTTGTTTTTTTTGATGTTCCAGCGATTGCCTTTTGAATAATTTTCCCGACATGAGTTGACCCTGTAAAAGCAATTTTATTAACATCTGGATGATTGACCATTGCCGCTCCTGTATTACCAAATCCCGTAACTATATTCACAACTCCATTAGGTAAACCAGCCTCGTCTATAATTTCAGCTAATTTTAAAGCTGTAAGTGATGTAGACTCAGCAGGTTTTAAGACTACAGTATTTCCTGTCGCGAGTGCTGGTGCAATCTTCCAAGCAGCCATCAAAAGAGGAAAATTCCATGGGATAATTTGTGCTGCAACCCCCAATGGTTCTATTTTTCTATTCGGAAAGGCATAAGCTAGTTTGTCTGCCCATCCAGCGTAATAGAAAAAATGATTGCATGCTAATGGAACATCAATATCTCGGGCTTCGCGAATGGGTTTGCCTCCATCAAGAGTTTCAATAACAGCAAGTTCTCTCGCTTTCTCTTGCATGATACGTGCAATTCTAAATATATATTTTGCTCGTTCAGAGGCTGGTAACTTAGACCAAGCAGGAAATGCTTTTCTGGCTGCTTTTACGGCATTGTCCACATCTTTTTCATTGGCATGAGCAATAGAGGCTAAATGAGATTCATCGGCAGGATTTAAAGTTGGAAAATATACACCGCTTGAAGGCTTTACCCACTTTCCATCAATGAAAAGGTTATATTGATTTTGTAGAGATATGTGTTGAGTGCTTTCCAACGAGGGCGATAAGGGCCATTTTTCTTTTTTGTTCATTGCTCCATTAATCTATTGATACATAATCCGGTGATGCGTAATAACCACTTTCACTTTTTATTAGCTGCAAAAGGACATCGTTTGCTAAACTACTTGCGCCAAATCTAAACCACTGATTCGTTAACCATTCTTCACCTAATACTTCTTTTACCATTAGTAAATTGTGCAACGCTAATTTTGAAGTAGAAATTCCACCAGCAGGCTTCATGCCTACCATCATACCTGTTTCGGCAAAATAATCCTGAATGGCCATGAGCATAGTATAGGTAACTTGCATAGTAGCGGCAGGTTGAATTTTCCCGGTAGATGTTTTAATAAAATCAGCTCCTGCGTGAATGGCAATGTCCGATGCCAAACGCACATTATCTAAGGTTGTAAGTTCTCCTGTCTCAAGGATAACCTTTAGGCGTGCTTTTCCACAAGCCTCTTTAATTTGAGCGATTTCATCAAAAACATACTGGAAATCACCTTGTAGGAACTTTCCTCTGGAAATCACCATGTCAATTTCATCAGCACCTTCGCTGACTGCAAATTTCGTATCTAAAATTTTCACATCCAATGGTGCCTGACCAGAGGGAAAAGCCGTTGATACAGATGCCACTTTAACATTCGTGTGGCGCAGTTCTTTTTTAGCGAATTTTACCATTGATGGGTAAACACATACAGCCGCCACGGATGGCAAGTCAGCAATAGAATCGTGGAGATGATGTGCTTTGTAACACATTTGGCGGACTTTTCCTTGGGTATCTTTTCCTTCCAATGTGGTAAGGTCAATCATACTCAATGCCATTTTCAAACCCTGCGTTTTGGCTGGACCTTTCAAACTTCTGGTTTGTATGCGTGCGACACGCTCTTCAACCCCTAGTTTGTCTACTTTTGGGGATTCGAGAATTAGTTGAGAAACTGTTTTCGCCATGAATTTGATTATCAACCAAAGTTAAAAAATAATCGACAACGAACTTGAGAATTATTTAGGCCGATTAGAAAGGTAGTTGAATGCCTTTTCAAAATCAGGTATACCATAGCCAATACTAGCATTAGGATTTGAAGAATTACTGGCGGATGATTGAATAGCCTGAATAAAATTTGATGGAGAAAGTGTGGGGAATTTCTGAAAAAGACAAACCAATGCACTACAGAAAATCGGGCTACTGAAAGACGTTCCGTTAGAATTTGTAATTCTACCTGCTCCTGAGATTACCGCAGCATTTACTCCCATCGCACAAATAGTAGGTTTAACTCGGTTATCAGATGTTGGACCAAACGAACTAAACCCGGCTTTATTTTTTGATTTATCCACCGCTCCAACACTAAAAATCCCATCGGCATCTGCAGGAACACCAATAAATTTCCAACTGTCATTTCCGGAGTTGCCTGCACTGTTGCATATTAAAATCCCTTTCGATGAAGCCATATTTGCAGCAAAACTTGCTATACCGGATTTACCATTTAATTTTGAAAAATTATACGAGTAATCAGTGGGTTGATCTTTGTCGAACTTTGTGTAACCTAAGGAGCTATTAATTACATCAACCCCAGCACTATCACAAAATTCTGCCGCAAATAACCAATTATATTCTTCTACAATCGTTTCTGTATTCGCATCCTCTGTTCTAAAAAGTGAATAGAATGCCAACGGTGCATTTCCTAGGTATTTGCCTTTAACAAATCCTGCCATACAGGCTAAAACTCTTGTGCCATGATCACCATCGCCATAAACATCCTTTTCTCTAGAGGCATAGTCATAAACATGCAAAATTCGGTTTCCTGCATATAAATGTTTAAAAGCTTCAATGGTGTCAACATTTTGAAATCCCCCATCGAATACGGCAACATGTATTTTTTGACCCCATAATTTTTTCTTGTGCAGAAAAGGTAAATTTAGCATGGAGGACTGAACTTGTGTCTGACCATAAGCCGATTTCTTCAATATACTGGTTGTTAATTTATCCGATTTCGTGTAGGATGGAATAGTTGCTTTACGAGACGAAGTAGCCTTAGGTTCTTTTCCTTTGAAAATCAAGGATGAGGACTCAACAAAAGAAAATTTTTCAAAATTGGAACTTGCGATACTATCAAAGGATTCAATAACGATACAATTTTTCCATTTCGAAGAACCGTGTAACTTAATATCTCCTCTTAATGATAAAATTTCTTTGATGTAGTTGGGATTAACGGGTAGGTCTTCACTCCCTACGATAATTCCCATTTTTTTTCTTTTATCCAGTGACTTCTTACTTAAGAATAACGATGGATTAGAAATTTTACTAAGGTCTTTGTCGACAAAATTTACAACATACTTGAATACCATCCTGTTTTGGGAGGATGCATTGGTCAACCAAAATACACATAAATAAAATAGAAAAATTGAGGGTTTGAGAGAATACGATCTAATCCTCATCTTCATCACCTTCGTCGTCTGGTTGATCGTAATCATCCTCGTCTTCATCGTCCCCATCCTCATCCAAATCGTCATCTTTATCCAATGGGATTTTATCAAAGTCATCTTCAAATTCTTCCTCTTCCTCTTCAACGACAGGCTTTGCCTTAGGCATAATTTTGTTTATTTTAACCAGATAGATAACTTCATCTGTTTCCCAAATCAAAGCATCTAGAATTTCACCTGTAGGTGTTTTGATGGTTGTCAAATGATTAATGTATCCATCCGGGAAATCGCGAAGGATTTGTTTTTTCTGATCGATAGATAATTTATCGTAACTTATTATTGCTCTTCTTTTCGACATACTGTAATGACTATTTCAGTAGGGCAAAATTAAATTTTTTGTAATCATGACAATCAAAAGTTTAATTTTTTTTATTTTTTTTCTCATTAAGCAACTTTATGGTATTTGCATATTTTTGTTTCGGGAGAAATTAAATACCGAAACTACCGTTATTCTAGTTCTGAAATTGTTCTACCAGATACCAAGGAAAATGAACAAAGATTGACACCGCGAATGGGTGTTGGGTATTTAATTCATTTGGATGATCACTTTAATTTCGATATGTCGGGAAATATAGGTTTCACCTTCAAGCGAAGTAGTATCGATCAACAGGGAGAGCTAAATGTACCATCTCCAAATAAATTTCATTTTGGACTTAATATTAAGTTTTCATATTCCTTTTGAATCGGTATCTTTACCGGTGAAATGTCGAAAGTTAAATCTGCTTTTTTTTGCCAAGAATGTGGTTATGAAACACCTAAATGGTTAGGTAAATGTCCATCATGCCAAAGCTGGAATTCATTTGTTGAAGAAAAAATTGAAAAGAATTCAGGTGTGAAAGCATTTTCGGTTTCTGATCAAAAAAGTAAGCCAACACTAATTCAAGAAGTGGAGCAATCAGAAGAGTTTCGCTTGCAATTTGAAGACAAAGAACTAAACACCCTTTTGGGAGGAGGATTGGTCCCTGGTTCTATTTTACTTTTGGGAGGTGAACCTGGAATTGGTAAAAGCACCTTGTTACTTCAAATTGCAGTTCTTGAACAAAGAAAAATATTGTATGTCTCTGGAGAAGAGAGTGACAAGCAAATTAGAATGCGTGCGGATAGAATAGGCATAAAGAATCAAGAATGTTATTTGTTGCCAGAAACAAATTTAAATACGATTCTAACTTATGCGCAAGAGATTAAACCTGAACTTTTGGTAATTGATTCAATTCAGACCTTGTCTGATGGTAACCTCGAAAGTTCTCCAGGTAGTATATCGCAAGTAAGGGAATGTACAGCTCAATTACTGCGTTATGCAAAACAAACGGGAACACCTGTTTTTCTAATTGGGCATATTACAAAAGATGGGTCAATAGCCGGGCCTAAGGTGCTCGAGCATATGGTAGATACAGTTTTACAATTTGAAGGAGATAGAAATCACCTTTACCGTTTGTTGAGAACTACTAAAAATCGATTTGGATCTACAAATGAACTTGGTATTTATGAAATGCTAGGAGACGGACTGCGTCCTGTGGAAAATCCTTCGGAACTACTCATTAATCAAGACAATCAGCAATTAAGTGGAATAGCTATCGCTTCAACTATTGAAGGCCTTAGACCTTTACAAATTGAAGTACAAGCATTAGTGTCAACTGCCGCCTACGGAACTCCACAACGCTCCTCTACGGGATTTGATGCGAAGCGATTGAATATGTTACTTGCTGTACTTGAGAAAAGATGTGGTTTTAAATTGGCCTCAAAGGATGTTTTCTTAAATATTGCAGGTGGAATTAAGGTAGACGACCCTGCCACAGATTTAGCCGTTGCAATGGCTGTTTTGTCTTCAAATGCAGATTTATCAATTCCAAAAACTATAGCATTCGCTGCTGAAATCGGACTTTCTGGCGAGCTTAGACAAGTTCAACGCTTGGAAAACAGGGTAGCAGAAGCTGAAAAATTAGGATATGAAAAAATAATTGTTTCACGCCAGAGTAAAGAGAAAATCGAAAAAAATAGGCAGATTCAAGTCATCCATTGTAGTAAAATAGAAGAAGTTGTTCGAAACGTATTTGGATAAAATGGGAAAATTAATTCTTGTACCTACTCCGATTGGAAATCTAGAAGATATTACGCTTCGTGCCTTAAATGTGATGAAGACATGTGATTGTATTTTTGCTGAAGATACAAGAGTAACCAAGAAATTGCTCGATCATTTTGAAATACAAAAGAAAACCTTTTCGTTTCATGCGCACAACGAGCACAAAACACTGTTAAAAACACTTGAAATTATTTCACAAAACAATGTTACAGTTTTAGTTTCAGACGCTGGCACTCCGGGTATTTCAGACCCAGGTTTTCTTTTAGTGAGAGAGTGCCTAAAAGAAGGAATTGAAGTGGAATGCCTACCCGGACCTACGGCCCTAATCCCTGCATTGGTGGGCAGTGGTTTTCCATGTGATCGATTTGTATTTGAAGGATTTCTCCCACACAAAAAAGGCAGAATGACTATTTTAAAAAGACTCTCTGAAGAAGAAAGGACTATTGTTTTGTATGAATCCCCTCATCGATTGAAAAAATGCCTAGAACAAATGAGGGTTGATTTTGATTCGGATAGAGAAATTTGTGTCGTACGTGAAATAAGTAAGAAGTTTGAAACTTTTCATCGTGGCACGCTCGCCGAGGTTAGCGACTATTTTGACAAGAATGATGTCAAAGGTGAAATTGTAATTGTAATTAAAGGAAAACAATTTTAGTCCTCTTCCTTAGCGGGAAAAAGTGTATTTTTGGAGGTGCAATTTTCATCCGTTATTGGTCAACAAAAGCTGAAGAACTTACTCATACAAGAGGTTCAGAGTGGAAAGATTAGTCATGCCCAACTTTTTTATGGTGAACCCGGATATGGCACTTTGCCGCTAGCTTTGGCATTTGTTCAATACCTCTTTTGTGAGAACAAACGCGGTGATGACAGTTGTGGAGAATGTCATGCATGTAAAAAGGTACATGATTTACAGCATCCTGACCTTCATTTCAGTTTTCCTGTGGTGCAGTCGATTGGAAAGACGTCTGATTTATTCATTTCAGATTGGCGTAAACAAGTGCTGGATAATCCATATTTTGATTTATTTGAATGGACGAATCGTATTGATTCTAAGGGTAGAAAACCAATCATATCGGTCGAAGAAAGTAAGGAAATATTACGAAAATTAAGCCTTAAATCTTTTGAAGGCGGATTCAAAGTCATGCTGATATGGTTAGCTGATGAAATGAATGATCAATGTTCGAATAAATTATTAAAAATTCTAGAGGAGCCTCCGAGCAATACCTTGTTTATTTTGGTCTCGGAATCACCTGAAAAACTGCTGGTAACTATTCAAAGTCGTTTGCAAAAAGTTCTTATTCCGCGTATTGATTTGGATGATTTAAGTTCGTTTTTAAAATCCAATTTTTCCAAGAACAGTGCACAAGCTGATTCAATTGCTGCTTTTGCTGAAGGTAATTTTATCAAAGCAAAGGAGTTGGCAGAAGAAAACGATTTGAAACAACTGCACCGGGATCGATTTATTCAGTTAATGCGCGTTTGTTACAAAAAAGATGTGATTCAAATGTTGGCGTGGGCTGAAGAAATTTCTCAAGATGGCAAAGAGACTCAAAAGCTATTTATTCAGTATGCGTTGCATATGTTTCGACAAAGTTTACTTCAGAATTACATGGGAGAAGAAATGATTCGTGCCTCAACTGAAGAAAAAACCTTTCTTAAAAATTTTGCACCATTTATCACCGGTAAAAACATCCGAGAGTTTATCACCTTACTTGATGATACCTATTACCATATAGACAGGAATGCAAATACAAAAATTATGTATACGCAGCTCTGCTTTCAAACCATGCGCTACATTCATTTGAGTTAGAGAAGTTGAAAGCAGGAAATTTAATTAAATTTACAAAAAATAGTTAGAAAGTATGGGATGTGCAACTTGCAGTACCGCAACAGATGGAACACCAAAAGGGTGTAAAAACAACGGGACTTGCAGCAGTGGAGGATGTGATAAATTAGAAGTTTACGACTGGTTAGCAAACATAGCATTGCCGGCAGGTCAACAACCTTATGATATCGTCGAGGTGCGGTTTAAGAATTCTAGGAAAAGTTTTTACCGAAATGCTTCACAATTAGCACTCTATGCAGGAGATATTGTTATAGTAGAAACTTCCCCGGGATATGATGTTGGTGTTGTATCTGTAACGGGCGAATTAGCAAGAATTCAAGTGAAAAAAAAGTCTCCCAATCTTAAACCTCTTGAGATTAGAAAGATATTAAGAATTGCAAATCAAGAAGAAATTGATAAATGGATAAAAGGTAGATCCCTAGAAAAAGAGCTTATGTACAAGGCAAGAACCTTGGCGCTTAATTTGAATTTAGAAATGAAAATTTCAGATGTAGAATACCAAGGGGATTTATCGAAAGCAACTTTTTATTACACAGCCGAAGGAAGAGTAGATTTTCGTCAGTTGATAAAAGACATGGCCGATCATTTCAAAGTAAGAATTGAAATGCGACAAATTGGTTCCCGACAAGAAGCCTCTCGTCTTGGGGGGATTGGCTCTTGTGGGCGAGAATTATGTTGCACCACTTGGTTGACCGATTTTAGATCAGTTTCGACCTCTGCGGCCAGATACCAGCAATTGTCGCTGAATCCTCAAAAACTTGCAGGTCAATGTGGAAAATTAAAGTGTTGTTTGAATTATGAATTAGATAGTTATTTGGATGCTATTAAGTCATTCCCAAAAAACGATAACAAACTTCATACAGAAAAAGGTGATGCTTTTCACTTTAAAACGGATGTGTTTAAACGATTAATGTGGTATGGTTATCAAGGTGAAACTGGATTAATTGCTCTTTCACCTGAACGGGTCAAGGAAATAGCCAAAATGAATAAAGAAGGTAAAAAACCAAAGGACTTGAATGATTTTGTAGAAAAGGTTGAAAAAGAAGTTGAAATCGGGTATTCAAATGTGGTAGGACAGGATAGCTTGAATAGATTTGAAAAATCGTTTTCCAAAAAACCAAATAAAAATAGAAACAAAAAGAAGAAAAGCAATTTTAATCAAAAATCTAATCCTTCATGAAATCGTTTGGATTTTTACTGTTCTTAGTTTTAGTTCTACTTGGATGTCAAAATGATGAAATTCCAGTTGGGGCGTATTCTTTTCCGGAAAACAAATGGGACCAGAAAGTTAAACCAAGTTTTGAAATAGAAATTTCTGATACTGTAAGTGTATTCGATTTTTATATCACCTTGAGGAATACAACGGATTACAAATACAGTAATTTATTCATTTATATCGAAGAAATTCCTCCTTTTGGTCCTTCTTTACGGACACGACACGAAATACCAATCGCAAATCCTGATGGTTCATGGATAGGTGACAAAACAGGTACAATCGTTGAAAATAAATACCTCGTTAAAAGAGGAAAATCACCATTCATCGGTAAATACAAGTATATTATTGAACAAGCAGTTACTGATCAAGAGGTGACAGAAATTCTAGATATCTCTTTTCAAGTTAAAAAATTTGGACAATAAGTAGTGAATCCTTACAGATGTCTGACCAACGAGGAATTGAAGCTCTTAGAAGATGAATTCAAAGCATTTTTAATTGTCAATAATTTGTTTTCTGAAGATTGGTTAAAATTAAATCAAGAAGAGCCGGAAAAGGCAAGAGAGGTGGTTGAACTTTTCAGTAAAACAGTTTTTGATCAAATTATTTCCAACAGTAATTATCTTATTTTGAATTCTCCGAGACTGATACACCTTGTGAAGAAGGAAAGTGAAGCACTCACGGCAATTTGGATAAAATTAAAACCATGTCATGTGGACGATATTTCAAACATGACACAAAAGGACTGGAATGCTAAAAATCTTGAATGTTTCACGGGCTCAAAAACTTCTACAAATATCAATAAAGAATGGTTTGATTTAATGGAGTTAGGTTACCAAAAAACGGAAGTTGAGATATGGAATCATTATCTTAATTTTATCAGCAGTTCAAGTTTTAAGCTTTAAAAGCATCTTTTTTGGAAATTATTCGTTTATAACTTACATTTGTTTACTAATTAGATTAAATTATGAAAGTATTATTCAGTTTATTGCTTGCAACCTCGTTAATAACTGTTTTCAATTCTTGTATTAAACACGAGGTTATTCCCCCTCCAACAAGTACTGTAGACTTGAATTGTAATTTCTTTGGTTATATAAATGGAACGCAAACGGAATATACGCAAAATGTAATCGGGTATAATTGCTATAACTTTAATCAAGTGTTCAATAATCCTTCACCTACATTATCGAATGTTCTTTATACTGCTGAAATTTCCTCTGTTCAACAATCGCAAAAAGTTAAAATCACCTTTGGTCCCCAGCAGTGGGATGCAGGTGTGTCAGGTTCTCCAACTATAACAATGTTCAATGATTTTCATTCTATAAACTCGGGAGTTCAAGTTCCTCTCAAGAATATAGGAGATATGACAGGTTCTACACCAGGTGTTCAAATCGAATATTGGGATTCAAATGGGGATCGATGGGAGACCTCAACAGCAGATGCCCCAGGTTTTGTAACCTTTACAACGTTGAAACAAGCTTCAGATAATTCAGGAGATTACTCCATTTTTGAATGTGCTTTCAGTGTGACTGTTTTTCGTCAAGATCCGAACCAAGGATTATTAAGCTTGACCTTGAACAATTGCAAGTTCAAGGGTTGGTTTAAACGTTAATTAACTCATCTACATATGAGTGATTCGTTGAAAATAGCGATAATTGGGGATTATAATTTCACCTATAATTCGCATCATGCAACGAATCTTTCGCTAGACCATAGCGCTGATTTTCTTGAAGTTGAGGTTAATTATTATTGGATTAAAATCAACGAAGCTGTACAATACAAACCTATCTATTTCGATCAATTCGATGGTATTTGGATTGCTCCGGGGCCATACCAAAATGTATTTTTTCTAAACGGTGTATTTCGCTTGTTTATTGATCAACACATACCAATACTTGTCACAGGTGATGCTTATCGTTTATTTATTGAGTACCTAATAAACCTTCATCAGCTCAATCCCTATGGTGAGAAATTGATTTCTGAAAATTTGGTATCTGGAGCAAATTTTGAAAGGGTAAGTATTGTTCCAAAGACTAAAACATTTGAGCGTTTGTATGAAAACTTTAACAATGTTGAATTGACTTCTTCTCGTTTTAGCCTATATCCTCAGTTACTAAATCAGATGAAGGAAGCCTTTATCGATGTTGAGGCGACGAATCAATTTGACGATCCAGAAATTTTAAGTTTATCCAATCACCCATTTTTTCTTGCCTGTTCATTCTGTCCTCAGATTTCTTCCACACGAGATATACCGCATCCAATTATTTATACCTTTTTAAAATTTGCACAGGAAAGAAGTGCACTTGCTTAGACAGGTAAAAATTCTTTAGAAGTTACATAATACAAATAAGCATTCACACGTTTTGTGAATATTTGCTCCAATGCACCTTGATACATTTTTAGTTGTGCTACATGCGAAGGATTAGCTATACCTGTTTTAATTTCAATAACATTGACTTCTTTTTCGCTAACCCATATTTTATCTGGTCGAATTAAAATATTCTCATCTGCTAAAATATCAGTTTCGTTTAACGTTTCTATAACAGATCGACTAAGTCCTAATTCATCGGCTTTTTGTAAAAATACGTGAGCGTCATGAATTAAACGGTCTTTAAATGAAGCCTCAATCTCTCCATTTTCAACCAATCTCTCCACTACCTCCGTCAATTCTAATGATGTTTTTACTTCAGCAATCACGAGATGAAAAGCATTTCCATATTGAATGGCAGATGGAATAAGTTCTTCACGTTGCTTTTGAAATACGATATCAGGATACCACAAACGATCACTTAAGGGAGATGGATGAAAAAATGACACTTCCCTTCGTTTCTTTTTTTGAGAGGTTGGTTTTATATGGCGTTCACCCGATTTGAAGTTTAGGTCTTCAGAGGTGCTCGAAGGATTAGATATTTGCTGTAAACACTCATGTATGGCCAATCCCAGTCCTTCACTACTGTATTCATTAAATCCATAAAGTCTAAATTCAGGTCGTGTTAATGCTACATACAATAAGTTTATCTTATCCAAGGTGATCAACTCAAGTTCTTCCTTGGCAATTTCTTTCAGACAATCTACTGGCGAGTCTTTGGATAAGTTGGTATAAAGAATTTTATCCTCAGCCTCTACCAAATATTTACTTCCTGATTTTATACCTGTATCGAAATTTAGAAATGGTAAGATGACCACAGGAAATTCTAATCCTTTTGATTTGTGAATAGACATAATGTTTATTGCGCGATCTGTTTCTGGCAATACAAGTGCTAATTTCTCTTTTTTTAAATCATAAAAGTCAAGAAAGTATCGTATATCCCCTTCGTTTGTCAATTGAAATTCATAAATAAAGTCTAATAAATGATGAACATATGGATCTTCTTCCTCTATCCAATTCATTATTTTTATAAACTGCAATATCAGGTCATAAACACTTTCATATGTAACGAAAAAACTAGCGCTGTCTTTAAAATAGGTGGAAATAAATTTAGAATCATTAAACACGTTGATCGATTTTCCTTTGTGTAAAATTTCTTTATCGAAAAAGGAAAGGTAAAGCGAAAGGTAATCTTCCTCGTGCTTAATTCTTAAAAAAGTCTCTGCGAATCGCTTTGCTTCAGTTTCGTTGTTTGGTTTTACCCTTCTTTTGAGGTAAGATATCATCAATTTAACTTTCAAATTGTGTTGAACGAGAAGAGAATCTGAGGAAACAACGGCATATCCTTGTTCCGTAAGATAATTCGCAATATTATTTCCTTGGGCATTTTTTTCGGTTAAAATGGCAATGTCACCAAGTTTAAAGCCGTCCTCAATACACTCGTCAATTTTATTTTGGATTAATGGATATAGTTCATCGTTTTTTGGTGCAATCTTACGTGAATATATTTCAACCAAACCCGAATGTTCAGAATTAATTTTTTGCGTAAAACTTGAATAAAATTCTGATGCTTTTGAAGACATTTTTTCCTTAAGTAGTCCGAAAAAACTATTATTAAAGGCAACGATTTCCTCGCTAGATCTGAAATTAATATCCAGGTTTTTCAATTCACCCATTTTTTCAAAATAGACGGATTTTAGCTCTGTAGATGGATTTTTTTCCGGATTATAGAGGCTGGGTAACGAAACAAATTGCTCCGCTTTTCCATTGTTAAACCTATAAATAGATTGTTTTGGATCTCCAACTATGAGATTTTGATGTTCATGTCCAATTGACTCATGCAAGAGGGGTATTAAGTTCAGCCATTGCAAGCGCGATGTATCTTGAAATTCATCCAAAAGAAAATGATGCAATCGCGTACCTAAACGCTCATATATGTATGGAGCTTCCTCTCCTTGAACTAGTGAACCAATTAGTTGGTTGAAATCCGAAATTCGAATCAATTGTTGGTCCTTTTTTAAAGACGAAAGCGCTAAAGAGATTTCCTGTAAAAGCGCCATATTGAAAAAGTGCTCCTTGTATTTACTGAGTAACTGATATTGCGGCATTAAGGACAAATACCGATCGTTTAATGCCAACAATTGCCTAGATAAGTACACGTCAAATTTTGGAGTTTCTTCATTTTTCTTACATGCTTTTATAATTGACTTACCAAGAAAACTGCCTTTGTCTTTATCGAAATTAGGAAAGCGATTTACCTCTGCTAATTTCATAAAATCGTTATATGAATTCGATTTTTCATACAAATCGGCCGGATCATAATTAAAACTTGAAAAGTAGGTGTATACTTCTCGACATTTCGTGACCATCTCAAGGTCCATTTGGCGCAATTGCGATTTGAGTTTTTTGAATTCTTCTGTAGAAAAATCAATCGTTTGCAGCTGATCTAATAAACCACTGTATTTTTCATTACCAATGATACCGGCAAAATCGATTAATTTATCTTTAAAATTCCATTTTTCACCATCTTCCAAATTGGACAATGCATAAAAATGAAGCAGGTTGGTGAGTTTTTGTTCCTCAGGCAAGCCAATTTTGCTCATCAACAATTCAATTACTTCCTCAAGCAAGTCTTTCTCATTCATGATAACATCGAAATCTCCAGAAATATCTAAATCTCTGCTGAATGATCGAATAAGCTTAAGGTTGAATTTATCAATTGTCAAAACCTGAAAATCCTCATAGTTATGTAAGATTTCTCTAAAAGCGATGGAAGCTCTTAGATGAAGTTCATGTTCTGTAATTTCTAATTTTTTTATCAGTTCAGCTTGCAAGAATTTAGCTTCTTCGTGTTTATTTACTATTTGATAAAGACCATTGATTATACGGTTTTTCATTTCAAGCGCAGCCTTGTTGGTGAAGGTCATTGCAACAATGGATCGGAACTTTTTCGTAGCTTGATCTGATTGGAGTAAGATCTCCAGATAAGTCAATACCAGACGAAATGTTTTTCCACTTCCGGCGGAGGCACTGTAGACCAATAGCGGTTTAGATTTATTCATTTTAAAATCCTTTTTTGAACTCATGTGTTAAAGTTAGGAAATAATAAACTTTTCAATTAAAGTTGTTAGTATGAGAATGTACGTATTTATTGTGACAATTTCACTTTTCTCGCTTCTTTCATGTAAAAAAGAGAATCCAGAGCCGGAACCTGTTGTGAATTATCTTGAAATTAATTTGAATGCCGTATACGGTGGTGTGGGATCAGAGGCATTACTCCTCGATTCTGTTTATACTACACCAGAGGGATACAAAATAAAATTTACCGATATCAAATGTTATTTTACACTTCTCCAAAACGGTGGAAACGAGCTCACGCAAGCTGCCTACTATGATTTACGTGAAAAAGGTTCTCAATTGCTAAGAATAGCAGCCGACTACACCAAATTTTCATCTATACAGGGAGTAATTGGTGTCGATTCGAGTATTAATCATGACGACCCTTCTGCGTTTCCAAACGAGAGTCCTTTAAACATTAGTAATGCAGGACCAATGCATTGGGGCTGGAACACAGGTTATATTTTCTTTAATATCGAAGGAAAAGTGGATACGTTGGTCGATGGAGTTAATAACTTGAACCATAGTTTTAGTTTTCATATCGGAACTGATGCTTTCGCACGTCAGTTGAATTTTTCAAATTTAATTTGGACTTCGTCCGGCTCAAATACTCATGTCGCTCAATGGAAGTTAAATATGTATAAGTTTCTTCATGAATTAAATCCAGTGGATCTAAAAACTGAATTTCTTACACATACGGCCGCAGGTCAACAATCTTTAACTGAGAAAATAACCTCTAATTTTACACAAAGCATAAGTCCCTTTTAATGAAACACCTCATTTGTTGGTTGTCGATTTCACTAGTTATTTTCTCATGTAGAAAGGACAATACGCGTTATTTGCCTACCCCATATGCATTGCAGATTCCCACGCACTTCCCTGACATGATTATACCGGAGGATAACCCAATGACAGTGGAAGGAGTTGAGTTAGGGCGTTTTTTATTTTACGAAAAAAGATTAAGTGGAGACAATACGCAAAGTTGTGCAAGTTGTCATTTGCCTTCCGCATCTTTTTCTGACCCAAATCAGTATTCAACCGGAATTGATGGGATTCAAGGTACACGTCATTCTATGGCATTGGTGAATTTGGGTTGGGAGGACTTCTTTTTTTGGGACGGAAGAAAAACTACCTTGGAAAGTCAAATTCTTGAGCCCGTTCCTAATCCGATAGAAATGCACCAAAGTTGGAAACGGACAGTTGAAAAATTGAATGCGGACGTTACTTATCGCAATAGATTTTTCAAAGCTTTTGGAGAGGAAGGGATTGATTCAACTAAAGCAACAAAAGCAATTGCACAATTTATTCGAACCTTAATTTCAGGTGAATCAAAGTTTGATGTTATGTATAAATACGAGAATAATTTAGCTTTGAATTCGTCAGAACAGGCAATCCTCCAAACAGTTGATGTAGAGGAATGGGCTGGATACGATTTATTCAAAAGTTTAAATGGAGCAGATTGTTTTCATTGCCATAATGGTCCGCTAATGCGCGTTAAGAAATTCTCAAATAATGGATTAATGCCTAATTCAATCGACGATAGAGGTAGGGCGAGTGTAACTAATAATCCTGAAGATAATTATAAGTTTAAAGTTCCAACGTTGCGCAACATAGCACTAACAGCTCCATACATGCATGACGGTAGGTTTGCTACTTTAGATGAGGTAATTGAACATTATTCTAGCGGAATTCACATGAGCCCAACAATTGATCCTCTTATTGAATTTGGAAGTCAGGGTGGTGTTCAACTTGATGCTCAAGAAAAGTATTTACTCAAAAAGTTTTTATTAACCCTGACAGACCAAAAATTCGTAACAAATCCAAATTTTCAAGATCCAAATTAACATGGCTGAGAAATCAAGACTAACTACCGAGGAAAAAGCACTGAAGATTAATCTAACCAAGGACATATATGGTTGTTTTGCTGAAATAGGTGCCGGACAAGAAGTTGCTGCAAACTTTTTCAAAGCTGGAGGAAGTTCTGGAACAATTGCCTTTACTCAATCTGCCTATGACATGAAGGTCTCAGATTCACTTTATGGCGAGGCCCTGCGATATGTGTGTGAGGAACGGTTGATTACCATGTTAGAAAAAGAATATCAACATCTCTCACTAACGCTCCCAGGTAAACACGACGAATCGCGCTTTTTTGCTTTTTGCAATACCGTGGAATCCTTGAACTATCATAAAACCAATCAAGGTCAAGGTTGGGTGGGTATCCGCTTTCAACAACATTTAAATGGCCCTGTCAATGACATTATTTTGCATATTAAAATGCACGATAACAGTCACAAGGCACAACAAGAAGCCATAGGAATTCTTGGAGTAAATCTTATACATGCGGCATTTTTTCACACAGATGATTTAAATGATTTTCTCGATGTATTGGTACAACGCCTGCCTCGTGAACGCATGGAAATTGACATGCTTAGAGTTTCAGGGCCCGATTTTGAAGATGTCGACAACCGCATCATTGCCTTGAATCTTGTAAAAAGAGGAATCACCGATGCAACTATGTTTGATTTAGCAAAACAAGTTTTACAACCTGCAACGGCATTATACAAGAAAAACATCCTGTTGATGCGAGGTCGTTTTAGACCCGTTACCAAGGTGCATATAGATATGATTGAAAAGGGTAGAAAAGCCTTTTTAAAAGAAAAACGAGTCAAAGAAGAACGTTTAGATGTCATTTTTGAGCTTACGTTAAAAGATTTGACAGCAGATGGAAAAATTTCAGATAAAGATTTTATTGATCGTGCTGAACTCTTAAGTTCCTTGGGATATACCGTTATGATTTCCAATTACTTGAAACATTATAAAATGGTCGAGTATTTAGCACCAATAGCAAAAGGAAATCTTATTGGAGTTATTTTGGGTGTATATAATTTACACACGATATTCGACGAACGTTATTACGATAATTTGCCCGGTGGATTATTGGAAGCTTTCGGTAGAGGCTTTGGTCACAATGTAAAGTTGTATGTGTATCCTGCTGTGAATGTGGAGGATGGTACACAATATGACCTAGACAATATTGTACTTCCTAAAAATTTACAAGGCCTTGTCCAATATATGAAGGACAACGATAAAATGACCTCTATTAAAGAATTTGATCGCGATCTTCTACACATTTTTTCTGATGACGTATTGATGAAAATAAAAGCAGGTGCGAGTAGTTGGGAGGATGATGTGCCGGAGGAAGTAGCGAAAGCTATTAAGTTTTTTGAATTGTTCGGTTATCAACAGTCAAAAGTTTTGTCAAATTAATGCCGCATATTAAAAACGCTTTTATTCGTTATCGTATCATAGACAGAATGATTCGAAATCGCTACAAGCCTTTTCCTTCCAAACAAGAAATGAGAGAAGCTTGCGAGGAAGCGCTCTATGGTGATTCCCACGGAAATCATATTTGTGATTCGACCATTGAAAAGGATATGTTTGCCATGAAGATGGAACACGATGCTCCGATTCGCTATAGTAAGTCAAAAGGAGGTTATTTTTACGAGGACCCAGATTTTAGTATCAACGACATTCCTTTGTCTGAAGACGAGTTAAATTCAATAAAATTTGCATTAAATACCCTACAACAATTTAGAGAAGTTCCTTTTTTTCAGCAATTTGGTTCTGCAATAGATAAAATAGTTAACCGCGTCTCAGTTGAGTCCTCTACAGAAGATGCGCACAGGTTTATTCAATTTGAGTCTGCTACATCCGTTCAAGG
>JACCDK010204376.1_pt1 | contig 23151 bp, 19 predicted proteins | sample 7445871 | NCBI WGS metagenome assembly JACCDK01 (sample SAMN15323436, study PRJNA562643) | freshwater metagenome | isolation source: river surface water | place: USA:Blue River Watershed | collected 2017-08-15 | reverse complement strand
TGACTTACTCGAAGGAGTTGAAGGTATTTCATAAGGTATGGGAAGGATTTTTAGCCAAGGTTCCTTTTATAAATGAAAGCTCAAATTTACCGTAAGGAAGTTGATTGGAATAAATTTCTGCAGAATGAAAATGATTGGAGTCTTCTTTTAATTGAAAAAAATAGGAGGTGTTTTTTATTTTCATTTGTAAATAAAAGACATCAAAAATAGATTTTCCTGGTACTTTAATTCTAATCAATTTTTTTAAACCTTCAAAACGATCATTTTTCAATGTGAATGAATTCTTAATGTGAATATTTTTTATGATCAATTTAAAGTCTTTATTTTCATCAAATTTAATCAAACGTAATGAAATGGGCACAAATTCATTAAAAACTTTTAAATGATTGGATTCACTTCCATTAATTCCACTAGGGATATTAAATACTTGCTCCTTAAAAAGATCAATTTTACCATTTTGAATATCTTCTGCTCGTTTTCTAACTTCATCAGTTGGGAAGAAATTAGCCATGTAATTAGATTTAAAATTGAAGTAATTAAATCTTCGTTCCATGTATAAATTTTTTAGAGGTACGATAGCGTCATATAAGTTGAAAATGAAATGTAAAAATGAAATAAAGATTAACAGAGAAATGAATCTGTGAGCAATAATGGAATGCTTTCTTAAAAAAAGAATTAACAAGATATAGAAAATTAAAGCAGCATATAGAAAGTACCTATTCTCCATCACTTGGCGAAGAAAAAAGCTACTCAACAAACATCCAATACACCAGATTATCAACCCAATAGTTACCTCATTATAATTTTCGCTTTTAAAATTTAATTTTTCTTTTAAAGCCGTTTTTATAAAATTAAAAGAAATAACCAGGAGAAAAATAAAGCTTGATAATTGTACCAAGAAAAAGCTTTTATTGAAAGGAGGGCTTAAGTAAGTCCATAATAGCTTCATTTTTTGGTGGTTACTAAACTCAATTAAAGGTGAAGTGGTAATTGCTAAATTTCCAGATGGTTTATGGAAATAAACAAATAAGGCGAAGAGGGTAGGAATAATGAGTTCTAAAATAGATGCTTTTTTTCTGTATGCGAAAAATAGCCAAATGGGTAATAATAGTAAGCCTTGCGCGGAGCTTAAAAAAGAACAAATCATTAAAAAAGCGGATAAGGGTAATTTGTTTTCTTTTAATTTTTGAAGGCTTGCGATTACAAAAATCAGGACGAATACATTTTGTATAGAAAGTGGATTCAGGTAGATATCCCAAAACATGGGCAAAAAAACAAGCAATGAAAGTAAAACAGTTTCATTAATTGTCAATTTTAAATATTTGTAAAGTTGAAATAGAAAAAGGGTAAAAAGTAAGGTCCCAAAGTAAATAATTTCTTTTAAATCAACTGAATTATGAAAAAAATAATCAATTAAAAAAACCAGCTTGACAAAAAATAAAACATGTTCATTATGGTAAGCAAAAAGCTCCCGAATTACTTGAAAAATGTCCGATGAATGTGCTGTATTATAGACAAAGGCTAAGGGATTAATTTCGTCATAAAACAATGAATTAACGAAAACAAAATGCCCTAGCAGCAAGGCTGCCAAAAGTGGCAACCCGATTAAAAACAGTTTTAAATTATTAAAATTCATTTTTAAATTAGTAATGAAATGGGAATTTAAAATTTAAATATTTATTTTGAAAAACCAAGATTAAATTGGTTTTTTCTCCCTTGATTTTCTCAATTGCACCAGTTATTTTTCCTCAATTTTCATCTTTCTGTAAGTTAATTCAATTCCTTGAGTTAAGGGGGTAATTTGTAACGCTTCTGGAATTAAATTTCTACTAAAAGTGATGTCCAATGAATTATTTTTAACGGAAGTATATTGCGTAAAAATTGATTTTCGTACAATTTTCTTTACAGCTTGTAGGATTTCGTATATGGGAGAAGGTTTACCTGAAACTAGGAAAAAGCAATGCGTTTTTTCAGCAGCATGGTACCCTTTAAAATTATAAAGCAAAAATTGGGCGATGTCATCTACTAAAATATAGTCGCGAAGGGCATTGATAGAGGCAAAAATTTGAACGGTTTTCCCTTGAATGGAATCCAATAAAATCTTTTTGATCAATCCGCTTCTGCCATTTTTTTTGTAGCCGTAGACGGTACTTGGTCGATAAATAAAAATATTGCAGTTGTTTTCAAAAGATTTCAAATAATTTTCTTGGTCCAATTTCAGCTGGCCATAAGGTCTTAATGGCTGAGGAACTGAATGTTCATGAATGTAGGATTGCCCTTCGAAAAGTCCTCCTGCGGAACTGAAAAAATGTAAAGTTATTTTTTGAGGAAAAAGGGCGCTCAATGAATGAATTAAAAGGGAGACACCCGCTTTAAATTTTTCCATTTCTTGCTGTAAAACCAAATCGGACTCCTCAAAGCCTCCTTTACCGGCAGTCCAGAAAATATCGATTTTATCAGTTTTCTCGTCTTTTAGGTCAACAATTTTTTGAATGATCTGTTGTATCTCTAAAGTAGTTTGTTCTTGTTTATCCCAATCAAAGGGCAATGATTCATCTTGGCAAATAAATTTTTTATGAATCAGTTCATAAAATGTATTTCCAATTAAGCCTAATCCAAAAAATAATGCAATTGCATTGGAGTGAGAAAACTCAACCTTTGATACGACCATTGGTTTGTAAATAATTTATAACATGTTGGTAGGTCTTGCGCTCAATTAAAGAGAAAACTGGTTTTCCTTGGTTTTTAGAGGAAATATCTGAAATAAATTCTAAAATTAAACTTGAAAAAATAATGTTGATTGACCCAAATATGACACTGGCTATAATGAGAGAAGGCCATCCTTTTGAACCAAATATTCCAGGTTGGAAGTATTCAGAAATAATGACATATAAGGCAAAGAAAATTCCGACCGCAAAAATACTAAAGCCTGCTAAAGCAAAATATTTAAATATTTTAATCTGTAAGGAAAATAGTAAGTTTTTAGCATGTTTAAGTAATTTAAAGAGCGTATAGCCACTCTTTTTCGTTTCCTGAAATCTCTGGTCCACCATTGGAAGCAAACAACTTTCAATAGAATTGGTAAACCAAAGCAAAGAAACATCAAAATAGGTATTGAAGTTACATGAGCTTGCTGCAGACCTTGCGATACTTCCTCGAATCAAACGAAAACTATTGAAATGGAAAACTTTTTTTTCGCCGGATAAATAATAAATAAGACTTTTAATGGATTTGGATGAAAAATCTCTTAAAAAATTATTGTGGGGGCCATTTTTTGCTTTTGCATAAACCACATCCAAGTTTTCCGTAAGTGCTTTATGTAAAAGGGTTTCAATATACTCTGGTTCGTGTTGCAAGTCCTCGTCTAAGGTAACTACAAAATCTCCTGAGCAATGTAAAATACCTGCAATTGTTGCTGCATGTTGTCCAAAATTCTTAGACAGGGTTAAACTTGTAACCCACCTGTTTGATACAGCAATCTCCTCAATGATGGCATGTGAATTATCAATACAATTATCATTGACAAATATTAATTCTTCTATTTGAAGCGGTGCATCGTTGGATTCAAAATAATCTTTTAAAGTCTTTATTCTGCTAAATAGGTCATGAACGAATTTTTCACCCGAATAAATTGGTACAACAATACTAAGATGTAGATTTTGCCCTTCTTTCATGTTGCTAAGATAGGAAGAATTTGAAAATTTTATTTGAACTTTTACAATATAAATTAATTTCAAAAACTAATTGCATGGCTGAAAGCTGAGCAATTGAGCATTGCTCTCAATTTCATATCTTCTTTTCTCCCAGAATCCAAAGTGGTTTATTAGGTTTCAAAGAAATACGCTTGTTACGGAATGAGTTGATGTGCTCAAAGGCTAATTCGATGTCGTCTGTGAAGAGAATATTTTTATAATCATCGATACTTACCGTTTTAATTTGAATCAATCGATCTAAGAAGTCAATAAGGCTTTGGTGATGTTCAACACCCATTACCACGACAGGGAAATTATTTATTTTACCTGTTTGTATCAATGTTGCTACCTCAAAAAATTCGTCTAATGTGCCTAATCCACCAGGCATTACAACAAATCCACTTGAATATTTGCGTAGCAGTTCTTTTCGAACAAAGAAGTATCGAATGGTAACGAATTTATTCAGGTAAGGATTTGGTTTTTGTTCGAAGGGCAATTCGATGTTACATCCTAAGGACAATGCGCCTGCTTCATGTGCTCCGCGATTGGCAGCTTCCATGATGCCAGGCCCACCGCCTGTCATGATGGCAAAACCCGCCTCACCCAATTTTTGGGCAAGTTCACGCGCATTTTGATAATATTCATGATTGGAGTCGAACCGGGCAGAACCGAAAATGGTGATACAAGGGCCAATGAAATGCAGGTTACGGAAACCTTTGATAAATTCTAGTAATACGTCAAATGAAAATACGAGTTCTTTCCATCTGGACCGTGCACCTTTTAGGTAGTCAAATTCTTTTTTGGTTGCCATGGATTAAAGATACTAAAGAAATTTAAAAGACTTCAAGTCTTTTGCTTATTCGATCTTTTTTACCCACAAGCGAAAGGATGTAAGTTCCATTTGCCCAATTACTAACCGTTAAAGTTAAATTATATTCTCCTTTTTGCTTGGTCTCGTTTACTAAAACAGCTATTGTTTCCCCAACTAAATTATAGACAGCGAAATAAATAGGTTGTGATTCACGGACAGTGAATTGAATAAATACTTGGTCTCTTACAGGATTTGGCCATGGATTTACTAAATCGATGGTTTTGCCCTCAGCTGAATTTTCTATGCTCTGCCTAAAGATGGGGAGACGTTCATATGAATTGGAAAAAATAGCAGCAGTGGAAGTATTGCTTAATCCTAAATGGTCTCGTAAGACAGTCGCATAGGTTTGACGATAATCAAATTGGTGGCGTAGGTCGCCTGAGCTATCTAATAATTTTAGATTTGGATTGGCCCCTATTATTCCTCCTTTTACGTTTTTTCCGATAAAAAACATTGGGGCAGCTGTACCGTGGTCGGTACCTGCGGTTCCATTTTGATTAACTCTTCGGCCGAATTCTGAAAAGGTCATGATACAAACACGCTGGTCGAGTCCCAATTTTTGCAAATCAATTTGGAAATTGATAATACCATCGGAAAGATTTTTTAGAAGAGTCGTATGTGTTGATAATTGGTTGGCATGGGTATCAAATCCGCCAATATTTGCCAAGTAGACAGGGGTTTTGAGTCCTCCGGCAATCAACTTCGCGATGATGGATAATTGTTTTCCTAAACTTGTATTGGGATAGGTATTGATGTTTTTCCCTTTATTGGCGGCATCGCTAATGACACCGGAATATTGGATAGATGCAGCTGCGATTTGTTTCAAAAAGGCTAATTCTTCACCAGCTAAAGTGGCAGGTGGGGGGTCGGAATCGGTTTTAGAGCCACTTACCAATTGATAAAACAGGTTGGGGTCATCAAAAACGGTGGCAAAGCCGCCGATTTTACTTTGAAATAATAAAGATTCAACAGATCCCAATTGGATAGCCATTGGGTGATTGGGTAGACGAATGGGGAAATCGGGGTATTTCTCTTTCAAATACCTTCCTGCCCAGCCTTCTTCCAAAACAATTTGTGCGTCGGACCCACTGTTCCATATATCTGTGGCCCTGAAATGCGAACGATTTGGATTGGCATATCCAACACCTTGAACCATGGAAACAAGTCCCTCGTCGTAAAGTTTTTTGAGTCCGGTCATGCTTGGATGCAAGTACATCTGGTTTGCTAAACTGAGAGCAGCGTCTTTTTTGATTCCAATGGTAGGTCGAGCATTTTGATAGAGATCATCTTCTGCTGGGATGAGGGTATTGAGCCCATCGTTTCCGCCGCCTAATTGAATAATCACCAAAACGTTTCCTTCTTCAACAATATTGAGTGCCTGTTGGCTGATATGACTAAAAGCTTTCCCTTCTATGGAACCCAGCCCTATGCCAAAGCCACCAGAAATCAGAGCCATTTGTTGCAAAAATGCTTTTCGATTGATTGTTTTTTTCATGTTAGATCAATTGAAATTCTGGTATACGTAAAACGGCTTTTATAAAAGCATTGACTCTGGTATCGGCCATTTGGACGTAGGTCGACCAGTTTTTAACAATTGTACCGCTCAATAGAGTTTGTAAGAGGAGTTCTTTTTTACTAACACTGATTGGGAGAGAAATAGCTAAATCGCAAAAATCATCCACTAACAAATCTGCTTTTTCTGCATTGATGAAGGAGCGGATGTATGGTAAAGTACTCAATTTACCTGTCACATTACTCCCGTTATACCTTTTACCCGTAATTAAAGAATCTGTATAACCTCCGCGGAACGAATAGGTGGTTGAGCTGATCCAGTTTCTTTGTCCTGGCCAGCCGGCCACATTGGGAGGATTGAACAATTGCATTTGTAGAATGATGGCCATGTCGTACCAATTATTCATATCTGGTGTGGCAATTTCCAGCATTTTACAGGTTCCTATAAGTAATTCTTGTGGATTCTTTATTTTACTCCCAATATAGGCTTCTTTATAAAACTCATTTGAAAGCAATAAAAACTCCAACAAAGGTTTTAATTCGTAATTGTTTTTTCTGAAAACGGTAGCCATTTCTTGTATGAATGGCTCATTGGGTTTGTAATAAACGAATTCTTTGTACAATTTTCGACAGATGAATTCGGCCGTAGCCTTTTGTTCAAAAATCCAATCGATCAAAGTATTCACGTTGAATTGAGCCGTTTTACTGAAAATAGATAAGGAAGTTTCTTTGTACCAACGTGTGCTGTCGAAAATGACATCCAGTCCTTTTACTTGGTAACCGGATAAGGCTTTGGCAGCTTGTTTGATATCGTTTTCTGTATAGTTACCAATACCCATGGTGAATAATTCAAGAAGCTCACGCCCATAATTTTCATTAGGGGATGTCCCTCTACTATTATTCCCATCTAAATAAATAAGCATAGAGGGGTCTATACTTATTTCTTTCACCAATTGTTTGAAGTTGCCGAGGGCATACTTACGAATCAATTGATTTTGCTTATACATGTATTGGGGGTAATTTACTTTATCACGTTCGTTTGAAAAATGGTTATGTAGAAACAAGACCATTTTTTCACGAATATTCAATTCTTCTTTAAACATCAATTGGTTCCACCAATTGGTCAGCTCTTTATACCATGCACTTGCAGAACCATTGTCTAATTGTATTTGAGCAGGTACAGTATTTACCCAAGGATTGGGTCCTGAAGGCAAAGGTTTATCATCTAAAAGGGAGGAAACAATGGCCTGTAAACTTCCCATTTGAGTAGCCATGGCAAAATCTCTTTTAGAGTATCCAAATAATGCTCTATTTAGGAGATGTTTTACTGAGATTGTTGAAAAGACGGGCATTGAAAAGAAATATTTCAATTCAATTTATAAATAATCTGAAAATTAATAAAAAAAAATAAGCAAAGATTAAAAATCCTTGCTTATCGCTTCACTCCGTTTTCTAAATTATTATTTTAAATATTTTTTTAGGGGTTAGTCTACTTTTTTCTAAAAATTACATGGTGAACTTTTTTAAAAAGTAACCATTCAATGGTTCGACAAAGTAAAAATAAGATTTTCAAAAAAACAAGTACCAAATTTGAAAAATTATACTAAATACCAAAATTTGTACAAAAAAGTGCTAAATTTTACAATTCTGGAATTTTTGGACTAGTCTAATTTTTATTTTTTCGATAAAAATTATACGAAAAAATAATTGGAACAAAAATTTGGACCATTAAATTGGACATAAAAAATAGGAACGACCATTTGGTTGGAAGTATTGCACAAAAAACGGTTTGTAAAAGTCCGCAGTAGAACCAATAGGTCCCAGCAGTCTCATGCGTGTACTTCCAATTTGCTGGATCTTCTAATGTCCATGGTAAACGAAAGCCTGCAAAATAATTAGGTTTTAATTTACCCATGTATTTGCCGAACAAGGCAAAAGATAATCCAATAAATGAAAAAATATAATATTCAAAATGAAAATCTGTATTGGCAGTAGATTCTACGATTAACAAAGCAAGAATAGATAAAAATGCGGTGATGCCATAACTTAAGGATTTGAAAATGGAAGTATTTTCAGGTGTTTCCTTGAATTTAGGATCTACTTTACCCAAATTTTGGAATAAATTGAAAAGAAAAAATCCTACCCCACCTAAAATTCCGGGAGCTAGAAAAATGCTGTTTTTGCCTCCCCAAGCATCTGGTTTACCATCTATTCCAAAATGTGTTGGAATTTGGTCTGGCAATCCTGGTAATAAATAATAAGCATAACCCAAAGGGATGAGAAGAATCAAGGAAGCAAGTAAGAGACGCATTTTAGTTGAAAGTTGAAAGTTGAAAGTGGAAATATAATTAAAAATTAACTATTAACTATTACCTATTACCTATTAACTATTACCTATCAACTATTACCTATTACCTATTAACTATTAACTATTACCTATTACCTATTCACTCTATAATTCCAATTGCTTTTCATCTGGAATTCTAACTGCTTCTACCTTTGTATCCAAGAGGATAATTTTTTTGTCTTTTTGATTATAGGCTGGCCAATTGGGTAGGTTGGGTGCTGAAGGAGAGCCGGTTTTTGTAAAGTTGAGCCAATAGCTTGACATTTGTTTGGACAGTACTTGATCTGCTTCTTCATAGGGTCGTTTAACAATATGTAAATTTTGAAAAGCATACGGTACTTCACCTGTGTGAAAGGCCCCAAATTGAGTATCTGCTGTGTAGGCAGGAATATTTCGATTGAATCGATAAACGTAAATGGCGCCTTTGCCCTTAGCCTCTTGTAATTTGGCTAATTCATATTGTTTGCTTCCAAAAGATTCATTTCTTCCCAATTCAATTTGGGAACGGTAAGCTTCCTCGTCGGTTTTTCCGGGATATAAAGACAAAATATGATCAGCATTTTCTTTAAATCTAGATTTGATTTGCTCGATGTATTTTTCTGCTGGCAGTGGTTTACCAGCTACGCGGTCGTCTTTGTTCCAACCCAGTAATAGATTGACATCGTTTTGTTTTCCATTTAAATAAGCATCCTTGTAATTAAATGGAATGACATAACCATCGGGATATGGACTGGTATTTCCGAAATTTGCCTTTTGTATTTCTTCAGCAGATTTGTTGCGTAGATCTGCTATTGAGCTTGCATTTAATTTTTCAGCCAATTGTACTCCTAATTTTTCAACACGTTCCTTATTTTGTTTTGCAAGTTCTTGATTTGGCAAAGCAAGTCCCAAACCAAGTGCACCACTTTGTAAAATAGCTCCTCTGAAAAGTCCTTTAGCCAAAGGACTAACACACAAAATACTAACTGCTGTAGCGCCAGCCGATTGTCCGGCAATAGTTACCATTTTAGGGTCTCCACCAAATTTGGCAATATTTTGTTGAATCCATTGAAGTCCTTTGATTAGATCAAGGATAGCATAATTTCCGGATGTCCCCGAAATACTTTCTTTGTTTAACTCTGGATGTGACATGAATCCAAACACACCAACTCTGTAATTTAAACTTACAAAAACCACATCTTCTTTTGCCATGTTGCTTCCATCATAGATGGGGCAAGCAGTACCTCCGCTTCGGAATCCTCCACCATAGATATAAACCAAAACGGGTTTGGGTTTGCTTGTTTTTTTGGTCCAAATGTTGAGATATAAACAATCTTCAGAAATAGGTTCTTTAGGAATTAAATATTCTTCTGACCAATAGGCAAATGGTGCAGGTGTATTTTGCATTGGACTAGCTGAAAATTTTTGGCAATCCTTTACCCCTTTCCATGCGTCCATTTCTTGTGGGGCTCTCCAACGTAAATCTCCCACCGGTGGTTTAGCAAAGGGAATCCCCAGAAAAATAGAAAGTCCATCTTTTTGAAAACCGCGTACAGCTCCTTTGTTGGTTTTTATTATTTCCGAATTCGCGAATAAGAAGTAAGGAATGAGTAAGAGAAAAAGGCGCATGGATTTAAGTGTTGAAGGTGGAAAATTCATACAATAAAATTAACAATTAAAAATTATCAACGATCAACCTTCGCCTTAAAAGGCAATACCATCTGTTTTTTCCACTCTGATGCATCTGAATCTGGGAGAATATCCAGTCCATATTTTAGTTTGGAGAGGTCCATTTTACGGTAGGTGCCAAACAGTCGGTCCCAGATTGAAAAAATATTACCATAATTCGAATCTGTTTCTGGTTGCAGGTAATGATGATGTATTTTATGCATGTTGGGAGATACGATGATCCAAGAAATCATTTGATCAATTTTGGCAGGCAAAGTAATATTCGCATGATTAAATTGTGATAGTACAACACTAATACTTTGATACATCATGACCATCCAAATGGGTGCACCAATTATCCAAACCGCTAATAAGGTAAATACAGCACGAAATACACTTTCGCCAGGATGATGCCTATTGGCTGTGGTTGTGTCGACATGAATGTCAGAATGATGAACCATATGAAATCCCCACATCCATTTGATTTTATGTTCTATCCAGTGAATGAAATAGGCAGAAATTAAATCAAGTAATAGAAGTCCGATGACTGTATTGAGGAATAGGGAATAGAGGTTAGGGAATAGGGAATAGAGATTAGGGAATAGGGATGAGTTAAGAAATGGAAGTATGCCGAATTGATGACTTAGGCACCAGTATGAGGTGTTTACAATTAAAGTTGCAAATAAGAAATTGATTACGATTGTTGTAAATGTAAAAAAGAAATTTAAACTAGCATGTTTCCATTTACCATATTTAAATTTTATCAATGGGATGCCTCCCTCTAAAATCCAAAAAAATGAAATTCCTAGCGCAAGAATCAACGCTCTGTGAGTAGATGGGATAGTGGAGAAGTAGGAGACCATTGAAAGTTGAAAGTGGAGAGTGGAGAGTTGAAAGTTAAATTTTTTAAATATAATTAACAATTAACAATTAACAATTAACAATTAACAATTAACAATTAACAATTAACAATTCATTTTAAACTTTTCATTTTCAACTCTCAACTCTCCACTTTTCACTTAATTAAGCTTCTTCAAATATTCCGATGGGGTCTCTCCTGTGTATTTTTTAAAAACTTTGATAAATGCGCCACGAGAATTGAAGCCAGCCATTTCACCGATGGACTCAAGTGTTAAGGCCTCTGCTGCACCATCTTTAAGTTTTGATTTTACAAATTCAATTCGTTGTCTGTTTTTCCATTCAGGGAATGAAACCTTTAAGTATTTTGAAAAATATACTGTTAATACATGATAGGGAATGTTGATTTCCAAAGCAAGTTTAGAAAGAGAGAAATCATTTGCCAAGGAGTCGTTTTTATCAGCCATTGTTTTTAAGGCCTCAGTAATTTCAAAGATTTTTTCTTCGTTTAAAATACCTAAATCTAAGTGTTGAAGTTTTTGTTTTTCTGCTTTATTAATTATTTGATCAACCTTTTTTTCTACGATATATTCGGATTTAAAATAAGTTGCGAATAGGAAATACGGCACAAATAAGATAATGAGGTTTTGAAAGTAAAAAGAAAGCATAACGACCTCTTTTATAATATTTAAAGGCAGAATACTGAAAATATTTATCCCAAATTTTTCCTGAAAGATAAGATTACTTACCAAGCAAAAGGAGGAAAAATTAGCCAATAAAAAAATGACTGTAAATGCAAAAACCCAATATTTGAACAAACTGTTCATGGATTGTTTTTTCAATATCACCTTATCTTTGTTTTGATAAACCAAAACAAGGGAAACGATAGCATAAATTACATTGACAAATGGTCGTAAGATAGATTGAAATAATCCAGGGAAAAGGACGGTTGAATAATCATATTGATTGGTAGTCAAGTCCATTATTCCTTTTGCAAATTCTACTTTTTCACTGAAGGGTGAAAAAACATAAGGACTGATATTAATGAAAATGATGATGGGGAATAATAAATGCAAAAAGTCAAATTTTTCTCTAAATGGATTTGTAAAGCTTCTTTTTACAAAAATATAAAGGGCAGGGCCTACTAAAAAATAGATTGGGGTGAAATGTATGGTTAAAACAGCAACGATTGTTGGATTGTCGGAATTAAAAATGGCATTGTGTACTATACCAAATATTGAATTACATAAATAGAATACAGCAAGTGTATAATTATCACCTAATTCTTTGTTTCGGTAGAGAAATAATAAAAGTGCAATAAGAAGTCCTAAGTAAGAAATATAGAACATGCTGCAATTTAATAGGTGAACACGATAAACAATATTTCATACAAGTTAAAAAGAAAATTCTTACCTGACTAACAATATGATAATAATCATATAGATTCTAAATAATTTTTAATTATTAGATTTTTTCAACTTTACGAATTTGCTGATTTATTTTATCGGATTCTACCAATCCATCTCGGAGACGGATGATTCTATGGGCATATTGAGCGATGTCATCTTCATGTGTAACCATTACGATGGTGTTTCCTTTTTGGTGCAATTGATCAAAAAGATCCATGATTTCATAGGAAGTTTTGGTATCTAAATTACCAGTTGGTTCATCTGCCAATAAGATGGAGGGGTCATTTACCAGAGCTCTAGCTACTGCCACACGTTGACGTTGACCACCTGATAGTTCATTGGGTTTGTGCAAGGCTCTATTTTCTAGGCCAACACCTCGTAGTGCTTCCATTGCCTTTTCGGTGCGATCTTTTTTGTTATAGCCTGCGTAAATAAGTGGCAAAGCCACGTTTTCCAAGGCTGATTGCCTTGGAAGCAAGTTGAAAGTTTGAAAGACAAATCCAATTTCCTTGTTTCGAACAGTTGCCAATTGATTTTCTGACATTTGGCTTACATCTTGGCCATTCAATACATATTTTCCTGAAGTTGGCGTATCTAAACAACCCACAATGTTCATCAAAGTAGATTTTCCAGAACCTGAAGGTCCCATAAATGCGACATATTCGCCTCGATTGACCGACATGCTCACATCTTTGAGGGCTTCAATAACTTCTTCGCCCATTACATAGCGTTTCGAAATATGGATGGTTTCAATAATCTTGCTCATAGAAAGAATTTGGAAGATAAATTTATCAATAATTTGACGGATATCTTCTCCTTTTCGATTAATGTTCAAAGAATCGGATAAAATGTAAATTTCAAGGATAAGAGGAAAGGTCCTCTTCCTTATTTGCTCGAATCTCCCTAACTTGCTTTATGGATTTCAAATTAATTTCTTCTTACCAACCAACTGGCGATCAGCCGGAGGCAATTAGACAATTAGCCGAAGGAATAAGAAACAATGAGCAAAATCAGACTTTATTAGGGGTAACGGGTTCGGGTAAAACTTTTACCATTGCAAATGTCATTCAGGAGGTAAATAAGCCAACACTGATTTTGAGTCACAATAAAACCTTAGCGGCTCAATTGTATGGTGAGTTTAAGCAATTTTTCCCAGAAAATGCTGTTGAATATTTCATTTCTTATTACGATTATTATCAGCCTGAGGCCTATATTGCTACCTCTGGAACCTATATCGAAAAAGATCTTTCCATTAATCAAGAAATAGAAAAATTACGTTTAGCTACCACATCTGCCTTGATGTCGGGTCGACGCGACATCATTGTGATTGCTTCGGTATCTTGTATTTATGGCATGGGAAATCCAGATGAATACAAAAACTCAATTGTTCGGATTGGAGTTGGTGAAATTATTTCAAGGAATCAGTTTTTGTTTCGATTGGTTGAAATACTATATGCGCGTTCGGAAGGTGAGTTTTTAAGGGGAACCTTTCGAGTGAAAGGTGATACAGTGGACATATTTCTTGCTTATGCTGATTTTGGGTACCGTATTATCTTTTTTGGTGATGAAATTGAGGAAATTCATCGCATTGATCCTTGGACAGGCAAAAAGATATCTGAAGAAAAAATGGTTGCCATTTTCCCGGCCAATTTATTTGTGACTGGAAAGGAAACCATGCTTCGAGCTGTTTCCGAAATTCAAGCAGATTTGGTCAAGCAAATTTCTTATTTTGGAACAGAGGGCCGTTTGATGGAGGCGGAGCGAATCAAACAAAGGACAGAATTTGATTTGGAAATGATGCGTGAGTTGGGGTATTGTTCTGGAATTGAAAATTATTCAAGGTATTTTGATGACCGAAAGCCTGGACAGCGTCCGTTTTGTTTGCTAGACTTTTTTCCTGACGATTTCTTGATGGTAGTAGATGAAAGTCATGTGACCATGCCTCAAATACGCGCCATGTGGGGAGGAGACCGATCGAGAAAGGAATCTTTAGTAGAATATGGATTTAGGTTACCCTCTGCATTGGATAATCGGCCTTTGACCTTTCAGGAATTTGAAGATTTAGTGGGACAAACTATTTTCGTCTCTGCCACACCAGCTGATTATGAATTGCGAAAATCGGAAGGTGTCGTAGTGGAGCAAATCATTCGTCCGACGGGTTTATTGGATCCATTAATTGAAGTTCGACCAACGAAAGGCCAAATTGATGATTTATTGGATGAGGTGTATGATCGCATCAAGAAAAAGGAGCGAGTACTGATTACTACCTTGACCAAGCGAATGGCTGAGGAGTTATCCAAATATTTGGATCGAGTAGGGGTGAAATGTCGATATATACACTCAGAAATAAAAACCTTGGAGCGAGTGGAAATCTTGCGGGAGTTACGTTTAGGGGTGAGTGATGTGCTGGTGGGGGTTAACTTGTTAAGAGAAGGCTTGGATCTGCCTGAGGTTTCATTGGTGGCGATCATGGATGCTGATAAAGAAGGCTTTTTGCGGGATATTCGATCACTAATTCAGACGATTGGTAGAGCGGCGAGAAACGAAAATGGGAAGGTATTGATGTATGGAGATAAATTAACAGGATCCATGGAATTGGCAATTAGTGAAACCAATAGAAGACGAGCAAAACAGATGGCCTACAATGAGGCAAATGGAATTACACCAAAAACGATTTGGAGAACGCAAGAGGAGATTTTAGAACAAACCTCCATTGCTGATAAAATGGCAAAGCCTGTTAAAAATTATATAAAGTCGGAGGAACAAATTTTACAAGCGGCCGATCCATTGGCAAAATATATGTCGAAGGAGCAATTGATTAAGCTCAAGGAACAACTTCAAAAAGAAATGGAAAAAGCGGCCAGGGAATTAGATTTCCCATTAGCGGCTAAGTTAAGGGATGAGATGATGGCAGTGGAGGGGCGAATTTGACCTCCCCCCTGCCCTCTCCTTCAAAATGAGGGGGTGGCACGCAATGCCTGGGGCGGTCAAGTTATTGGGCTAAAAGTTGGCTTGTGAATAAAAAAGCCAGTCTCATTTACTGAAACTAGCCTTTTTACTTGTTCTAAATTCTCGGCCCACTATCTTCTTGGCCCACGAAGTTCTTACTCCACAATAAACGGATAATCTTCTTGCACATACACATCTTTGTAGGCTTCAGAAGCATCAGGGAAAGGAGAGTTTTCTGCAAAATCTACAGATTCTTGCACTTGAACCTTTATTTTTGCGTCTATTTCGTCCAATTCGGCTTGAGTAAGGATGTTATTATCTAGAATGGTTTTCTTTACTTGTTCGATGGGATCGCGTTCCTTGTAAGCCTCAACCTCTTCTTTTGAACGGTATTTTTGAGGATCCGACATAGAGTGACCTCTGTAACGATAGGTTCTGAATTCTAAGAAAGTTGGACCTTCTCCGGCTCTAGCGCGCGCAGCTGCACGAGATACGGCTTCATGAACGGCCTCAACGTTCATAGCGTCTACAGGCTCAGAAGGCATATCATATGCTTCACCAATGCGGTAAAGATCTGTAACATTTGATGTTCTGGCCACGGAAGTACCCATGGCGTATCCATTGTTTTCCACAACAAAAATGCAAGGCAATTTCCAAGTCATGGCCATATTAAAGGTTTCATGCAAGGCACCTTGACGTGTAGCGCCATCTCCGAAATAGCAAATCGAGACATTACCTGTTCCGTTGTATTGTTCGGCAAAAGCCAAACCTGCACCTAAAGGAATTTGAGCACCTACAATCCCATGTCCGCCTACAAAACCAACTTCTTTATCGAAAATGTGCATGGATCCCCCTTTTCCTTTGGAGGCACCTGTAATTTTTCCGTACAATTCGGCCATAATCACATTCGGTGATGTACCTAATGCTAATGGGATTCCGTGATCGCGGTAAGCAGTGATGTATTTATCACCTTCACGAAGAGCGGATTTTGAACCAGAAGAACAAGCTTCTTGGCCAATGTATAAGTGACAAAAGCCCTTGATTTTCTGCATTCCATACAATTGTCCACACTTTTCTTCGAACTTTCTTTGTAATTGCATTGACTCGTACCAATAGCGGTAGGTCTCTTTAGAATACTTAAGCGATTGCGATTCTTTCTTTGCCATTTTCTTGAATGAATGTTGAAAATTTTCTTAAACCCAATTTAATTTAAGAAATTTGACACGAAATTAAGACATAAAGCTATAAAAGCCAAAATTTGAGGCATATGTATTTAAAAAACTTACAGGTTAGACAATTTAAGTCGTATGCGGAGGCCCAGTTTGAGTTTAGTCCCACGATTAATTGCATTGTGGGGGAAAATGGAATAGGGAAAACCAATTTATTGGATGCAGTGTATTTTTTATCGATGACGAAAAGTGTGCGTAATATGTCGGACCAGCTTTGTGTCTTGCATGGTCAAGAATTTTTCAACATCCACGGAAAATATGTGGTCAATGAAATGGTCACACAAATAACTTGTACTTTTCAAAAGGGTCAAAAAAAGCAAGTTTTGCGGGAACAAAAGGCTTATCCAAGGTTAGCAGATCATATTGGAAATTATCCGGTGGTGATGATGGACCCTTATGATACCGATTTAATTAGAGAGGGGAGTGAAGAGAGGAGGCGTTTTTTTGATGCAATGATGTCGCAAAAAGACAGAGGGTTTTTAGAAAAATTATTGAAATACAATCGGGTTTTACAACAAAGAAACACCTTGTTAAAGGCTTTTGCTGAGCGAAATCAAGTCGACACACTTCATTTGGAAACCTATGATAAGCTATTAATAGAGCTTGGTGAAGAGCTTTCGGCATTCAGGAAGACATTTTTAAAAGCCTATATTCCGGCATTTCAAAAGCATTATGATAACCTGTCTGAAAGTAGGGAAAAAGTACATATTCAATTAGAAAGTAATTTTGAAGAGGGGAAGTTGGCAGAAGGAATGAAATCAAATTTATCAATTGATTTAGTTACTCAACGAACAGGAATTGGTATTCACAAGGATGATTTTCTATTTGAAATAGATGGATTTCCTTTGAAGAAATTTGGTTCGCAGGGGCAGCAGAAGAGTTTTGTTGTGGCTTTAAAGTTGGCTCAATTTGATTTATTGTGGTCGGATACCCATAAAAAACCGATATTATTATTGGATGATATTTTTGATAAATTGGACGACCGTAGGATCCAACGATTGATACAAATGATGGCTGAGGACCATTTTGGACAAGTATTTATTACAGATGCAAGGCCAGAACGAACGAAGAAATTACTTAAGGACTTAAAAGGAGAAATAAAATACTTTGAATTAGGTACCTGAACGAGAGAAAGGATTGGCTAAAGCTTCGTAAACAATTTTTCCAAAATTGTTTACATGGTGCTTTTGGGCAATAAATTGCATTCCTTTCGATTCAAAACGCACTTGATTTTCTAGAATAGATTGCAAGGAGTGGGCAATTGCTTGTCTGTCTTCTGGGTCTATGGCAATTCCCAATTGGTATTTTTCTATAAGTTTTCCGATGGATCCGATTTTATTACCCATTACAGGTTTATTAGCCATGGCACTTCGAATTAAAACGGAAGAAGAACCTAAAAATTTAGGATACAAGACCAAGGACCAATCGGCAATTTGAAATAAATATTGAATATTTTCAGGCAATTGATGTTCAAATAATTTAGAGGTAGTTATACCTGGACAATTGTGTAATAAATTCTCCAATTGATCTTGTACATCGGAAGCTATTTTCCCGGCTAAAATGAGATGAATTTTTTCTTGCAATTTATTATCTAGCAGTTGGCAAGCCTCTAAAAATTCAATGATTCCTTTTCTGGAATCCAAATATCCGAAATTAAGAAAGACTGTTTTTGATGCATCAATTGAAAGTTGTTTTTCTAATGCTTTTTTTGTCAAAATATTTTCAGGAAATTGGAAAATCGGATCAGGAAGGTAAATTATATTTTTTGAGTGGGTCAAATTTTTGACATCTTGCAATGAGTCCTCGGTAAGGACAAATAGTGTGTCAAAAAAATGTTGACGAAGAACTGTTTTTAGGACCGTTTTTTTGACAAATGCATATACGGAATGAACAACATTTGCATTGAAGAGAATTCCAGAGACTTTTAGATTAGGGGTATTTCCTAACAGGGCCCCTAATTGGAAATAGTCGAAATAGGGGAATAGGAGTTCCTCGGCCTGGTGTTTGTGAGCTATTTGTACGGCTTTATTCCATTCGGCAATGCTTCGAGAAAGGATGTGTTTATGATGCAGCCTTTCAATTTCTTTTTCAGGCAAAAAATCAAACGAAATTTCAGGGTATTCTTCGATAGGGAATGAAAAATCGTTTAGATTTTTTCTAATTTTTTCGGAACAAACGACCACTAATTCGACATGCTTTCGATGACTTGCCTGATGAATCAAATAAAACAGGTAGTCGAGGTGATGACCTGTGGAAATTGAATCATAAATTAGTATTTTCGTTTTTCTCATTAGGGCAAAAATACTAATTTATAGATTGTTAATCGTAAATTTTTAAGTGTTAATTTAACCTCCACCTGCCCCGTCCTTGTGAAGGAAGAGGTCGGCGGACTAAAATAAATAGAAATGAAAAATTCTTTTTTAATTTTTTTGATGCTTTTTGGCAATATGGCATTTGCCCAAAAAAAGGAGTATACGTTTAGCAAAAACCCTGTTTGGTCGGATGAGTTTGATAAAGACGGTTTGGTCGATTCAACCAAATGGACGTATAATACGGGTGGACATGGTTGGGGGAATCATGAGCTCCAACATTATACAAAAGCGAGACCAAGTAATGTGCGTGTGGAAAACGGTATTTTAAATATTGAAGCGCATAAAGAAGCCTTTGGAGGCAATGAATTTACTTCTGGAAGGATTGTAACAAAAGGTAAATTTGATTTTACTTATGGACGAGTAGAAGTACGAGCTAAATTGCCTGAAGGGCGAGGTACTTGGCCAGCAATTTGGATGCTAGCCAGTCAGACTACTGTTGGTAATACCTTTTGGCCAGACCAAGGTGAAATTGATATCATGGAGCATGTTGGATTTAATCCGGGAGTTATACATGGAACTGTACATACCAAGGCATTTAATCATGTAAAAGGAACCCAAAAAGGAAATACCATCTCCATTCGTGATTTTGCGAGTACCTTTCATATCTATCGCATGGATTGGACGCCAGACTATATTCGAATTTATGTAGACGGACTAATGTATTTTCAATTCAGTAACTCTGGTAAGTCATGGGAGGAATGGCCATTTAGTAAACCAGAACACCTGATTTTAAATTTGGCAGTTGGTGGCGATTGGGGAGGACAAAAAGGAGTAGACGTTTCTGCTTTCCCATCTAAGATGCAAGTGGATTGGGTGAGGGTTTATGGAGTTGAAAGTTAAAAGTTAAACTTTTTAAAAGTTACATATTAAATTTACACTCATATATTAATAACTTTCAACTTTCAACACTCCACTTAAAAGTTATGGACGCATTTAACAGACTACTTTCCATTATGGATGATTTACGGGCGAAGTGTCCATGGGATAAGAAGCAAACAATGGAGAGTTTGCGGCATTTGACCATTGAGGAGACTTATGAGTTGTCGGATGCGATTTTGGAGGGTGATATGAATGAAATCAAAAAGGAGATTGGGGATTTATTTTTGCATCTGGTATTTTATTCTAAAATTGGATCAGAAACGGGAGATTTTGATGTAGAATCTGTATTGAATGCACAATGTGAAAAGTTGATAGGCAGGCATCCGCATATTTATGGGGACGTGAAAGCTGAGACGGAGGAGGAAGTCAAGCAAAACTGGGAAGCCATTAAATTAAAGGAGGGGAACAAGTCGGTCTTGGCTGGGGTACCAAAATCTTTACCGGCCTTGGTGAAGTCTATGCGGATTCAGGAAAAGGCAAGGGGAGCTGGATTTGATTGGGAAGAAAAAGAGCAGGTTTGGGGGAAGGTTGAGGAGGAAATGGAAGAATTTAAAGCAGAATTTACGGGAAAAGAATTAACGGACGAGCATAGAAAAAAGGCAGAAGGAGAATTTGGAGATTTGATATTTAGCTTAGTCAATTTTGCACGATTCATCGATATAAATCCTGAAAATGCACTGGAAAGGACTAATCGTAAATTCATCAAACGATTTGAGCATCTTGAAATGCGTGCCAAAGAAATAGGTAAATCGTTACAAGAAATGAGCTTAGCAGAGATGGATGTGTTTTGGGAGGAAGCGAAGGGAGTTGAAAGTTGAAAGTTGAAAAACTAACTCTCCACTTTCAACTTTCAACTCTCAACTATATTTTTGCTTCTTCCAACTTTGGTACCAAGGTATAGATAATCAACCAAGCCAAAACATAGGCACTACCGCAAAGGAGGAAGATAATGTTATAGCCATCATTGATATTTCCAAGGACTTTATAGTGGTCTAAAAGAGCTCCTACAATCATTGGAAAAACAATTCCACCTCCGGAGCCAGCCATTCCACCAATTCCAATGACTGAACTAATTGCTTTTTTAGGGAACATATCTGTTGCAATGGAATAGATATTTGCCGACCAAGCTTGGTGCGCTGCAGCAGCCAAAGAAATGAGGGCTACGGCTTGCCAGATATTATCACAATAACGTGCAGCCATGATGGGTACTACTGCCAGGGCAAAGCTTAGCATGGATGTTTTTCTGGCTTTGAAACTAGGCCAGCCCTTGTTGATTAACCAGCCAGATAACCAACCTCCTCCAATGCTACCAATTGTAGTGGCTGTATAGACTACTATTAGTTCTAGGCTCGGTTTTTTAAGATCTAATTCAAAGCGCTCTTTGAAGTAGGAAGGTAACCAGAAAAGGAAGAACCACCAGATCGGGTCGGTCAACATTTTGCCAAAGAAGAAAGCCCAAGTTTGTTTATAACCAAATAAAGAGGCCCATTTAACCGGTTCAACATTTTCTTCTTTTTCATCTTTGTCGGAGTGAATAAAATCAAATTCTTCTTTTGATAATTGTTTGTGTTTTGCTGGCGCTTCGTAATAAATTAGCCAAAAGATTAGCCAAATGAAACCAATGGCACCAGTGACAATAAATGCCATTTCCCAGCCATAAACACCCAGGAGCCAAGGAACCATGATTGGGGCAGCAACTGCACCGATATTAGCGCCTGAATTGAAGATTCCAGTTGCTAATGCTCTTTCTTTTTTAGGAAACCATTCGGCTACTGATTTAATTGCAGCAGGGAAGTTGCCTGATTCACCAATACCCAAAAGAGCGCGCATGAAAGCAAAACTCATGGTACCTGTAGCAGCAGCGTGTAAAATAGCAGCAATACTCCAAACGACGATAGAGATGGTATAGCCTAATTTAGTTCCAATGCGATCAATGATACCTCCAAAGCTAAGTAGACCTAGAGCATAAGCAGCTTGGAAGGCGATTACGATATTGGAGTAATCAGTTTCAGACCAGTTGAATTGGTCTTCTAATGCAGGTTTTAAAAGGCCAATTACTTGACGATCTAAGTAGTTAATGGTGGTTGCGAAGAACAAAAGTGCACAAATTCTCCAGCGGTAGTTTCCTATTTTCATTGTTTAGAGGGTTTCGAACTATAAGGTTCGATAGGTTTGAATCATTTCAGCTATAATATTAGTAATTTTTTGATAATTTTTTTCATTTATCAAATTAGAAGGGAATAATTGTGATCCCATTCCAACTGCTTTAGCGCCAGCGCTAAACCATGTACTTAGGCTTTCGCGGGTAGGTTCTACACCACCAGTCACCATTATTTTTGAATGGGGCATAGGTCCCATGAGTCCTTTGACAAATGCTGGGCCTACTACATTCCCTGGAAAAATTTTTACATATTTTGCTCCTAATAATTCGGCATTTCTAATTTCAGTGAGTGTCATGGTACCTGGCATCCATGGGATATCGTTTTTACCACAAATTTCACCAACCTCTGCTGTGGTAAAGGGTTGTAACATGAAGTCGGCTCCCATTTCGATGAACTGTTTAGCTTGTTTAGCATCGTATATGGTACCAATTCCTAGGACCAAATCAGGACATTCTTTTTCGGTAAACTCTACCAATTTAGCAAATAAAGCAGGTGCCTCAATACCACGATTGGTAAACTCAAAAACGCGTATGCCTCCATCATAACATGCTTTTAAAACACTTTTAGCGATGGTTTCATCTGGATTAAAAAACAGGGGAACGATGGGAGTTTCTTCTATTCTTGAATAAACGGTTGCTGCATTATTTCTAGCCATAATTATCTTTTTAATCGTCCTGAAAGGTCGCCCGACAGAACTAATTCTACTTCATCTAAATTGGAAAGGTTGATATCTCCTTCTATGGTATGTTTCAAAGCGGATGCCGCTACACCGAAGCGTAGGGAGTCTTGTTCACTCATACCCATTACATTTCCGTAAATATACCCAGCCATGAAAGCATCACCACCACCAATTCTATCCACAATTTGGGAAATTTCAACAGTTTCCGTTTTAACTAATTCGGAGCCATCGAAACCAACAGCGGAGAGTGTATTTTGGGAGGCAGAAATTTGGCCTCTTTTGGTATTGATTATTTTTTTTAGTCGTGGAAAACGAGCCATGATTTGGCGGCAAATGGATTCAAAATTACTTTTTGATGAACCATCGGGTACTATATTTAAAATATCTTCTGCATCACCTTTTCCACAAACGATGATATCACATCCATCAATCAATTCAGGCATAACGTCTTGAACAGATTTGCCGTATTGCCATAGGTTTTTTCGATAATTATCGTCAGCTGAAACGGTTATGCCCAATTCATTTGCTGTTTGAATAGCTTTTTT
>JACCDK010356866.1_pt1 | contig 23162 bp, 20 predicted proteins | sample 7445871 | NCBI WGS metagenome assembly JACCDK01 (sample SAMN15323436, study PRJNA562643) | freshwater metagenome | isolation source: river surface water | place: USA:Blue River Watershed | collected 2017-08-15 | reverse complement strand
GTTGTTGTGTACTCATTAGTTTGGTAATTTGGGGTTAAAGAATTATTTTTTTGTTAATAAAACTTGTTGAAAAATGCGGGAGTAGTTTTCATAGGTTTTAGCTCCAATGCGTTTTTCGGTGAAAGCAAAAGTAATAGAAATCTCAAATAATTTACACAAGTCGATTTCCCACGCCCGTTGAAATTATCAACAGCATAAACTTCGCTATTGTATTATCTTGATATTTTGTTCAAAAATAACCCCTTTATTAGGTACTTTTTTGAGAATTATTTTTTTAAAAAATTTTGAAAAAAAATTAATTTAAACCTATTTACACGCCTTAAAGTACCAAAATACCGTACATTTGTTTGGTAAATTTCGAATTCATGAATTCTCCATTCAGTCCCAAAGGTCCTCGAGCAGCGACACGTAAAAATGACAGCCAACCGCTGAAAGAGGCGATTGAGGCTCTGCTACGTGTTTACAAACTGCAAAATCAATTCGACGAAACGTCCATCGAAGCGAATTGGGAAGAAATCATGGGGAAACCCATTGCAGCTAGAACCCAGCAAGTCTATGCCAAAAACCAAAAACTCTTTTTAAAAATTGATTCCGCCCCACTTAAAAAGGAGTTAATCATGGCCAAACAAAAAATGATTGAATTGATTAATAATCACGCCGGGAAAAACCTCATCGAGGAAGTCGTGTTTCTTTAAATTCATTCCTTCCACGCCAAATTAATTGTTGACCATGACAGCCTTCGTCTCCACTTTCCTATGCCAAAAATTTACAGCATATTTGTAGACCTTATCCCTATTACTCTATATGAATGTCCCTGAACTCCTTAAACAAGGTGACCGCGTAGCCATCGTTTCTCCAGCCTCTCCACCAAGTTCCGACCAATGGAAAAAAGGCATCGAGGTTTTGGAATCATGGGGACTGGAAGTTATTCGTTCCGAGAATTATTTAGCGAAACATTTTGGATTAGCAGGAACCGATGAAGAGCGCCGCTCGGATATGCAACAAATGTTGGATGACCCAACCATGAAAGCCATTTTTCCCTTACGTGGCGGCTATGGGAGTAGTCGCTTTTTAGACCAACTGGATTTCAAATCTTACCGTCAAAATCCAAAGTGGATCGTTGGCTTTTCGGACATAACGGCCCTGTTATGCCACAGTGATGCTTTACAAATCGCAAGCATTCACGGTCCAATGCCCAATAATTTCTGCCAAAAAGGGGGAGAGGATGCCCTTCTTGCATTAAAAAACTTGCTTTTCCTGGGCACTACTTCCATCACAATACCCGCTCACCCCTTGAATCGCACCGGCGAAGTAGAGGCCGAAATCATCGGAGGTAACCTATCCCTATTAGCGCATTTAATCGGCTCAGAAAGCTTCCGCAATCCCGCAGGCAAAATTCTATTCATTGAGGAAGTCGGCGAACGACGCTACCATGTCGACCGCATGCTTGTCCAATTGAAACGCGCAGGCTATTTCAAGGATTTAAATGGAATCATTATCGGAGGTTTTACCGATTGCGATGAAGCAAAACTTGAAATCGGAAAAACGGTGGAAGAATTGGTTTTTGAACATTGCGCAGAAACTAATTTTCCTATCGCCTTCGACTTCCCCGCTGGCCATATCCCCAACAATTTTGCCCTGCCATTCGGGACAAAAATCAAGTTCTTGGTAAATTCGGAAATTGTCCAAGTAACTGGACAGATTTAAATGCCCAGAACCCCACAAAGCGCTAGTTTTGGTTAAAAAAAACCATGCTAGCAAAAACTTATGGGTGCTCCATTTTCGGCGTACAAGCTGCGCTCATCACCATCGAAACACAAGTAGGCCAAGGGAGCAAATGTCATCTCGTTGGCCTCCCCGACTCCACCATTAAAGAAGCCATCCTGCGCGTAGAATCCTCCATCAAACAGATGGGGTGCTTTTTCCCTCGGAGAAAAGTAGTCATCAACCTAGCCCCAGCCAATGTCCGAAAAGAAGGTTCTGCCTATGATTTAGCCATTGCTCTATCTGTTATTCAAGCATCCGAACAAGTATTCATGCCGGATTTAGACCAATACATTATCATGGGCGAACTCGCGCTGGACGGCGTCCTCCGACCCATCAAAGGAGCCTTGCCCATTGCACTCGAAGCTCGAAAAAATGGAATCAAAAAAATGATTCTACCTAAATCCAACGCACAGGAAGCCGCATTCGTTGAAGACATTGACGTTTATGGCTTAGAAAGCTTAGCCGAAACCGTTCAGTTCTTGCGCGGTAAAACCATCCACCCCATTATCAAAATCGAAAATCCCTTGCAGCTCATCCCCAAAAGTTCTTTGGACTTTAGCCAAGTACAAGGCCAACTGATGGCCAAGCGAGCCTTTGAAATCGCCGCTGCTGGGGGACATAATCTACTTCTCATTGGTCCCCCAGGAGCAGGAAAAACCATGTTGGCCAAACGCTTCCCCAGCATCCTTCCGCCTCTGGAACTCGTGGAGGCCATGGAAACGACGATTGTACATTCGATTGCCGGAAAAATTCCGGCCCAACAAGCTTTGCTGGCGGAAAGGCCTTTTCGCTCCCCTCATCATACAATTTCTTCCACTGCACTCATTGGGGGAGGAGCGAATCCACAACCCGGGGAAATAACCTTAGCGCATAATGGGGTTTTATTTCTCGATGAATTACCTGAATTTTCAAAACATGCCTTGGAAGTCATGCGACAGCCGCTTGAAGATCGAAAAGTATTCATCTCCCGTGCCCGATACGCCATGGAGTTCCCAGCAAATTTCATCCTAGTGGCGAGTATGAATCCTTGTCCCTGTGGCTATTACAACCACCCTGAAAAAGATTGCACCTGCGGATCCGAAAACGTACAACGCTACCTTAATAAAATTTCAGGCCCCTTGCTTGACCGAATCGATTTACATGTGGAGGTGCTCCCCGTGCCCTTTGAAGAACTTCATAACCATAGCACCAATGAATCCAGTGCGGAAATTTTTATTCGAGTTAATCGAGCCAGAGAAATGCAATTGCATCGATTCGGCGAAAAAAACAAGTTAGCGAATGCCTTGATGGACAGCCCAAGCACGCGGCGAATTTGTCATTTGGAACCGGAGGCTGAACAACAACTTAAACGTGCCATGCAACGACTTTCGCTTTCCGCGCGCGCCTACGATCGCATTCTGAAGGTCGCACGCACCATCGCAGATTTAGCCCAATCCGACCAAATAAAAAATGAGCACCTCAGCGAAGCAATCGCATTCCGTAGTTTAGATAGGGAAAATTGGGGAGGATAATGTATTTTTGGGAAAACGATGAATATGAAATTCCGCTACATCCTTTTCTTGATTTCTTTGCTGAGCCTTCAAGCCTTCGCCCAAAATCCGTCTTTTAAACCCATGGATGGATTTGATGCCATTTTTGCCCGAGCAAAAAAAGAACAGAAACCCATCTTTTTTGAAGTATTTCTACCCAATTGCTCCCATTGCATTGCTTATGATGCAACCTTGAAAAACCCAAAAATTAAACAGTATTTAGATAAAAACGTCTTAGCTTATCAGCTCGATATCAGTAAAAAAGAAAATGGCCTTTTTCTTCGCAAACAAAAAATATACATCCCCTCAACTCCCAGCTTTATCATGATTGGACCCGATGGGAAAACGTGGGATGTCCAAACCATGGGCGACGAATTAAATTCCGTTGACGGAATTTTGAATACCTTGAAAAGGGCCATTGATCCCACCCAGCGAGATGAGGCCATGTTACGAAAATACCGCCAAGGCGCGCGCGAATTCAACGAAATGATAGGTCTAGCCAGTTTTACCCGAATGACTTTAGATACGGTACAAAACATGGAGATTGTCCAACAATTAACAGAAGCGCTTCCAAAAGACAAATATGAATCTGAGCTAGGCTTTCTGTTAATTCGCAAGGTCATGCTCGATGACAACAATCCCCTATTCGAATACTTCATTAATCACCTGCCAGCATATCGAAAATCAGCGGATTCCGTTTCCATTCGGGCTGCGGCAGAAAACACCCTGATGTCGACCCTTTTCTCGAGTCGGGCACGTCAATTTTCACCGGAACGAATTGCCAAGATCAAAGCTGGCTTAAAAAAGATAGGATTAAGCGATGCTCAAATTGCGAATCGATGCATCGTCTTGGAAGTGTTAATAGACTTGGACAAAGACCAACTGGGGGTTGCCACAGAAAGAATCAAATCTTATTATGGGGCAAAAGCGATTCCCGAAAAAGAAAAAGAATTTTGGTGTAAATGGTTGAGTAGAAAATTAGATCCTAAAAATCCTTGTCCACTACCTTAATCCTTCTTGTATAATTGGACAAATTCATCTAATTTTAAGATACCTGTTTAACCAATTTCTAATGAAGAAACTGATACTCCTTTTTCTAAGTGTTAGCACCCTGTTGGGATTTTCGAGTTCCATACCTTTGGTCGGTGAAGAAAGCTGGGAATCCGTTTTTAAGCGAATTAAAGAAGAAGTTGATACAAATTCACAGGCATATAGCAGCCTGGGAACTGCTTGTGCGACCATTGGACATCGCTTAACGGGAAGTCCAAATGGGAAAAAAGCGGAAGAATTCGCCTTTCAATTGTTTAAAAAATATGGATTTCGCGACACCAAATACCAAGGATTTCAAGTGGAAGCCTGGGCGCGCGACACGGTAACACTCGCTGTTGCACCTCCCAAATCAGATGATTTCAGAGAAATTCCCGTGGTATCCTTGGCACTTACTCCCGTAGAATCTAAAATCCAAGGAACTATTGTTGATTGTGGCAACGGATTAGATACGGATTTTGAAGCAAAAAAAGAACTTATTCGCGGCAAAGTTGTCTTGGCAAACATTGGTCTTGTGGACGCTCCAACAGGAACAAAAAACCTGCATCGATCGGAAAAAACCGCATTAGCCATCAAATATGGAGCTAGTGGTGTCATTTTTGTAAATACCGTCAAGGGCCAAGTTTTATTAACGGGAACCGCTTCCGTTACTGGAAACTTGATCTCCATTCCTGCCGTTTGCATCTCTTGGGAAAGTGGAACCGAAATACGGAAATGGCTTGTCGATCAGCCAGGACTTCTCGGGATGATCGAAATGCATAATGTGAGCCAAGCCATTAAAGCACGTAATGTAGTCGCGACACTTCGAGGAGATAGTCGGTCCTTACGTTCTGAAAAAATTGTCATTGGGGGACACCTTGATTCGTGGGATTTAGCCACAGGTGCCATTGATAATGGCATCGGATCTTTTTCAGTGATTGACATCGCGCGTACCTTTAAGGCGCTCGGTCTGAAAAGCAAAAGGACCATTGAATTTGTTGCATTTATGGGAGAAGAAGAAGGATTACTCGGGTCAAAAGCCTACATAGAACGTGCGAAAAAAACAGGGGATATTAACAACATCGTTTACATGATTAACCTTGATATGGTCAATGATGTACACGGATTCAATGCCGGTGGACGGGATGAAATGATGCCTCTTTTGAAAAAAATCGGGGATATCATTAAATCTGTCGATTCAGGCTTTGCCAATAAGCTCGAAAATAGCGCAGGGCTTCATTCGGATCACCAAGTATTCCTCATGGAGGGAATACCCGCGTCCGACCCCTTGGGGAAATTGCCTCGTCACGTATTGGATTGCTACCATGCCAACTGCGATGATTTCAGTTTGGTCAACAAAAAAGAATTGGAAAATAATGTCAAATATACTTCGATGCTATTGTACGCATTGGGCAATACAAACTCCATTCCTGCGAAGAAATTAGATTTTTACTCGACGCGGGATTTTTTCATCAAGCAAAACTTACGCCATGAATTGGAATTAGGTAACGAATGGCGCTGGGGCAGTAATTAAATTCTCCCCAATTTGATTATTTTTGTAACAAGATTGATATCTACAAACCTTTATGAATTCGACAAATCCTTCATTTTACGAGCACGATATGGAAATGATCCCAGAAAACACCTTCAAATCAATTATTAAAGTAGTCGGTATCGGTGGCGGTGGATCCAATGCCGTGAAGCACATGCAGGAAATGGAAATCAAAGGGGCGGATTTAGTGATTTGTAATACCGACTCGCAAGCATTGGCCTCTAATCCAGTGACAACGAAAATCAAATTAGGCCAGCAAGGTCTAGGGGCAGGAACCGATCCAGAGGTGGGTCGTTTAGCCGCATTGGAGAGTCGGGAAAAGATCCTAAATGTCCTCTCGAATGAAACCCAAATGGTGTTTATTACTGCAGGTATGGGTGGAGGAACGGGTACAGGTGCCGCACCAGTCATCGCAGAAATTGCGCGTGAAAAAAACCTCTTGACAGTAGCAGTGGTAACGGCTCCCTACAATTGGGAAGGACGCGACAAAATTCAATACGCCTTGAATGGCGTGGAATCCCTAAAGAGATACTGTGACACGGTGATCGTGGTCATGAACGATAAATTAGCTGAACACTACGAGAATTTACCGATGTCGGATGCCTTCTCAAAAGCAGACGATGTGTTAGCCAAAGCCGTTAAATCGGTTGTTGATGTGATTGCAAAGCCAGGAGATATCAATACCGACTTCATGGATGTGAAGAAAGTTTTAACCAATGCCGGTAAAGCCATGATGAGTTCCGCACACGGCGAAGGCGAAAATCGTGCCTATCAAGCGATTGCGGAAGCCTTAACATCTCCGCTATTAAACTCGCAACAAATTAAAGGAGCAAAACGTATACTGGTAACCGTATCAACGGCTAGCGCGCATCCTTTGTTGATGAAAGAACAAAACATTATCATCAATTACCTAAACGAACGCATCCACAAACAAGCGGATATGGTGAAATTTGGTTTCTCAACTGATGAGGAATTAGGCCAAAGCTTATACCTGACGGTCATTGCAGCCGGATTCGAACACGAGGGCGATGAGTTTGGTGGGTATTTTGAAACCTCCGATTCAGGCTATGAGGTCGTGGATGATTTGGGCCAGCGAGAGTTTACTCCAGGCAGCACCATTACCCTAGACACGGAATCTGGCAACAATCCGATGAGCGAAGAAGAACGCTTCAATTACCTGGTCGATCTTTATGCGAATGGTGGACCGAGCGAAACGGAATTTGAGGTGCCCACATACCGCCGCAATGCCGTGAAATTATATGCCTTGGATCGCCTTCCTGAGGATGAATGGGTAACGACTGATTTGTATTAAGTCGACCTTACCCGCGCGATTGTTTCGCGAATTAAATCTTCACTCGCATAAGCAATTTCAAATTCCGATACCTCGGCCAAACCACCCATCGAAATACCTGGTCGGCGGTAAATCATTGAAGAGTCGCGCAAGGTTTTGGCACTCGTATGAACGGCATCCACCCCGATGTCAAGAAAATGTTGGCAGTTTTGCGGATTAACCCCACTACCTGCCATAATCTCAATGCGGCCTTCCGCTTGGATAACCAGATTTGCAATATTTTCAATGCCATCAATCGCTTTATCGCGTAAACCTGAGGTTAAAATTCGCTTAAATCCCAAGGAAATCAATTGCTCTAAAACCTGTTCGGGCTCCCGACTCACATCGATAGCTCGATGAAAGGTCAAAGACAAGTCGCCCACTTCCTGGCGGAGAACCTTTAAAAATTCAACATCTAAATCCCCGTTTGGCAATAATGCCCCAACGACCAAACCGTGCACGCCCGCTTGTTTAAGTTCTCGGGCATCAGCCAACAAGTTATCCTTCTCGAAAGAATCATAACAAAAATCTCCCCCGCGCGTACGCAACATCGCATGTACTTCGATTCGGGTGGAGGCAAGTACAGCTTTTACTAATCCGAGAGAGGGTGTACACCCTCCATCATGGGGTGAGGCGCAAAGTTCAACGCGATCCGCCCCCGCTCGATCAGCAGCAAGACAAGATTCCAATGAGTATGCACAAACTTCAACAGCAACGAGCGATTTTCTTCCCATATAAATAGGCCCAAATGAGCCGATAAATAGCTTTTTTGATAATTAACGAAAATTTAAGAAATAAATCTTTTATAAATATTTTTTTATTTTACTTTTGCACACAGATCAAAATGAAATAATAAAATTCCTAAAATATGTATTGGACACTAGAACTTGCCTCCTACTTGGAAGATGCGCCTTGGCCAGCGTCAAAAGATGAATTAATTGACTTCGCTATCCGTACAGGATCTCCTTTGGAAGTAGTGGAAAACTTACAAGAATTGGAAGACGATGGACAACCCTTCGAAAGTATCGAAGAAATCTGGCCAGACTATCCGACCAAAGACGACTTCTTCTTCAACGAAGACGAATATTAAAATTAAGAGGCGAAAGCCTCTTTTTTTATGGCCTTAATCCGATTACTTAGTTCCTCATTGCGCAAACCAATTCCCCAGCGACGCATTAAGACGTCATCCCACGAAGTAGCCATTTCATGGGTTTTTAAATAAGCCACTTCGGCTTCCAAATAAGGTAAATCCGGATGAATTCGAACAGGCTCAGCCACCAAAAGTTCCAACGCATTCGACCCATAAGTCTCCCACAAGTGATGACGAATATCCACGGCCAACTGGTATTTTTCGCAAGCCTGCTCAAAGACTGGGCGCAAGGATTCATCTCCGCCCGATAAACGCATATTGGCCGTCAGGCATTTCTTGGGTGCTTGATGGAATACTTCACGCTCCAAGACATCCAAGGTATCAGAAGCCATCACTCGATAAGTCGTCCATTTCCCGCCCATGATGCTAACAAGTTTACTCCGACTATCCACCTCAACTTCATGGTCGCGCACGAGGGATTTGGTATCAGATTCCAATGCCTGCTCCAAGGCTACCTGTAACAAAGGCCTTTGGCCTACGAAGGTCGCCGTAACATCCGAACGTGAAGCAGTTCCAGTGGCGTAACGATTAAAATAATCGAGTAAGTAATCAATCTCCTCCGACAAAATAGGAGGATCTTCGCGTAACTCATCGGGATCATCGGTTGTCCCAACCAAGATATGTTCCCTCCAAGGAATCACAAAAATGACACGACCATCATCGGTCTTCGGAATTAACAAGGCCGTTTTTCCTGGCCAAAAGGTAGCAGGTAAGACAATATGCGCTCCCCGACTCACCTTCATACGAGGTCTTAACTTGGGATTGGCCAAACTTCGAATTGAATCTGTAAATGGCCCCGTCGCATTAATGACTGCCTTCACGGATATTTGATGCGATTCCCCTGATATGAGGTCGCGAAAACAGACTTCCTTAATTTTAAGACTCTTCGGAGAATGGACAAAATGGGTTAATTCCGCATAATTCAACACACATGCACCAGCAGATTCAGCAGATTGTAAAATCGCTAAAGCATATCGGGCATCATTTAACTGCCCATCAAAATACAGCACACCTCCTCGCACGTGATTCAACGAAATAGCAGGACTTAATTCCCGCATTTGTTTGGGTCCCAAACCCCGACTGGGTTCTAAGTTGGTATGACCCGCAATTCGGTCATACATCCACATCCCTATTCGATAATAGAGCCGATCAAACCAAGTGAAGCAAGGAGTTAAAAGTGCCAAAGGTTGAGCTAAGTGAGGTGCATTCTGCAGCAATAACTTACGTTCATGCAGTGCCTTATACACCATCTTAAATTGCTGCCAATCTAGTTTTTTGAAAGCTTGCTCCAAATACCGCACACCACCATGTACTAACTTCGTCGACTTAGACGATGTTTGTGAGGCAAAATCTCCCTTCTCAATCAACAATACCCGATATCCACGTAAGGTCGCATCCAAGGCGACTCCTGCCCCTGTGGCCCCACCGCCAATAATACATAAATCAAACGAGTCGTCTAATTTCTTAATTTGGTCCGCACGATTAAATGCCATCTCTTAAACGGGTTTATTCTCAATAAAGTAGGTTTTACTTCAATTTACTGTACAAATTCGAAAATAAAACGCAAAAGATTCATTTAAAATTGATAAAAATAGAAGAGATTTTATAATTTTGCAGTCCTTTGGCTCGAAACCTAAACGAGCTGAAGCATCAAAGCAATTTAAATTTATGGCAAAGAAGAAAGACGTTACCGAATCCATTGAAATCATTGAAAGCCCAGAGGCTCTTCAACAAGAATTAACCAAAGTCACTGGATTTTTTGACCAAAATAAATCAACCGTTATTGGAGCAGCTGTCGCAGTTGTTGTCATTATTGTAGGCTATTTCGGTTTCCAATGGTACCAAAATACCCAAGATGCAGAAGGCGAAAAGAAATTGTACAAGGCAGTTTATGCATTTGAATCGGATTCATTGGCAGCCGCATCCAAAGACCTAGCCAAAGTCGCGGATGAATTTGGAGGAAACACACAAAACCTAGCGGATTTGTATCTTGGAATTACCTTATTAAAGCAAGGAAAATACGATAATGCCATCGAGAAATTGAAGAACTTTAACAGTGGCGATTTGTTAGTTCAGGCCCGTGCTTACTCGTTGATTGGGGATGCCTATTCAGAAAAGAAATCTTATGCTGAAGCGATTGAATATTACTCGAAAGCAGCAGACTACAAGGCGAATAAATTCTTCTCGCCGACCTATTTGTTGAAATTAGCAAATGCTTATGAGGCAAATAAACAATCAAAAGAAGCTTTAGATACATACACAGCCATCACAGAAAAATACCCTGAGTCGGCTGAGGCTATCCCCGCGAAGAAATACAAATCGCTTTTGGAAAGCTCTATCTCTGAATAATTAAAACAATAAATATATCAGGAGGGGATAAGAGCAGACGCTTTTATCCCCTCTTGTTTTAGCCCCATAGCCATGTCATCTGCCTTAAAAAATTTAAGCGAATTTAGTACCCAAAACCTCCCGAATATCGCCAATAAGCGTTTTGCTATTGTCGTTTCGGAATGGAATACCGAGGTAACCAACGCCTTGTATACGGGGGCTTACGATACGCTATTGAAATATGGAGCTTCTGAATCAAATATCAAAAGTGTTCAGGTACCCGGAAGTTTTGAACTCAGTTTAGGTGCTCAAAAAATGGCAGAAAAAACAGAGATCGATGCGGTCATCTGCTTGGGTTGCGTGATTCAAGGCGAAACAAGACACTTCGATTTTATTTGTCAAGCTGTAGCCGATGGGATAACGAATGTCAGCTTAAAATACAATAAACCGGTCATCTTTGGCGTATTAACACCGAATACCCAAGAACAAGCGATGGATCGTGCGGGAGGGAAACACGGAAACAAGGGTGATGAGGCGGCAATAACCGCCATTAAAATGTTAGCAATTAATTAAGATATACTTATGATGCAAGTTTGGAAATTTGGGGGGACGTCCGTCGGAAAGCCTGAGCGAATGCGCTCGATTCGTCAACTAATCACAGAGGACGGACAACCGAAAATCGTAGTTTTATCAGCACTTTCTGGGAGCACCAATGCGTTACTATCCATTTCGGAATCGTTAATCGCAACGAACCAAGAAGAAGCTCAAACAAAAGCCAACGAATTGCGTGCGCACTACGATGCCTTCTTGACAGAACTATACAAGACCCCTGCGGGCTTAGGGAAAGGACAGGCCATCGTTGAAAAAGAATTTGCCTTCATCGATAGCTTGATTGCCACCGTTCCATACACGGTCAAAGAGGAAAAGGAAATGGTTGCTTTGGGCGAATTACTTTCTACCCAAATTTTCGAGGCATTTTTGCAAGAGGAAGGGGTCAATTCCATCTTATTGCCTGCTTTGGACTTTATGGTAATTGATGAGGATAATGAGCCCGTCATGTCAGCAATTGAAACCAAATTAGCGAAAACATTAGCCCCTTACAAAGACAAGCAAATCTTCATTACGCAAGGTTTCATCTGTCGTAACCCTGCTGGGGAAGTAGATAACTTAAAGCGGGGTGGTTCCGACTACACGGCATCGCTCATCGGCGGGGCTATCCAAGCTGATGAAATTCAAATTTGGACGGACATTGATGGCATGCACAACAATGATCCGCGTATTGTGAAAAATACCTTCCCCATCCGGGAATTGTCTTTTGCAGAAGCAGCGGAATTAGCTTATTTCGGTGCCAAAATCTTGCATCCCAGTACGATTACACCTGCCAAAATCAAAGGTGTTCCCGTTCGTTTGAAAAACACGATGGAACCAAGCGCTTATGGAACATTAATCTCGGAAAAATCGACCGATGTCGAAATTAAAGCCATCGCTGCAAAGGATAACATCACGGCAATTTACATCCACTCAACGCGTATGTTAAACGCCTATGGTTTCCTAAAGCGTGTGTTTGAGATTTTCGAAAAATACAAGACGCCAGTCGACATGATCACGACCTCCGAAGTTTCGGTATCCGTGACAATCGATCAAACAGCTAACCTAGATGCCATCATGCGTGAATTACGCGAGTTTGCCGAATTGGAAGACCCGGACAAGGACCAAGTGATTATTTGCATCGTGGGCAATTTCTGGGCAGATAAAGAGGGTATCGCGATTAAGGTATTAGACGCGATCAAAAATATCCCGATTCGCATGATTTCTTATGGTGCATCTGAACATAATATTTCCCTTTTGGTCGATGCCAAACATAAAAACGATGCATTAAATGCATTGAATGAAGGACTTTTCTAAACGAACACCATGTTAACGATTCCATTTATCCGGACAAACACGGAAGTTACTATCGCTGGTTTAACCAAAAAGCATGTCCATGATGCAGCAAGCATTGTCACCCAACTGCTTGCCATGGATGATAAGCGGAAAGCCTTGCTCCAACAAGCCGAACATGCGCTTGAAAAATCCAACGCCACTGCCAAGGAAATTGGTGCCTTAATGCAATCCGGACAGAAAGAACTAGCCGAAGGAAAGCGCGCAGAAACTGCGGCACTCAAAGGTGAAATCAAAGCGATGGAAGAAGCTGCTCGCGCAGCCGAAAAAGAGCTCAACGATTTATTGGTTACACTCCCAAATTTACCGCATAGCTCGGTTCCGGAAGGAAAAGTAGCCGAGGATAACGAAGTCGTACTCGAGTGGGGAAGTATCCCTAGCCTTTCGGCGGACGCCAAACCACACTGGGATTTGATCAAGGATTATGACATCATTGATTTCGATCTAGGGAACAAAATTACGGGTGCCGGATTCCCTGTTTACAAAGGTAAGGGGGCACGTTTGCAAAGGGCATTAATCAATTTCTTTTTGGATGAGGCGATTCAAGCAGGATACTATGAAATCCAACCACCGATTTTAATTAATGAAGATTCCGGTTTTGGAACAGGACAATTGCCAGATAAAGAAGGTCAAATGTACCAAACACAGGCGGAGGGGCTTTATTTAATCCCGACAGCCGAGGTCCCCATTACGAACTTATACCGGGATGTCATCGTGAATGAAAAAGATTTACCGATCAAAAACGTGGGTCATACACCTTGCTTCCGCCGGGAAGCGGGATCTTGGGGCGCTCACGTACGCGGGCTAAATCGCTTACATCAATTCGACAAAATTGAAATCGTACAGATTCACAAACCCGAAAATTCATATACAGCTTTGGAAGAAATGTCTTTACATGTACAAAGCATCCTAAAAAAATTGGAATTACCCTACCGTGTTTTGCGGCTTTGCGGAGGAGACATGAGTTTTACTTCAGCTTTAACTTATGACATGGAGGTCTGGTCGGCCGCACAAGGTCGCTGGTTAGAGGTAAGTTCGGTGTCCAACTTTGAAACCTACCAAGCAAATCGTTTGAAATTGCGTACGAAAATCGATGGAAAATCGATTCTTTGCCACACTTTGAATGGCTCTGCATTAGCATTGCCGCGTATTGTGGCCGCAATTCTAGAGAATAACCAAGGTCCGGATGGAATCAAGATTCCGGCGGTATTGGTACCTTACACAGGATTTACGCACATCAATTAATCCACACTCAATCGGAAACCCTCGCCGTGCAAATTAATCAATTGTACGCGAGGGTCTTCTTTTAAGAGCTTACGTAACTTGGTCATGTACACGTCCATGCTGCGCGCATTGAAATAGGTATCATCTCCCCAAATTAGCTTCAAGGCAAATGACCGACTCACCGGACGGCCTAAATTCTCGCACAATAATTTCATTAACTCATTCTCCTTCGGAGTGAATTTTTGCTCGTTTCCTTGAAAAACCAGGCGCATCTTGGCAGGATAATAGGTGAAATCGCCTAATATAACTTCATCTGCCAACGTCGGTAACGATTTATCCGATTTCATCCGGCGTAAAACGGCCTCCATCCGAGCCACTAATACATCCATGGAAAAGGGCTTGGTTAAGTAATCATCCGCTCCTACCTTAAACCCTTGCAGCGTATCCTCCTCCATGGACTTAGCTGTCAAAAAGATTATTGGAACATCAAAATGGGTCGCTCGGATATCCTTAGCCAAAGAAAAACCGTCTTTCTTAGGCATCATCACATCCAAAACACAGAGGTCAAAATGGCTTTTGACAAAAAAATTCAAAGCTTGATCGCCATCCTGCGCCCATGAAACTTCATAACCCTTCTTTTTTAAAAATTCGGATAACAACAATCCCAAATTGGGATCATCTTCTGCTAATAAAATGTTAGGATTCTTTGCCATAAGGTATTGTAATTTCAAATGTACTTCCTTTTCCTAATTGACTCTTTACAAAAACATTTCCTCCATGTGCGACCACAATTTTCTTTACATAGCTCAACCCCAACCCGAAGCCCTTAACATTGTGAACATTACCGGTTGGCACCCGATAAAAAGGCTCAAAAACTTGGCCCAAGACATCTTTTTGCATCCCGATGCCTTGATCTGACACCAATAAGTGAAGCCCAGCTGCATCGGAATAGGTATCAATTTGTATTTGAGGTAAGTCTGCGCTATACTTGACCGCGTTATCTATTAAATTATTTAACACATTGCTCATGTGTACCTCATCAAGCAAAATAAGGGAAGGTTGTGCCACTAAATCAGTCGCTATGGAACCCTGCTTGGCCATCAACATCGGTTGATTCATATCAATCACTTGTTGAATCAACTCATGTATATCTACAAGCTTCTTCTTCAAGATAATCTCCTCACGCTCCATCTGGGCCGTCTGCAAAACACGTTCTACTTGTTGGCCCAAACGCACATTCTCATCCTTAATAATCCCTAGATAACGTTGAATAGAGCCATTATCTACCACAGCGGCATCTTCTTGAATAAGTTGAGTGGCCAGAGAAATCGTCGAGATGGGCGTTTTGAATTCATGGGTCATGTTGTTAATGAAATCATTTTTGATTTCAGCCAATTTCTTTTGGCGAATTATCGTCATCAGAGCGATGTAAAAACAGCCAATCATAATCAGGAGCAATACCACCGAGCCCAATAAATTTAAGCCCATCGTTTGCCAAATAAATCCCATGGAATCGGGAAAATATACATGCAAAAATTGGCCCGAGTTATGTAAATCATTCGGAAAAAGGGCTGCCATAAATTGAACTGGCTGTCGTTTAATATGGGAATTTGATGCATAAATCCAATCCTTGGGCTGCTTTGGGGTAGCTGGCCCTATACCGAATGAATAATCCAAAGCAATATGTTTTTCAGCTAGTTCCTTCCGCAACAAACTATCAATGTAATGGGGTTCAACTCGTTCACTAATTGGACGTTCTTTGAATAAATAATCTGAAAACACCTCTTTCGCCAAGGCCGTTTTTTGAATAACCTTATCCAGCTCCCCTTTCTCCACGGCAACGTTCTTGGAAGAAACTTGATTGGAATCCATTTGCTTTCGAATGCGCTTGTTCACTCGCTTTTGAGCTTTGGAGGAATGGGGTAAATCAATTTCCCCCAACATGTTCGCAATTTGCTGCTCTTCTTGTTGGCGACGCATCATTTCCTGCTCAGGATCTACTTCTACCCGATACTCCTCCGTAATTTCGGCAATTTGTCCATTCGGTAGAACAAAAGATTTGCGGACGTACATGATGTCAGAACGAATCTCATTCGAAAATGCCCCGACACGATTTCGCGATGAAAAATCTTGGCCCACAACAGTTTCAGCATTTTCCGGATCTGCTAATGATTTTGAACGTTTGCTTTTGGTGATTCGAGACTTCATCTGACGTGGCAGCTCCGGAAGCTTATGGGGCAGAGCGGCAGAAGCCAAAGACTTTTTAGAGCTTAATTTCTCTGACAACTCCTTTATTTTTTGTTGTTGGCTCTCATACGATTGATGCCTTTGGGCCAACATCACAAGTTCTTGCTTCTCTAGTTTTCGCACTACTTGCGCTAAACCATCCTGAACATCGACAGCAAATTGCTCTTTTTTCGTTTCAAGCATAAATCCTAGCCAATAGGCCTGAAATGCAATGAGTCCCAGCAGGGCCAATGACATCAAACTAACGACCAGACGAATTTTCTTTTGCGACATATCATGAAAATGGAATAACAAAATTATCAAAATAAGGGAATGTTGAAAGGACTCTTAACACATCTTAACAATCAACTATTGAAGTCATTTTGTAAGTTTGTCCCGAATTAAAAAAACAACCCAAATGAAATACTTCATGCTAAGTGCCGCCATGGCCATGACGAGCTTCAGCTTAAAAGCTCAAGAAAAACAAGATGCTACGATTAAAATCGTGGTTGAGGAAAACGGAAAACAAAAGGTCATCGAACGCCGTTTTTCTGATTTCAATAAAGCAGATGGTGAATTGAAAAAATTCACAGACTCCTTGGACTTACAACTCAATGTCGATGGAGATAAGAAGAAAAAAATCATCCGCATGGATGTAAATAAAAAAGCGCATCATGGTACTCCCATGGAGAATGGTGTCGAAAATATCACCATTCATCGCTTAGAAGGTGGACCTGGTCCTGGTGAGAAGAAGCGCGTCATGATCATCCGCGGAAAAGACGGGGAAACGATTACCGAAAACCTTCAGGGTCCTGAGGAATTCGATATTAAGTTAGAGGGTCCCGGTAAGGGCTTGATGGCGTTTCGTAAAATCCATGAAAACCTCTTGGAAGAAGGATCTAAAACAGTCCAAGGCTTGAAGATAACGCCAAACAAACCTTTTAATGGAACCATGAGTGTTAAGTTCCATGCGCCTGAAAAAGGCAATGTGAGCATTTCGGTAAGTGATGTGAATGGAAAAGAGGTAGCCAATGCTCAACTAAAAGACTTCCAAGGAGACTACTTGGGACAAGTTGATATAAAGAAAGCCGGAGCCGGCGTTTACTTTGTACGTGTGACACAAGGAAATGATGGCGCGGTTAGACGAGTTAAGGTTGATTAGTTTTGGCCCCAGGCTTTCGCCTGGGGTTCTATTTTACCCGCCTAAGTCAAAACCCTGAACAAAATTCAGGGTTTTTTATTTTCCCATATTTGCCCAAGCAAAGGCGTACATATCAGCCGTCAACTCAATTAGCTTGGCTGTATTGCTCGAACCGTGACCACTGTTCGTGTCAATGCGAATGATAACAGGTTTCTTGCTCGTATTTTTTGCCTGAAGTGTTGCCGCATATTTAAACGAATGCGCGGGTACCACACGGTCATCATGATCTGCGGTAGTAATCAAAGTAGCCGGATAAGCCTTTGCCTCAATGTTATGCAAGGGCGAATAGCTATGCAATACCTTGAACTCTTCGGGATTATCACTAGAGCCGTAATCGGCGATCCAGTTCCAACCAATGGTAAACTTCTGGAAACGTAACATATCCATGACCCCTACGCCTGGTAAAGCGACTCCAAATAATTCAGGCGCTTGATTAATCACAGCACCTACCAGCAAGCCCCCATTCGAACGTCCAGAAGCCGCCAAATAAGGAGAGGATGTATACTTATTTTTAATGAGGTACTTCGCCGCATAAATAAAATCATCAAACACATTTTGCTTGTTCAATTTCATGCCCGCCTGATGCCATTTCTCTCCATATTCCCCACCACCTCGAAGATTGGCCAATACATAAACGCCTCCTTTCTCCAACCATGCCATAAGGCTCGCAGTGAAAGATGGCGTAGAGCTGATGTTAAATCCTCCATAGCCATGTAAAATCGTGGGATTTTTGCCGTTCAAGGTTAAACCCTTTTTGCTAACAATAAACATCGGGATACGGGTCCCATCTTTACTTTGGTAGAACTTTTGAACGACCTGAAAATCCTCAGGCTTAAAGGCTAAACGAGGTTTTTGGAAAACCTTACTCGAATTGGACGCAATGGTATATTGATAAACTGTTGGTGGAAAATTAAAGGATGAAAAAGTGTAAAAAACGGTTTTATCTTCCTTTTCACCATCAAAACCACCTACATTGCCTAGGCCAGGTAACTTCACCGAACCAATCCCTACTCCTTGGTAATTATAAATCAAAGTCCGCGAAGTCACGTCTTTCAAATAAGTCAAATACAAACGATGACCCGCACTCGACACAGATTGCAAAGGTTCTGCACGCTCTGGAATAAGCGGCTTCCAATTGGGCTTCTCTGCTTTGGCCAGCGTCAATTCGACCAATTTGCCATTCGGGGCACCGTCATTTGTCTCCAAGATTAATCGCTCCCCCTCATTGTCTACCACGGAATAGTGATATGCACCGGGCTCACGAACGATGGGTCTAAAAACATCCCCCGGTACATCTGTACGAATAAACCACAAGGCATTACCATCCAATCCTTTCCCACGATCACTGATCGTCAGATAGGCTAATGTTTCATCATCCGAGGTACTCATCGTGTGAAAACGTTGCGGATTTTGCTTATCCTCATAAATCAAGCGATCTTGACTTTGTGCTGTACCGACTTGATGATACCAAACTTGATGGTTCTCATTTTTGGTGCTTAATTCCTTGCCCTCAGCCGGTGCAGGATACCTCGAATAATAAAATCCATCCCCTTTCCAGGCCACACCACTCACTTTCACCCAATTCAATTGATCCGGCAAATCTTTCCCGGTCTCCATGTCCCTAACCCCATATACCTGCCAATCACTGCCCCCTTTGCTCAAACCAATACAAGCGTAGCGACCATTTTTGCTCAAACTAAACACGGTTAGTCGAGTCGTCGCATCGGATGACAACTTGTTTGGATCCAAAACCTCTTCCGTCGTTCCATTCAAACCCTTTTGACGATATAAAACCGATTGATTCTGCAAACCCGAATTTTTATAAAAATAAAACCAATCGCCACGTTTAAATGGAGCTGAAATTTTTTCATAATTGCTAAGTTGCTCTATTCGTTTTTTGAAAGTCTCGCGCAAAGGCAAGGTTTCCAAATAGCCAAAACTGACTTTATTCTGCGCCTTCACCCATTCTTTGGTTTCTTGGCTATTGTCATCCTCAAGCCAACGATAGGGGTCCGCTACCTTCATACCGTGGTACACATCTTCGTGATCAACTTGGCGCGTCTTTGGATAAATCAATTGTGACCAAGCGGCCGAATTAACAAACATTCCCATCAGTAAAATCAAATACTTTTTCATACTTATTTCGTTTTAGGTAACCATAAAATGGCGTCAGCCACCAACAATCCATTGGCCCCACGCTGAGAGACTAAAACGTCCCCCGTCATATTTTCCTCAAAATGATAAGTCCCCACCGGAACCCATGTTTCAGTCATTTGAGAACTCAATTTCAAAGATACCGGATATCGGGTCTTTGCCACATAAACTTCTAAATTAATGACCGTTGTTCCCCCACGAACTGCCGGAATATAATAATACAAATTGTAATCCCCTTTCAATGGACTTTTCGAGGAAAAACGAATCCGAGAACCCAAATCATCTAATGGATTTGTTTGCAAATGCATCACACCATAAGATCCCGGTTGATTTTTTATCTTACTCCAATGTCCGATGATCTCCATATTTGCCCCATCCGCATCATCAATAATCAAGTCAGGACGCGACCCATCCATCCATGGATTATACTTAAAATATCGCGCTAAATCCTCGGGGGTCACCTGTGAAATCGGAACATCACGCGTCATCGATTCCAATGCAATAATCGCAGCACTCTGCCCCAACAATAAACCCTGAAGATCGGAATTCTTGGCAGATATCAATACGGGGGCTTGTAAATTATGTAGCGTCGGTTCTCCATAAACCAATCGTGTAGAGGTACCTCCCATACCGTCCTCTTCCAATTCCTTGCGCGCTTGATATCCTGTTTTGAACAGCATGTCCCCCGTGTAAGAACAATCGATGTAGGATTTGGCGCGGACCAACTTTACGCCTTCGCTCGTTTGTAGGCTTAATTGCTTCACCTCATGATCCTCGACTAAACTGGATATTACCTCATGCCCCGACCAAACGATGACTTTGGCATTTTCTAAATACGATTGCAAAACTTCGATTCCCACATTTGCATCAAATTCATGGGCCTCGAATTTTCCTATTTTCGCTCCTACCCTCCGAAAAAAGTCGCGCGACAAGCCTTTAAGACTCGCTCGATTAACCTCCAATTTTCTGCCTAAACCTTGCTGGGCATAAGGCACTTGAAGCGCAGCATCAATTAATAACACCTTTTTTCCAGCAACTTTGGCCGAATAAGCTGCGATAACGCCCGCCGGATTAGCACCGTATACGATGACGTCGAAAGACTGGACTTTTTGACCGAAACAAGTGGAGGCCAACAATAAAAAACAGATAAAATAACGCATTAAAACAACGTTCCAGTTTGAGCTTTGGGTTCAATTCCCACGTGACGATACGCCTTCTCAGTAGCCTCGCGTCCCCGCGAAGTTCGCTTTAAGAAACCTTCTTGAATCAAGAAAGGCTCATACACCTCCTCAATCGTTTCCGCCTCCTCACCACAGGCAGTCGCAATCGTCGTTAGACCTACCGGGCCACCCTTGAATTTTTCAATAATAGTCATCAAAATTCGATTGTCCATTTCATCCAATCCATTTTGATCCACATCCAAAGCATCCAAAGCAATCTGTGCGATGCGCACATCGATTTCTCCATTGCCCTTTACTTGGGCGAAATCACGTGTTCGTCGTAATAGATTATTCGCGATACGAGGGGTACCCCGGCTCCGACGAGCAATCTCATAAGCCCCCGATTCCTCAATCGGCATTTTGAGAATTTGGGCGGAACGCTTCACGATGTTCGTTAGTAAATTGGCATCGTAATATTCCAAACGGGCATTAATTCCGAAACGAGCTCGTAAGGGAGAGGTCAATAATCCCGCGCGGGTCGTGGCTCCGATTAAGGTAAAAGGATTTAAACTAATTTGAATACTCCGAGCATTAGGTCCGGAGTCCAACATAATATCAATTTTATAATCCTCCATGGCAGAATACAAATATTCTTCCACGATGGGATTTAAACGGTGAATTTCATCAATAAACAACACATCATAAGGCTGCAAATTGGTCAACAGCCCCGCCAAATCTGAGGGTTTATCCAAGACAGGACCCGAAGTGATTTTCAAAGTAGAACCCAACTCATTCGCGATGATATGTGACAGTGTCGTCTTCCCGAGTCCGGGAGGGCCATGCAACAAAACATGATCCAACGCTTCTTCACGGGCTTTAGCGGCACCCACAAAGACTTTAAGATTATCCACGATTTTCCCCTGACCCGTAAAGTCGAAAAAGCTCAATGGACGTAAGGCCTTATCAATCTCACGTTCTTGTGGATTTAATGCCTCCGCATCCCCTGTTAAGTAATCTTCCCGCATAGGACTATCTTGATTCAAAATTGAACTCAAAGATAATTTTTTTATTGCGAAGATTTTATAGTTTTGAAAAAGCAACAAGAATATCTAAATATATGAGTTCGATTTTTATCGGTGAGTTAGCCGGAACAGCAACCCTATTGTACCTTGGAAACGGCGTCGTTGCCAATGTCCTCTTGAAAAATACCAAAGGAAACGGAACTGGATTGTTAGCCATCGCGGCAGCGTGGGCCTTTGCCGTGACCATCGCCATCTATGTTTCTACCTATTTTGGAAGTTCTGAGGCGCATCTAAATCCGATTGTAAGCATCGCCGGATGTGTAAAATCGGGGGATTGGAGCCTATTCCCTACCTTCATTGGGGCTCAACTTTTAGGCGCAATGCTCGGACAATTATTGGTTTGGATCCATTATAAACCCCACTACGATATCACGGAGGATGCTGGCGCCATCAAAGCTAGTTTTTGTACAGATCCTGCTATTCGGAATACCCCGTTCAATTTCATTTCCGAAGCATTTGCCTCGGCAGTAGCCGTACTTGCTTTAGGTACATTTAGCATGATTGAAACAGGTCTTGGCCCGTTTTTAGTTGGTATTTTGGTTTGGGTCATCGGCCTCGGTTTAGGCGGAACAACCGGTTATGCCATCAACCCTGCGCGTGATCTAGGTCCACGCATTATGCATGCCATCTTACCGATCAAACACAAAGGTGACTCGGATTGGGGCTACGCTTGGGTTCCCGTATTAGGTCCCGCAGCGGGTGCCGTATTGGGTGCTTATTTGTTGACACTTAATTAATTTCCAGATGTACATCGGATCAATCGACCAAGGAACTACGAGTTCGCGTTTCATTATATTCAATAAAGGCGGCGAGATTATCTCCGTTGGCCAAAAAGAACATAAACAAATCTATCCACAAGCCGGTTGGGTCGAACACGATCCTGCTGAAATCTGGAAAAATACACAAGAAGTCATCGGCCTAGCACTTGGCAAAGCAAACCTCTCTGCCAAAGACATTGCCGCGGTAGGCATCACCAATCAACGCGAAACGACCGTAGCCTGGAACAAACGAACAGGAAAAGCCTATTACAATGCCTTAGTTTGGCAAGACACCCGTGTCGGAAATGAGTTAGCCGAACTCGCCAAAGACGGCGGAATGGATCGTTTTCGCGCGAAGACGGGTTTACCCTTAGCTACTTATTTCAGTGGATTAAAATTACGTTGGCTTTTAAATAACATCCAAGGCCTCCGCGAAGATGCCGAAAAGGGGGACGCCCTATTTGGCAACATGGATACCTTTATCGCCTGGAATCTTACGGGTGGCATTGAGGGTGGTATTCACATTACCGATGTAACCAATGCAAGTCGGACCCAACTCATGGATCTCGCTACTTGCCAATGGGATGATGAAATCCTGCAAGTGTTAAACATCCCGAAGCAAATGCTTCCCGAAATCAAATCCAGCTCCATGGTCTATGGCCAAGCGAAAGGCGTTTTGGGTGGTGTGCCATTGGCGGGAATACTTGGGGACCAACAGGCCGCTTTGGTTGGCC
>JACCDK010954158.1_pt1 | contig 23177 bp, 18 predicted proteins | sample 7445871 | NCBI WGS metagenome assembly JACCDK01 (sample SAMN15323436, study PRJNA562643) | freshwater metagenome | isolation source: river surface water | place: USA:Blue River Watershed | collected 2017-08-15 | reverse complement strand
TAGGACTTAATAATTGCACATCAATTGTTAAGTTATCACCTGGCATAACCATCTCTACACCTGCTGGTAAAGAAATAGTACCTGTAACGTCAGTTGTACGTACATAAAACTGAGGACGGTAGTTATTGTGGAATGGAGTGTGACGTCCACCTTCTTCTTTTTTCAAGATATACACCTCAGCTTTGAAGTGGGCGTGTGGTTTAACAGATCCTGGCTTAACAATTACCATTCCTCTTTTGATATCTTCTTTAGCGATACCTCTTAATAATAAACCTACGTTATCACCAGCTTCTCCTCTATCAAGGATTTTACGGAACATCTCAACTCCTGTAATAGTAGAAGTTAATTTATCAGCTCCCATACCAATGATTTCAACTGGATCACCTGTATTAGCAACTCCTGTTTCGATACGACCTGTAGCTACAGTTCCACGACCAGTAATTGTAAATACGTCCTCAACTGGCATCAAGAATGGTTTCTCAACGTCACGAACTGGTAATTCAATCCAATTGTCAACTGCTTCCATTAATTCCATAATAGTAGCAACCCATTTTGGATCTCCGTTTAATCCACCTAAAGCAGAACCTTGGATAACTGGACCATTATCTCCATCATATTGATAGAAAGATAATAAATCTCTAATTTCCATTTCTACTAATTCTAATAATTCAGCATCATCAACCATATCCACTTTGTTCATGAATACAACCATTCTAGGCACACCTACTTGGCGACCTAAAAGGATGTGCTCTCTCGTTTGTGGCATAGGACCATCTGTAGCAGCAACTACTAAGATAGCACCGTCCATCTGAGCAGCACCTGTTACCATGTTTTTTACGTAATCCGCGTGACCTGGACAGTCAACGTGTGCGTAGTGACGATTTTGTGTAGAATACTCTACGTGAGACGTATTAATAGTAATACCTCTTTCTTTTTCTTCTGGAGCATTATCAATTTGATCAAATGATTTTGCTTCTGATAAACCAGCATCAGCTAATACTTTAGTAATTGCAGCTGTTAACGTAGTTTTACCGTGGTCAACGTGTCCGATAGTACCAATATTCAAATGGGGCTTCGAACGATCAAAGGTTTCTTTTGCCATGATTTAATAATTTAATCTTAGTTATATATTAGTGTTCAAAAAAATAAACGTTTTTAAGAGCCAATGACGGGAATTGAACCCGTGACCTCTTCCTTACCAAGGAAGCACTCTACCCCTGAGCTACACCGGCTTTTGTGTATTCAGAAGTTAGAATTCAGCATTCAGAAATTTCCAAATCCTTTTTTCTAAATTCTTCTTTGGACCACCTTCCAAAGGAAAGTTTTCCTGTAAGAACAACCTTACAAAAGCCCTTGTTATTGCTAACAAAAACTTCGTGGGGAGAGCAGGATTCGAACCTGCGAAGACGTAGTCAGCGGATTTACAGTCCGCCCTCGTTGGCCGCTTGAGTATCTCCCCAAACCCTTTACATTCAGTTACTTATAAAATTGAGCCGATAGAGGGACTCGAACCCACGACCTGCTGATTACAAATCAGCTGCTCTAGCCAGCTGAGCTACACCGGCAACTTAAATATAAAAAGTCCGCTATTTCTAACGGACTGCAAATGTATAGAATTTATTTTTGAATCAAAACATTTTTTATCTTTTTTTTTAGATTCTCAGTTTGCGCGTGATTTTTCTTTTCTTTTTACCAAGGCTCTTTCTAACGAATCAACCGCCAAATCTATTCCTTCCTCAAATGTTTTTGTTATTTTTTTTACTACAAAATCATCACCCGGAACATTGATTTTGATCTCTACAATTTTATTTTCTTTATCACTGGTATTTTCAAGTTTCAAAAAAACATCAGCGGAAACAATTTTGTCGTAATACTTTTCTAATTTATCGATCTTTTCTTGCAAAAAATCAACCAACTTTTTGTCAACATTAAAATTTACGGCTTGCAAATTAACTTTCATAACTTTCGATTTATAGATGAAACAATTGAACTGTTATTTATTCCTAGGATGTGCATCTTGATATACTTTTTTTAATGCCGCCAAACTACTGTGCGTGTATATCTGGGTAGAAGATAAACTAGCATGACCTAACAATTCTTTAACTGAATTTAAATCGGCTCCATTGTTCAACAAATGGGTTGCAAAGGAATGCCTAAGAACGTGTGGGCTTTTTTTGGTCTTTTGAGACACCCTACTAAAGTACGCATTAATCAAACGATACACAAATGATTCACTCATTTTATTTCCACTATTTGACAACAACAACAAATCGTTATGAAGAATCACTTCTAAGTGACTGCGTTGCTCTTTATATAAAGCAATTAATTCAACCGTACAATCCAACAAAGGGATAATTCGTTCTTTGTTACGCTTACCAATCACTTTAATGGTTTTCTGCGAAAGATTCACATGTGCCATTTGCAAATGAATCATTTCTGCCCTACGCATTCCTGTGGTATAAAACAATTCAATAATTAACTGATTGCGGATGCCTTCAAAATCATGGGTATACGAATTACATTCAAACACATCTTGCAATTCTTTCTCTGAAAAAGGGATTTGAATTTTCTTAGCCGTCTTTAAAGATTTATGTTTCAATAAAGGATTAACCTGTATTTGCTTCACTTTCAATAGAAACTTATAAAACGACTTGAGTGACGATATCTTTCGATTCACGGATGTATGGGAAATATTGTTCTCAATCAAAGCTACAATCCAACTCCGAATTTGAGAATACACTACTTCGTCTAATGGAGTATCAATGTGTTGATCGCGCAAGTAGTTTTGAAAAGATAAGATGTCTGCTACATAGGCTTGTACGGTTAATAGAGAATAATTTTTCTCTTTAACCAAATAATCTTGATATGCGTGGAGAGTTGAATCCATAAAAAAACCGCTAGAAACAAAGTTACACTTTATTATCTAGCGGTATGCTGTTTTATTCAAAAAAAGACTAACTTTCTAAAGCGTCTCTCAATCCTTGAATATATGCTGCTTTTTGAATTTTAGCTCTGTTTGTCACAGAAGGCTTAATGAAAGCTTGACGGGCACGTAACTGACGAACAGTTCCTGTTTTATCAAATTTTCTTTTATAGCGCTTTAATGCTCTATCGATATTTTCTCCGTCTTTAATTGGTATAATTAACATAATATTGACACCTCCTCTCGTTAAGGGTGCAAATGTAGAAAATTATTGTGAATAAAAAACGAAAATCTAAATTTATTTAACCGCAGGCTTGTAATGCTGTTTGTCGATCAGCATCTTGGAGAGAATTTCTTTCATGATTTCGGAAGTTCCACCCCCGATAGGCCCCAAACGACTGTCTCTAAACAAGCGCGCTAAAGGATATTCCTCCATATAACCATAGCCCCCTAACATTTGCAAACAACTGTATATGGTTTCATCGGCAACTTTAGTCGATTTTAATTTGGCCATGGTAGCCTCTTTTACCACATATTCTCCTTTATCCAAACGTGCAACTGCCGCATAATTGAAAATCTTACAATGTTCTACTTCGGTAGCATGTTCCACTAAAGTATGACGTAGGGCTTGAAATTGGTTGATTTTTTTTCCAAATGCCTCGCGTTGCCCCATATATTCAATGGTGTAGTCCAATGCAAATTCGGCTCTAGCGTGGGCATTAATCGCCATTATAAGTCGTTCAAAAGCAAAATGCTGCATGATGTATGGAAAACCATTATTGGCTTCTCCCATCAGATTGTTGACCGGAATGATTACATTATCAAATGCAATCTCGGCTGTATCTGAAGCTCTCCAACCCAATTTATCTAATTTGGTTGCGGAAATTCCAGGCGTATTAGCGTCTAATAAAAAAATACTGATGCCTTTATTCCCTAATTCAGGTGATGTTTTGGCTGCCACAACATAATAATCGGCATAAACGCCATTCGTAATAAAGGTTTTAGATCCATTAATAACATAATGATCACCCGATTGAACAGCAGTAGTTCGCATACCGGCCACATCACTTCCTCCAAATGGCTCCGTAACACACAAAGCTCCTACTTTATCTCCAGTTATACTTGGTGCTAAATAATCTTGTTTAATCCGCTCGTCCCCTTCAGCATTCAAATGCGTCATAGCCAAATAAGCATGCGCCCACATAGCAGCTGCAAATCCTGAAGATTTAATTTTTTGAAGTTCTTCTAAAAAAATAACGGCGTAAAACAAATCCAATTGCATGCCACCATATGCTTCTGGATAATTTAATCCAAAGAAACCCATGTCACCAAACTTTTTCCAAATAAACCGCTCAATAGTACCTGTTTTCTCCCATTTTTCAATGTGAGGCACAACTTCTTTTTGTAAAAAATCACGGAAACTTGCTCTAAACAACTGGTGTTCTTCAGTGAAATATATTGAATTCATGGATGGATGTATTGATTAATTGAATGGTTGAATTTTTAGAATTCCAAATATAAGGCTATTATATTTATTTTTTCGTTAGGCATTCCTTTAATTTTTGTTAAATCTGCAATTTCTTTAATGCCGTTATTCATGGTTCGATACACCACAATTTCTTTGGCAAGTGCATAATTGAAATACGGAAATTGCGACAATTCTTTCATAGACAATTCATTTATGGCGATTTTTTTAACCGAAGGATTGGTGGCTACATAAAATCTTTTTTGTAAATCCTCTAATGCTTCAGGGCGGATCCCCCACATGAATTGCAATTGTTCCAAACGCACAAACCCTCCCAATTTTTCTTTTTCAATGAGGATTTTATCGGCTAATTTTTCTCCAATACCATAGACAGCAATAAGATCTTCTCTAGAAGCCTGATTGATATCCTTGCGCACTATGCTCTGAACTAACTTAGGAGAAAATGTATGGTATGAATTTGTTGGATTCTCTTTCTTACGCGTTACCCATTCAGGAAATTTAAAATACGGAGCTAAGGCTTTTAATTTGACATTGGAAACTTGGGTTACTTGCTGAAATTCAGCAGCCGAATTAACGTATTTATTTTGCGCTCTAAAGCGATGCAGCTTGTCAATCTCGTCTATGGTGAGCCCTAATTTATACCCTTTGTAATCCGAAATAAAATTGGGATTAAAAGGATAAATGGTGTCTTTTTGCATTGCTACTTCGTGCTTTAAACTGTCGATTTCATTTTGAACCTGAAACCACTGCCTATCTTCACGTTCAGGTACATTTTGACTGGACATCAAGAAATAACCCAATTGAGTCAATCCCAATAAGGATACCAATAACACAATTCCGCTTTGATGTGATTTTGAAAAAATAAAAAACGACTTAAACTGCTGCATGGCTTTACTATAAATCAAATACCGAACTTCGCTTGGATCGTATCATGTCTTTTAATTTCAAAATAAAGGCCAAGGTGAGATAGAATCCGAAACCCAATCCTACCGTTATAAAGGAAATATAAATAAAAAACAAGCGAACATTAGTAGCGCGCATTCCTAATTTATCGGCCAATCGTGAGGCCACGAAAAATCCGTGTTTTTCAAAAAAATGCAATATGACTTGTACCATAATCCAATATTTGATTCAAATTTACAATTAATTTTTAAGTATTTGATTGCCTACCGCGCATTGCAAACATTTTTTCGCCTCACAATATTCTTTCTTCAATTGCAACAGCGCTTGGGATTCAAAAGCAGAAGTCGCGGGCACACCCAATGCGTCAAACCCATCGATAATTGCGTTTTTTTCTGAAGGAAGTGATTCCATAAAATGAAACAACAATTCTTCATTTCCTTTTAACCTACTCTTTTCATAGGCATATTTAATAGGCAATAGGGTATTGATGAGTAGTAAATTCAGAAATGACTTGGAAAGGGTTTTTCGCTTTTTTGAACTCATTTTATCAAAATTATAATGTGAAGTCCAATAATCACTCACAGAAACCGAGAGCAAACTATACATTGTCTCACTATCTGACGCCTGCATAAGTTTCGAAAACAAATTGCGTTCCTTGTGATATAGCGCGGCCAATTGCGCCAAACGAATGGTAGGAAAATTATCGGGACGGTGTTTAAAAAATGCAACCGTTGTAAAATTGTTTTTTAGGAGTCCATATTTATGCCGCTGGTACAAATACTCTTGTTGCAGGGCTTTTGCATATTCATCTTGAAAATCGAGTTCAAGCAAATTAACCTGTCCAAAAAACAAAGACTCTAGAGCTTGCAAGGAAAGTGATTGTTTCCGAATCACAGCAAATGGAATGCTTTTGGCCATTGCTAAAAAATGAACACCATTGGTATTCAAACCAAAATTCTTGGCCAGCAACCAAAACAAAACGGTCTCCCAATCATTATTGGAAGTCTGCAATAAGTCTTCAATTTCTATCGCTTTGCGTTCCATACGCTCGATAAACAATCGGGTTAACCATTGTCTAAAGATAAAATTGGGAGTAGTAGCGATCTCATTTTCGCAATTGATCCATCTTTTTTGGCGCACTAACGCTTGATAATTTTGCATTACGTTCTTTGGAACATATTTTTGTAATTCCAAAGTTGGGATTTCGGTATTGTTATTTCTAAATATTGGCGTGTCGTGCTCCCAAACCACATGTAAAATTACAGAATCGTAGGCAGGGTCTTTTTCGTGATGGTGCACATACCAATCAGATGATTTGAGATGAATTTCGATATTACCCGCCCATTTTTGATTCCCAATAATGATTTGGGCATTAAAAAAATCGGGGCCTGCTAATTGCAAAAATTGTCCGGAGTTAAGAATCTGAATCGATTCTCCAGAAGTGGTTTCTAAATGGGTGACCGCAAATTTTTTATGCTGCCACAGGTGGTGCAAAAAATCTTCTTTCATTCTGTATGGCGTATATCGTTGAAAAACAAATTTAAAAAAATTATATTTGCGGAACAACTCTAATCGCATGAAAAAAATATTCACCTTAGCACTATACTGTTTTTTTATAATAACACAAGCCCAGACCACTACAAAACCTGCTGCAGGATATAAAATTACGTATTTCAAAAGTTCAAACGGAACCCTTGTATCGCCACAAGATCCGATTCTTGTTTATACCAACCCAAACGAAACTCTGGTGACATCCGAAAAAATGAATTCGGGCAAAGCAGAGTATCCCTATGAACAATCTTTTATCAATCGGGCAACAAATACATTGACACAGATTACCCAATTGCATAAAAATCAATCGGCTACTACAGCAGACAGTACCTCTTTAGCCAAACAAAATTTTGAATTTTTAGCCGAAACCAAAACTATTTTAGGCTACAAGTGTCAAAAAGCCAAAACCATCATCAATTCGAACACAATTGAACTTTGGTACACTAAAGAGCTTCAGGTTAATGGATCTCCTACCCTTTTGGGGCAAAATATTGGTTTGGTGTTGGAAATGATTCGCAATGGCAATTTTGTCATTACTGCCACTAAAATTGAATTGTTGAAAGCGATGCAACCGAGTTTACTTTTACAAAATACTACGACAAAAAGTAAAATATTAGACGGATTAACCTATAAAGATTTGGTTTGGAAAAGCCGTTTTACTACTCTTTCCATCTTTGAAAACGAAATCATTAATTTTTCGGATGCATCTAAATCTAATGATAGTATTTTACGCTTTGCGAATGGTACCATCATACTCAAGAAAGTTACCTTTCCAATTGTCGCTAAAAGTGATCTCCTATTTCTGGATTTAATCGAACAATCTAATGGTGATGCTTACGATCGAACAGGTTCGGTATTTGTCATTCCACAAGACAAAAAACAGTCGTTCTTAGATGGTTTAGAAAAAGGCAGCCAGACTTTACCCATTTATGAAAACGGAAACGGTAAAAAATACCAAGGCATTATAGCTACCAAAGATTATACTCCCTTAATTGAACTGATGCGCTTTTTTACACCTTTCGGAATAAAGCAATACAATACCATACAATTGAAAGATAAAATATGGCATGAAAAAGTACCGTATCGTATGGATATTACCGATTTTAAAACTGCATTAAGTGGAAAAACACTATATATAGGAGTATTTATAGGTAATTATGATAAAGGCGGACATAAAATATCCATGAATGTTACGGTACACCCAAGTGAAAGCAAACTCCCACAACCCAATTCTTACTTGCCCTTATTCAATACCAACAACGTTATGGAAATGGCAGGACAAGAATATGCCACCCTATTCGATCATGAAAAGGGGTTAGAAGTTACTTTTACATTGGATAAAGAATACAAAAATACCAAATTGCGCTACATTACTACTGGACACGGTGGTTGGGAAAATGGCGATGAATTTGTACCCAAAAAAAATACCCTACTTTTAAATGGAAAAGAAGTATTTTCCTTTGTTCCTTGGCGACAAGATTGTGGTGCTTATCGCTTATTTAATCCAGCTTCTGGTAATTTTAATGACGGATTATCGTCTTCCGATTTGAGTCGCTCCAATTGGTGTCCGGGTACCGCCACCCAACCCATAGACATCGCCTTGGGCAATTTACTACCCGGAACGTATACATTACAAGTCATCATTCCACAAGGCGCGCCCGAAGGAGGTAGTTTTAGCGCTTGGAATGTTTCAGGTGTTTTGTTTGGAGAATAATAAAAGGCTGTCGAAATGGACAGCCTTTTATATAGTGTGCTATGACGCAAACAGCTTGTGTTTTATTTTATAGAACCAATAATATCATATTTGGTAATAATATGGTGTTTTCCCGCTCCTAGATCAACCAATACCGCTTGATTGTCCTTGGTAATCAAACGTGAAACCTCTTCAACAGGAGTTCCGCTTTTTACAATTGGAAAGGGTTTCCCCATCACTTCGCGAATCGGTCGCTCGGCTGTGTTTTTGTCCGAAATAAAGCTTTGGAACAAATCGGATTCGTCTACCGAGCCAACAAACCCATGTACATCAACCACAGGGATTTGTGAGATTTTATATTTTCGCATGCGTTCAATGGCATGAGAAACCAATTCTTCTGTTCGAACAACGACCAAAGGCTTATCCAGATGTTCCTTAATCAAGTCTTCCGCTTTGGTGATTTCTTCTTCTAAAAAACCACGTTCGCGCATCCAATCGTCGTTGAACATTTTTCCCACATAACGACTTCCCGAATCGTGAAACAAAACAACGACTACATCTTCAGGTTTAAAGTGTGCTTTCAATTGCAACAACCCTTTAACCGCAGCTCCTGCAGAATTCCCCACAAAAATACCTTCTTCCAATGCAATTTTACGGGTATAAACCGCTGCGTCTTTATCGGTTACTTTTGTAAAACCGTCGATGAGTGAAAAATCTACATTTTTGGGTAATATATCTTCACCAATTCCTTCCGTGATGTAAGAATAAATTTCGTTCTCATCAAAAATACCCGTCTCGTGGTATTTTTTAAAAACCGAACCATAGGTATCGATGCCCCAAATTTTAATGTTTGGATTTTTCTCTTTCAAATATTTAGCCACACCAGAAATTGTTCCTCCAGTTCCTACTCCTACTACAAAATGCGTAATTTTTCCTTCGGTTTGTTCCCAAATTTCCGGCCCTGTTTGCTCATAATGAGCAATGGCATTACTTGGATTGTCGTATTGATTCACGTACCATGAGTTTGGGATTTCATCGCCCAATCTTTTAGAAACGGAATAATACGAACGGGGATCTGTGGGCTCAACATCGGTTGGACATACAATTACTTTTGCACCAACGGCACGCAAAATATCTGATTTTTCTTTGGATTGTTTGTCGGAAATAACAAAGATACATTTGTACCCTTTTACAATAGCTGCTAGTGCCAAACCCATTCCGGTGTTTCCTGAAGTACCTTCTATAATGGTACCTCCGGGTTGTAAACGACCATCGGCTTCGGCGTCCTCAATCATTTTAACGGCCATACGGTCTTTTACCGAATTACCTGGATTGAAAGTTTCTACTTTAGCCAAAACCAAAGCATCCACTTCGGCTGTTACTGAATTCAATTGAACCAATGGTGTATTTCCAATAGTCTCTAATATATTTTTAGCGTATTTCATAATACTGTATTTCGGAGTTTCTGATTTTCAGATTAGTTGTTAGGGTTTGACAAAGATAGGATGAAAAAACGAATTGAAAAAAACGGACTTCCCTACTATTTGAAGAAATTCCATTCCAGACCAAATCGAATTATAAAATCACGATATGGATAATTAGGTGCCGAATAATAGTTATAGTCCGACATGGACGAATTAAAATGCTCCGCTTTCAAGAACAAACGAGTTTGACGAATGCGGGCATTGACAAAAAAGTCAAGTAAGGGAAAACCTCCAATTTTAGTTTCATTTTGAACATAAAACTCACCTAACAAAGGGTTGTAATCATTGGCATAGTACTTTGTAAAGTAATTTGCCGTAACCCCCATTTGCAACAACATCGCTTTTTTGAATACGTAATCGGTAAAATATAGCGTGTTTCGAGTAGTGAGCTGTGGCACATTGACAATTGGACTCGATTGATCCACATTTTGATAGAGCACAGTATTATCAAGGGCTAATTTCCAAAATTTAATTTCTTTACTGACCTTAACCGAAAGGTAATTGATGGTTTTATCATATTGTGCTGGAGTTACCAGTAAGGAAGTAATATCATTTGTAGTATTGTCAAAATACAAATAATCATTCAACACTTTATACTGAGCCGAAAAATTGATCCATTTTGAAAATACCGAAAAGGTCAATTGGTTGGATTTCTCGGATTTAAAATCATTAAACCAATTGTACTGCGTATAATCGCTTTGATATAAAGTATAATTTAAATTTGGTAGAGACGATTGCTTCTGATAATTCAAAGCAAATTGAACCTTATCGTTTACTTTATAAATAGCGTTAGCATCTATACTAGAAAGGGTATGATTACTAATGGCTTGAGATACATTCAAACGGGTCGTAATTTTATTGGTCCTAAAGGTATAATTACCTCCAATAGTATTGATGCGGCCCGACAAACTATTTGGAACCGTTACGTTACCAAACGCATCATACACAACGCTATCATAATAATAATTGTAGTTATGATCTTCCACAAAAAAAGTAAGATCACCATAGGATTTGGTTTTATAAGCTACACCCAATTTGTTATACAATTGATTATAACGCGTTTTATTATTGATAGTATTAGAAAATGAAGTACCAAATCGAGCACTCACAGTAGGCTGAATAAATTCAAAGAATTTATATTCTTGATTGAATTGATGAATAAAAACCAAGCTATTCGGATTCTCTTTACTCAATTTAAAGGAATGATCAATGAAAAATCGGTTGCCTTTAAGCATCGAACTAGCATCTTCAAAATAAACTGCTAATGCATCTCTTTGTTCAAAATTTGGATCACCCGATTCAAATTGGGAAAGATCAACAATTCCACCGTTTTCTTGGTTGTATATGTCTTGACCCGTAAAGTGTGCATTAAGTATATAGCGCTTGTTTTTTGTAAAATAACTCGTTGTAAATCGAAAGTTTCCTGAACTTGACAAAAAATTCACATAATTACCAAGGGAACGTAAGCCTCTATAGGCAATTGAAAAATTTAAATTGGGCTTGGTATTAACGGTTAAAAATGCATCAACAGCTTGACCTTGTTGCATTACCGTCTTGAAATACAAATCGGTTAACGGCGTAGGAACCGAATAATATTTGATGTCTTGGGCCTCGAGATAATTAAAATGTTTGGCTAAAAAACCAAAATTGGGTAATACTGTTTTCTTATTTAAGCCAAAATCTAGCGTATTATAAGTTTGACCTTCATTGGAGAAAGACAACAAACCAAAAAGATCTTTACGAAGCAAATTGTATTTGTATTCGCTTTTGATGGATAATGTAGTATCTACATACGTAGAATCTTGTTGTAACGTATAATACTTATAAAGATCGATAGGTGGTTTTTTTTCGTTCTTGTCAGAAGTTTCAGAAGCGGGTGTGTCTTGTTTAGCAGTGGTGGCGCCAAAGCCTTCACCTCTTAAGGTATTTTTCTGAGCATAAGAAAAAGTAATTCCAAAAAAAACAAAAAATACTACATATCGAATCATAGGGAACAAAATTATGTAAAATTAATGGAATAAAAAAAACACCTTTTTTACACAAAAAAAAAGCCAGTGTAAAACACTGGCTTCTTATTACGAATTATACTATTACAATGTAAATGTATGACTTCTAGAAAATGTAAAATTACCTGGTAAGTTAGCAATTGTTATTCCGTTTGCTCTTAAATTATAAGAACCTACAACCGTTGCACTTGTTACCATTCCGTCTCCATACGCATCACGGATTGTGAAGGTATAGGTACCGTTAGGTAAACAGAAAATGAAATTTCTAGCAGCTTGCAAAGCATTAGTTGCTGTGTCAGTATAAGGACCACCACTAGCTACAACTGCATTAGAAGCATTTTTGATATCCCAGCTAATTTCACTACCGTAACGATCTAAGATAAGATCTAAAGTAACAGTGTTTAATGGACAGTTTTCTCTAACATTGATTGTCATAGAACTTCCAACATATAAACCGTCTTCAGCAACTAAATTTAATACAATCGTTTTAGCTAAACTTAAACTTAATCCATTTCCAATTGTACTAATAGTAAGTACACCTTCGTTAGAGTTAGCAGGAATAGTTACTGTTGCAGGAACTGTATAATTAGCAGCAAGCATCGTTGAAGAAGCAGCAACAGCTACATTATACGTTCTTGCAGCACCCGATTTTTTAGAGGAATACACTTTAATGTTTGTCGCTAAAGTAGCCCCTGGGTTAACTGTGATGTTTTTTACTTTTGCTTCGAAAGTCACAAAATTAAAAGGTGATGAAGTATGAGAATCATCTTGTGTACACCCTAAAATTACAAATGACAAAGAAAGAAACAAAACAAAAAATCTTGATAATTTAATTAATTTCATAACTTATTTTGTTTATAAATTTTTAATTGACTAATTAGTTTTGCTCCGTAATGAATGGATTATTTAACATTTCCGCTTGAGGAATTTTAAACGATAATTTCGCATCATTGTGAGGAACAGCAACACCCGCTTGGAACAAGTGGTTACTACCTCTGTTGATGGTAGCACGGTTACGCTTCATAGCCAAATAACTTTTTCCTTCACCCCATAATTCAATTTTAGTTTGCTTATAAATTTCATCTGTTAAAGCCGCACCTGTTAAAGTACTGATGTAAGCAATATTTGAATTTCTAGAAGTTAACAACTGTGTTAATACAGTTTTAGCTTGAGTCTCACGACCTGTTTTAGCAGCTGCTTCAGCATGTAATAAATAGAACTCATCCACTCTCATATAAAGGTAATCAGTAGTAATTACACGTTGACCACCTACAACACGAGCAGGATCATAGAATTTGTTCACTGGTCTGTAACCAGAAGCAGCAGTAAATTGACCTTTTCTTACGTCTGTAGTAGGCATAGAATCCCACAATGCTCTGTCGATAGATTTTCTATCTCCAGCCCATTGGTAACTGTAAGTATACAAGTCCATTTGACCCCACCAAGAGATCAAGTCTAAACCTTGATTTGTAGTTAAATCAACTCCCCACATCCATGATGGTGTATTTACATCGTTGAAACCACCTAACAATTGTGCTTGAGTAGTTAAGGTAAATCCACCATTAGTAATGATATCTTGCGTTAAAGTAAACACTTGATCGTAATTACCCATAGCACCGTATGCATATGCTAAAAGTCCTTTAGCAACATACTGATTGATCTCCGTTTTAGAAGTTCTATTAAAATCTGACATTAATGCAATAGCATCAGTCAAATCATCCACGATTAAAGCATATACAGCAGAAGTTGCACTCTTTGGTTGTGCTTGTTGAGCTGGATCTGTATAAATTGGCAATATTTCTTGTGTAGCGTTATACTCACGAGCATACAATTGCGCTAAATAAAAATAAGAATACGCACGTAACGATTTTGCTTGACCTAATAACCATCTGTTTTGAGCATTCGTTGGTTGTGCATCATTACCACCTAAGGCATTGATAACGATATTCGTAGAACGGATAATTCTATAGTAATATCTCCAAGGAATATAACACTCATTACGAGTAAAATCAGTAGTTGCAATATAATCTACGTGGTTTCTATACCAGTTGTAGGTATTTTGCGATAACGCCATATCACCTGATAACATATCGGTCCAAATATCAATACCTTTTTGTCCGAAATCGTTGTGACCAGTTGTTCCACCAGTACCCGTTTCAAACATTAAAGAATAAATACCAGAAACTGTACCTCTGATCAAATCAGGGTTGTTAACAGACGCAGCTGCTAACTGTTCTTGAGTAATGAACGCAGTTGGTTCAGTTTCAAGAAACTCATCATTACATCCAACTGTTACAAATAACAAGGAAGTAACTAGCGATAAAAATAATTTATTGTTTTTCATAATTAAGTTTTTTAGAATTCAACTTTTAATCCTAAACTGAAAGTAGAAAGTGGAGAATAACGGTAAGTATCAGAACTACCACTTTCAGATGTTGACGTATTGAATCCATCTCTGTGACTGAAGAATAATAAATTATCTCCTGAAACAAAAATGTTCAATTTAGACAAGTTCAATTTGTCAGCAAATTTACCTGGAAGGTTGTACGCTAATTGAACGTTATTCAATCCAAAATAATCTGCTTTGGTTAAGAATCTTGTAGATCTAGCATTTACGTTAGCATCTAATGCAGCAGACAATCTTGGAACACCAGTGATGTCTCCTGGCTGTTGCCATCTGTCTCTCATATCTGTATGCCAGTTGTTTTGACCTAAAGCTCCATTAGCCATTAAACCTGCATAAGCACCGTCATACGCATAACCACCCATACTGTAAGTAAATTGTGTAGTCAAATCAAAGTTTTTGTATGATGCATTCAAACGGAAAGCACCTCTAACTTTAGGAATAGCTGATTTACCCACAAATTTTTGTGTAGCATCTGCATAGGTAGTTGTAACTGTTTTACCTACAATAGCATCTGGATTTAAACTCATATAATCCGTTAATGATCTGATGATTACATCACCTGTATCAAACGTACCGTTATCATTGATGTCGTTATAGTTCATGTACCACATTGGAACTCCAGTAGCTGGATCAACTCCTGCCCATTCTGGCATATAGAAATCGTAAACTGAACGTCCTTCAGCCCAAGCAAATGGAGCATTAGAAGTATCTAATACTTTTGGCAAACTAGTTGCTGGGTCAATTGGCATAGTAGTAATTTCATTTTTCAATAATTCACCATTGATAGCAAAATCTAAGTTGAAATCTTCTGCCGTTTTACCTTTAATAAGGTGAGCATTGATATCAAATTCAAGACCTTGGTTTCTCAATTCTCCATCATTAACCGTTACAATTGCAACCCCTGTAGATGGAGCCGTTCTTCTTTGGAAAATCAAATCGTACGTATTTTTTACATAGTAATCAACGTTTACATCTAAGAAATCAAACAAAGAAGATTCAACACCAACTTGGAAAATTTTTGATTTTTCCCATGTTAAGTCAGCATTACCATTATCTCTAATCGAAATAGCATAATCATCATTTAAGTTACCTACGTCAAACGTATCATAACCTGGCCATAATCCAACACCTTCTTGGTCACCCATAAGTCCGTAACTAGTTTTTACTTTCAAGTAGTTGATTGACTTAAATTTATCCATGAAAGATTCTTTAGACATAACCCAAGAAGCTCCGATTGATCCAAAAGTACCCCATTTCTCATTTTTGAAACGAGAAGAACCGTCACGTCTAGCAGAAGCAGTAAAGTAATATTTACCACCATAGTTATAATTGAATTGACCAAAATAACTCTCTAATGCAGAAGTATTTGTATATGATCCTGGAGGCGAAGAAACAATAATGTATTGATCTAAATCATACGTATCATATAAAACTGCTTTTTGTTTGCTAGCATAGAATATTTTTTGTTGGTAGCTATTTGACTCGTGAGCTGCAAATACTTCCATATTATGATCTCCAAATGTATTCTTGTAACGTAATAAGTTCAAGAAGTTTTGTGTCATTAAGCTTGTTTTTTGCTTGTACAACGAACCAAATTGTTGTGCAGCAGAACCATAGAAAGGATTGTTTCTATTATTGTACTCATTATCATACAATTGCGCACCATATCTAGTTTCTAACGATAACTTTTTAGTGAAATTAATATCAAAATTGAAGTTACCATTGAACTCGTTTCTTTGGTTACGACTTCTATCATAATAAGCATCAGCAATCGCATTGGTTAAACCACCAAATGCTCTTGAACCTGAAGTACCGTCTCCATAATCGTATTGGTAACCACCAAAATATGGCTCAGGAATTTTATTTCCATTCGCATCTCTTGCGAAAAGTGGATAAATTGATGGAATGTTATCCACGAACCAGAAAATACTTCCTGAATCTGAAGATTGTCCATTATCATTAGTTTGAGATCCTGTATATCCAATGTTTACACCCGCTTTTAACCAATCTTTTGGTTTGTGGTTTACATTCAATCTCGCAGAATATCTTTTATAATCTGAATTAATGATGTATCCTTCGTCATTTAAGAATCCAAATGAACTGAAATAACTTGTTTTGTCATTACTTCCAGAGAATCTAACATTACTTTCTTGTCTGTAAGACGTTTGGAAACCATAATCTTCCCAATCTTCTGGAGAATACTTTCTAGTTACTCCCGGTCTAACAGTACGCGTAATTGGATCAATTAATTGAGCCGCAGTAGCATTCCACATGTTATAACCTGGGCTAATACCTTGAGCACCAAATAAGTTAGTATTCGCAAATCCAACTGGATCTGCTTGGTTTGTACCAACACCTCTGTTGTACATAGCTTCCCAAGACAATCCAATGTATTCTTCTGGAGATTCAATTACACTATATCTAGGTAATAAACTCACGTTGATACTTGAACGTAAATCAACTTCAACTGAAGAACGATTTCCTTTACCGTTTTTAGTTGCAATTACGATTACACCATTTGAACCTCTAGATCCATAAACAGCAGTCGCAGCAGCATCTTTCAATACCGTTAAAGATTGGATATCTGCAGGGTTGATTGAGTTCAAACTTCCTTGCAATGGCACACCATCCACAACGTACAATGGGTTTCTGTTACCATTAACAGAACCAAATCCACGAATACGGATTGTTGCAGCAGAACCACGCTGTCCTGAAGTTGTGATTACGTTAACAGCCGCAACCTCACCTTTTAAAGCCTGAGAAACGTTAGAAACAGCTTTTGCTTCTACGTTTTTCGTTTGAACTGATGTTGCAGTTCCAACAAATGCTTCTTTTGTAGTAGTACCATACCCAACAACTACTAAGTCGTCAAGCACTGTAGCTTTCAAAAGAACATTGTAACTATTAGCAGCACCAATAGTTACCGATTGTTTCATACCAAGATATGAAATTTCTAACACATCTCCCGATTTTGCTTTGATAGAATATTTACCATCAAAATCAGTTGCTACAACATTTTTTGTACCTTTTACAGTTACAGTTGCACCAACAGCAGGTCCTAGTTCGTCAGAAACCACACCTGTAACAGTTTTCTCTTGCGCGAACGAAAACTGCATTGTAAACGCTAATAAAAGCGTAAAAATCCATTTGAACTTCGATCTCATATTAAATTTATTTGAGTTAGTTATTCCGCAAACTTCTTAATTATTTCTTAAATAAACAAATATTAGTAAAGAATATTATAAAAATATTTATGTTAAAGTTTTAGACTAAAAAAACATTATCCGTAATAATCGGATCGTAATATTAAAAATACAGCATTAAGATTGGCACAAATAGTATATTTTTGTCAAAAAAAATAATTATGCTACAAAAACGGTATAGTGAATTTAATTTAGAATGTGGAACCGATGAAGCTGGAAGAGGTTGTCTCGCCGGTCCGGTCACCGCAGCCGCTATACTCCTCCCTTTCAACTTTGAACATGAATTACTGAACGACTCCAAACAACTTACCGAAAAAGTGCGGCACCAACTCCAACCTATTATTGAAGCTCAAGCCATTTCTTTTGCCATCACTCATATATATAATAGTGAAATTGACGAAATCAATATTTTAAATGCTTCCATGAAAGCTATGCAAGAATGCATCTTACAACTTGAACCTACTCCCGAATATATTATAGTAGACGGAAATCGTCCCTTAAATGGAAAATTAGGCAAACCTCAAAAAACGGGTAAAATTTTTTCAAAGGATGAAATAAGTGTTTTACAATCCATTCCGAACACAAGTATAATTAAAGGAGATAGTCTTTATCTTAGTATTGCAGCTGCTTCAGTTTTAGCAAAAACCTACAGAGATAAATATATGGATAAAATTCACGAAGAATTCCCGATGTATCATTGGAACAAAAACAAAGGCTATCCCACAAAAGAACATCGCGCTGCTATTGAAAAATATGGTCCTTGTAAATACCATCGTATGAGTTTCCGATTGTTGCCCGAGCAATTAAAATTGGAAATTTAAAACTGTTGACGAGTATCGAATCTCGTATCACAAAGCACCATTGACGAATTCCGCTTCAAACAAATGAGCAAAATGATCTAAAATTTTTGCTTTCACTTGACTTTCATCTATATCCCTATTTAATTCTACATGCATTGAAGTAACAGCCTTACCTTTTATACCGCAGGGAATAATATTATCAAAGTAACCCAAATCAGCATTAACGTTTAACGCAAAACCATGCATGGTTACCCAACGAGAGGCACGAACACCCATAGCGCAAATTTTTCTTGCAAATGGCGTCCCCACATCAAACCAAACTCCGGTTTCTCCTTCACTTCTGGTGGCATGCAAACCATATTCTGCTAAGGTTAAAATTACAGCCTCTTCTAAGAATCGTAAATATTGATGAATGTCAGTGAAAAAGTTTTCTAAGTCTAAAATAGGATAGCCCACAATTTGACCCGGTCCGTGATACGTAATATCACCTCCCCTATTGATTTTATAAAACGTAGCCCCTTTGGCAGCCAATTGCTTCTCCGATAGCAACAAGTTAGAAAAATCACCACTTTTTCCTAACGTATATACATGAGGATGTTCTACATAAAGCAGAAAGTTGGGTGTTGGAAGCTGAGAGTTGGATTGTCTGTTTTGAATTTTGATGTCCACAATTTCTTTGAACAAAGCTTCTTGGTAATCCCAAGTTTCTTTGTAATCTTTTGTACCTAAATCTTGAAGTTGGACTTTCTTATTCATAATAACTAAAACTATAGTTTTAAAACTGGCGCAAAGATACGAATAGTTTTTTGATGATGGATGTTGGGTGATGGGTGATGGAGGATGAAACTCGAAACTCGATTCCCGAATTACGATTCCCGAATTACGAATTACGAAACTTTTGAACTTGATACAAAATAAATTATCTTTGCACCTTTAAATACCAAACTATGCAACTTTCGGAACAAGAAATCATCAGAAGAGACAAACTAAACGCTTTACGCGAATTAGGAATTAACCCTTATCCAGCGGATTTATTTCCGGTGAATCACACTTCAAAGCAAGTGAAGGCAACTTTTGAAGAAGGCAAGAAGGTGATTCTGGCGGGGCGATTGATGAGTGTTCGCGATCAAGGAAAAGCTTGTTTTGCCGAATTGCAAGACAGCGAAGGCAGAATACAATTGTATTTTAATCGAGACATGCTGTGTACTGGAGAAGATAAAACGCTTTACAATCAGGTTTTTAAAAAATTAACCGATTTAGGTGACTTTATTGGAATTGAAGGCGAATTATTTATGACGAAAGTAGGCGCAATGTGTGTGCGTGTGGATGACTTTAAAATGTTGAGCAAAACATTAAAACCACTTCCGTTATCAAAAACTGATGAAGAAGGTCATGTGTTTGATGCCTTTACTGATCCAGAATTGCGTTACCGTATGCGCTATGTTGACTTGGTGGTAAATCCGCAAGTGAAAGAAGTGTTCCAAAAAAGAACAAAATTGTTTACTGCCATGCGAACGTTTTTCAACGACGCAGGTTATATGGAAGTAGAAACTCCGGTTTTGCAATCGATTCCTGGTGGAGCGGCAGCGCGACCTTTTATAACGCATCATAATAGTTTAGATATTCCATTGTATATGCGAATTGCTAACGAATTATATTTGAAACGATTAATTGTTGGTGGATTTGATGGCGTTTACGAATTTTCGAAAAACTTCCGTAACGAAGGAATGGATAGAACCCACAATCCAGAATTTACGGCCATGGAAATTTATGTAGCTTATAAAGATTACAACTGGATGATGAACATGACCGAAAATCTTTTGGAATATTGTGCCTTACAAGTAAACGGAACAACAGAGGCTACTTTTGGCGAACATAAAGTAAACTTCAAAGCGCCCTATGCTAGAGTTACGATGACCGATGCCATCAAACAATTTACAGGTTTTGATATTACCGGAAAATCGGAAGATGAATTGCGTGATGCGGCAAAATCAATGGGAATTGAAGTAAACGATACTATGGGTAAAGGAAAATTAATTGATGAAATTTTTGGTGAAAAATGTGAAGGCAACTTCATTCAACCTACCTTCATCACTGATTATCCAAAAGAAATGTCGCCATTGTGTAAATCTCACCGAGACAATCCTGAATTAACGGAGCGATTTGAATTGATGGTGTGTGGAAAAGAAATTGCGAATGCGTATTCCGAATTGAACGATCCAATTGACCAACGCGAACGTTTTGAAGCGCAAATGGCTTTAGCTGAAAAAGGTGATGATGAAGCCAATGGAATAATTGACGAAGATTTCTTACGAGCATTAGAATACGGCATGCCTCCAACTTCTGGTTTAGGAATTGGAATGGACCGATTGATCATGTTTTTAACCAACAATCCATCGATTCAAGAAGTATTGTTTTTCCCACAAATGCGTCCCGAGAAAAAAGGTCCGGAATTGACCGAAGATGAAAAACACATTATCGAAATTTTAAAAGCTAACGAAGGTATTTCAATCGGCGATTTGAAAATAAAAGCCGATTTAAGCGGAAAAAAATGGGATGCCGCCAGCAAAGGCATTAGCAAACATGGCTTACTGAAGATTACAGTTGATGGCGAAAATAAAATTGCAACCTATTTAGGGAAATAAAAAAAGGGACTCAGATGAGTCCCTTTTTTATAATATTATATTTTAAACCTTTTTGAACCGGATCAGTCTTACCAATTGAATCTAAAATTATAGTACCATGAAAAAAGTATTTTTATTCCTAACGTTGTGCATTACGATGCTAACAAATGCTCAAGAGCGAAAGGGAGCTGTTGAAAAAATGAATGCAGAACAACAAACAATCCTCCTTGTAAAAAGGATGACCTTAACATTAGACTTAAACGAAAAACAACAAGAAGAAATCAAATCACTTCTACTTGATCGAGCACAAAAAAAAGCAGCCCATCAATTGGCTCAAAAAACAAAAAAAGAAAAGGGCGAAAAACCAACCGCCGATGAAAAATTTAAAAATCAATCACAACTACTTGACGATCAGATAACATTCAAAGCGAAAATAAAAAAAATCTTGAACGAGGAACAATTCAAAAAATGGGAGACAAACCAGAACAATCGGAAAGGTAAAATGAACCGTAAAAAAGAAAAGTCTACAGCAAAACAATAGTTTTTTATCTTTTTTTTGGATATCCAAAAAAAACGAGTAGATTTGAATATCAAAACGTTAATTTAATACAGTATGAAAAAGATATTCATTGTAATGGTATTGTTTTTTGCCTTTTCCACTAATGCTTCGGCGCAAGATACAAAACAAAAAGATCCGAATGTATTGGCAAAAAATGAGTTAATAGCCCTCATGAAAGTAATTGAAATAGAGAACGATTTAGCGAATGCCATCAACAGTCTATTGTTGTACAAACATGAAACAGTACTCAAATCTCCTGAAATGAAAGAGGAACTAGCAGCAACCATTGATGGCAAATTAAAAGGAACCTTTACACCCGAACAGTATACCAAAATCAAAAAAAATAAGGTCTTATATAAAGATTTGTTGTATTAAAAAATGTCCCGTTTGGGACATTTTTTTTATAACTCATTTGCAGTTGCAGCGATTGCTTGTATTGTAAAATCTAAATCCTCATAGGTTAAGGCATCCGAAATGAACCAGGTTTCATAGGCCGAAGGTGCAATGTAGAACCCGCGTTTTAACAATCCGTGAAAAAATTTCTTGAAGGTATCGTTATCGCCGTTTTTTGCCGTGGCAAAATCATATACAGGATTCGCGTCAAAATGCACCGAAATCATCGAACCAACTCTATTGATCGTATGAATTACATTTGCAGCTGTTAAAACCTCAGCCATTCCTCGTTCCAAATACGCTGTTTTTTCAGCCAAACGATCATAAATTGTTGCATCAAAATGTAGTGCTTTAAGCATTTCTAAACCAGCCGCCATAGCTAAAGGATTTCCCGAAAGGGTCCCCGCTTGATAAACAGGTCCAAGCGGCGCTAAATGATTCATGATTTCTTCGCGAGCAGCAAATGCCCCAACAGGTAGCCCGCCTCCAATCACTTTTCCAAAACAAACGATATCTGCTGTTACGCTATACAACTCTTGAGCACCACCTATTGCAAGGCGAAATCCAGTCATTACCTCATCAAAAATAAGCAACGCTCCATATTCCGAACAAAGTGCTCGCAAACCTTCTAAAAATCCTTTTGCAGGAGGAATACACCCCATGTTCCCTGCAACTGGCTCAATAATAAGGGCGGCAATTTCATTTTTATTGGCTTCAAATAGCGCTTTTACATTGTCGAGATCATTGTAGGTAGCTAATAATGTATCTTTTGCTGTTCCTTCTGTTACGCCCGGACTATTTGGCACACCAAACGTACTTAAACCACTTCCAGCAGCAATTAAAAAAGAATCGGAATGCCCATGATAGCAACCCGAAAATTTAATTATTTTATCGCGCTGTGTGAATCCACGAGCCAATCGAATGGCACTCATACAGGCTTCCGTTCCCGAATTTACAAATCGAATTTTATCGATATTGGGCACCATTGAAACGGCCAATTTGGCAATTTGGGTTTCCAATTCGGTGGGCATTCCAAACGAAGTCCCTTTTTTTGCCTTTTCAATTACCGCTTGTACAACTGGCTCATAGGCATGGCCTAAAATCATTGGACCCCAAGAGTTAATATAATCGATAAGTCGATTGCC
>JACCDK010263843.1_pt1 | contig 23204 bp, 16 predicted proteins | sample 7445871 | NCBI WGS metagenome assembly JACCDK01 (sample SAMN15323436, study PRJNA562643) | freshwater metagenome | isolation source: river surface water | place: USA:Blue River Watershed | collected 2017-08-15 | reverse complement strand
TTTCTCCGTAGATTGCAGAATCATTCTCTACCTTGGTCCAATGGACTCCATGAAAAACCATGTATTGGTCGGAAAGGCCTTCTTTCAGTATTTGTAGGGTTCTATATTCACCCTTATGTAATTGCTCGCCTTCAGCTAATTGAAAGTCTTCTGGAAATAGTTGGGCCATAGCCTATCAGCCTGAGAAGTGATTTAGAAAAGTAATGATAGCTAAAGAAAAATACTGCACTCAATTGAAAAAATTAAATGGAAATTTTTGATTCAAAATCACTTAATTCAGCCAATAAATCACAAACAGCATTATTAACATTAAAACTCGTATCCCCTAGCCATCTAGAAACTGCTATCTCATAATCAACACTAATTTCATAAACTTTTGAATTTGGAATTTCTGTCCACTTATGGCAACCATGAATACTAAATAGCTTTTTCTGCTTCAGTCCGGGAAATACTAATATATTAAAAAAGTTATCTGGACACTCTTTGTCAGTGAGAAGCCTATAAATGATCTGCTTGTAGTGATCAGCGGGGCTTCCAAATAAGAGGCCGGTTTTCACTCTATAGTCCTTGGCATCTATATATGCCGAATGAACCTCGGATGATATTTTTCCATCGACTTCGGGAGATATACCCGAAATACCATACGACTCCGCTTCATAAGCAAACCACTGCCCCCTTGGAAGCCGTCTTGCTTCACCTCGGTCAAATAGGCTTCTGAGAATACCTTCCCAAACCAGTTCAAAATTAGCGGTATAAGCCAATAGGTCATCTCTCTTATTAATTGAGCTTGGCTGAAGTCTTCCATAACCCAAATAAACTTCAACTAATTTAGTAAGTTTTCTTCCTCTTTCATCAAAAACATCATGCGAAATATCTCGAATATAGTTTTTTGGATTTTTAATCGAAGATAGAGGTTTATTGAATAAAGACTCTGGTAATGAAGCAAGGGATTTATCGCCCACTAACTTAAGAATTTCTCTCAAACAAGTAAGATGCAAATCAGAAATTGGATGCTGTAAATTATGTGCACGGGAATTATGGACCATTGAAGAATAAAAAACCTCATTTCCCTCGAGCACCGGAAGTCTACGATTAATCGTAGAAGGCCAATTAATTTGATGATTAGACTTAGAAAACTGTCTAATTTTCTTCTTTTTATAATAAAGCCCATTAGCCTTAAATTCATTCCGAATCTTTAAGGCAGCCTCTAAGGAATCAAGAACAGCATCTGATTGTTGATTTTTGAAGTTCATTCCAATATTTGAATCAATTATTCGATAATCACTCCTACTGAGTTTGTTGAAAACACGAATTAATTGATAAATCTGTTTCTTTATGTATTCAGATGCTACAAATGACTTCCTTGCTGAGGGGGAGGAAAATGCCTTGGGGAGAACAGTAATTAAACGATTGTTTTCTAAATCTCTACAAAAACCGACTCCACCAATACTTTTTCCATCTGCAAATCCATTGTCAGCCAATGTTCTCCAAATGTAAGTGCCGAATTCTTGATCAAGATAATCCTTTCTGTCGCCACAGACAACTACTGAAAGATGAGGGATCTCAAGAGTCATTTCTAGCCAAATGGGTTTTTAGGATAAATAAAAAAGATACCAACCTCAAAGCTGAGAAATAATTTCAGCCTTCAGTCCAGCTGCAAGCCCGCCGTGCCTCATCTTATCTTGAAGACTAGTAAAAGTATTAGTTTTTTCAGATAGCTCGAATGGTGAATCATCGCTGAATTGATCGTCCTTATAAACGTCGTGCCAAAGATAGAATAAGCACTTATTTAGAAATGTTTCGTATGAGATTTCGCCTCTAGAATTAGGCTTAATAAACCATGGTCCTAGCTGCTTATCCTCCATATGATTTTTTGAAATTAATTGATTAAGGATCGTTAGTAAATCTATCCATGACCATGTAGCTAATCCATCATGCATTGTTATAGAAGAGCTATAGTTTAATTTCAATACATCGAAGTTAATTGGGCAAGATATCCAATCCCATCTTCGTTTAAATGCAGTATCAATCGGATACAGTGATTGATCTGAAGTATTAATCGTTGCAAAAATAGAAAAATTTGATGGAAAATAAAGCTTTCCATCACTTTTAATATCGTAATTTATTTTCTTTTTAGAAAAATAATTGATGATTTCAGGTTTTAAATCAATGCCGTATTCACTAACCCCAGTGCCATCTCTATCGAGCAATTGAAAAATATCTCCAAAAATTGCAGCGCACTCACCTCGATTTAGCTCATCAATCATTAAACATACAGAGTTATTCGGATTAGAGTACGCCTCAGATAAAGCAGTAATTAAGGGGCCCGGAACAAATTCAAAGTAATTTACCGGTCTATGCATGGGCTCAAGATCATAACCATTAATCTTGGGGGTAGAAATGTCATAGCCTATAACGGGCCTGTAAGAGCCAACGAAATCAGAATAGGAATACTCAGGATGAAACAAAGTCGTAATAAATTTGGAACCTTCTGCATTTTTTTTTGCTCGGTAGCTTTTGCCTGTTCCTGGGGGACCAAAGTAAATCACATTTGACCCACCCGTCCTAAAGGGTAAAACCAAAGATGCAGTTGAGTCTAAAGGTCTTAACTCAAAAATATCATCTTTAGAAAGATCAACAAATAAAAATGGGTATTTCTTTTCAATTATTGTCTTAAGACTTACCAAATCTAGTCTCTGATCCTTGCCGAAAGTCCATTCTGTAGATAGATAATAATAAAAATTATCTATCTTAAAGAGAGGATCATCAAAGAACCTTGGCTTAACACCAGAGATTAGGTCGTTTGGACCAAGTAGAGTGGGAGATTTTTTAAAAATGCTGCTTAATTTACTATCACTAAACTCTAACGTGATATTTTCAGACACTGTGCTGGGCCTAAAAGAGTCCACTAACGCAGAAAGTCCATCGAACTGATAGCAAAATCTTAGAATAGATGCAGCAAAAGTACCTCGATTCTTGGATTTGTAAAGAATAGGTAAAAATTTTATATACCTTCTTTCGAGAAAATCATATACATCGCGATGCTTACATAGCTCATAAATAAAGTCTCCAAAAATTCCATTAGATGTATCCGGTATGTTCACCAATTTTAATATGACGGATCCAAAAAAATCTGAACTTGTTCTAATTGATAACTTATCATTACTTGAAGATAGTATTTTTTTGGCACCCCAAAGGTCTTCAACATTAAACACTTCATAAAAATACTTCTTTTCTAGCGTATCTAGATGGCCCAAGTATTGGGAATTCATGTCCTTACTAACAATTAAAGAATGGATCTCAGAATTTCCCAAACCTTTATCTTTAAGGCCATCTAATTCTTGTATGTATTTATAAAAATTTGTAGAAAACTCTTTTGCTAAAAGAGCATATAAAACGTATTGACTTACAAAAATTGTATGGAAAGAGCCATCCCTATTAGTGTTAGCGCAGATGCTAGCATCATTGACCTTTTTTATGAAAGGTATACTTTTTAAAGATTCCTTTATGTCGGCAGTGAAGTTTAGCTCTGGCCAATCTACTATTTCCCTGAACAGGGATTGAAGGTCATCTCCGATGGGCTTTAAATTAACCAACATATTTAACCTTTAAGAAGTTGTTTTTTTATTTCAGAAGCCAATGCTTGAATAACAGGAACAGTAACACTATTCCCAAATTGTTTATAAGCTTGGGCATCAGAGGGATGAACTTTAAATTTTCGCGGAAAACCTTGAAGCAGCGCAGCTTCATTCGGGGTTAATTTTCGCGGGTTTTTTCCCTTTTGCTCAATCAATATTTCGCTACCATCTTTATAATATCTCGCTGAGATCGTATTGGTATAGGGGGAGTCACTAGAGACTAAGCCATATCCAAACCCCTTTCCATTTGTCTTATTTTGCGCTTTTCGACGCTTGTGCCCATCCCACAGTCGATCCGAAATCGTATACTTTGGATCCGGATTTTTCACCAATATATCTCCAACTTTAACTTTTGTTTTTAGAGGCCTAGGATAAGAAAACTCTTTAGCGAGTCCTTTTCTCCACAACACTAAATAGATGCGCTGTCTATTCTGCGGAATACCAAAGTCAATTGACTTTAAAACCATCTTTTTCGCTTCAGCTTGGAGATTCTTAAGGGAATCTCCATCAATTACCTTTTGAGAAATATTGCACTGATACCCTATTTCGGTTAGCGCTCTAAGAATAGTTTGTAATGTATAGCCATTATCATGACTAATTAAGCCCTTTACGTTTTCTAGTAATGCAACTTTTGGCTTCTTAGCCTTCAAAATTTCAGCAATATTGTGAAATAAAGTTCCTCTTGTATCCCTAATCCCCTTCTTTAAGCCCGCATGAGAAAATGGTTGACATGGAAAGCCTGCTAATAAAACATCATGGGTGGGGATATCTATTGGATCAATTTTAGTTATATCTCCAAAAGGTTTTTCACCGTGATTTATTAAGTAGGTTTCCTGAGCATTCTTCTCAAATTCCGAAGAAAAAACTGAAAGTCCACCCACACTTTGAAATCCAATTCGCATACCGCCAATACCAGCGAATAAATCAATAAATGTAAATTGGGGTGATTTTGAGCCGAGAACCACTGGTGGGGTAAGTAGCTTTGATAAGTCCTTTCCATCTGCAATAACTCCAGATTTTTCAAGGGATGAAATTAATTTATTAAGCGTTACACCCTTACCTTTACCAAATGGAACTTTATTGTGTGCAATAGCATGCATCCATTGAATGGCGATTGCCTCATGATCGCAAATCATTTCGGGAAAGTACTCTACTGCCCTAATACTTAATTGCTGATAGACAGCCGACCTCAAGATACTCATAAGACTTTCAAAATTTGGAATTACCCATTTATTAAATATTAGTAGTGTCAACTATTTAGATATTGCATAAACAATACACTTAGGTTTTTAGATCCGAAAACAATGCTCCTCTTAGACTATATTTTGAACATATGATAGCTCTATTTATGAACTGTCGATTTATAATGTTAATGATAATAAATTACTCTTGTTTTTAGCGTTACAGCCCCACTTAATGACCAAAAAAATAAAGTTCATAGACATTTTTAGTGGATGTGGAGGGCTTTCATACGGTCTTGAAATGGCTGGATTAGAATGCTTAGCTGCCGTTGATTTCAATGTCCATGCAATCAATACATTTAACCTAAATCATAAAAAACAAGTTGGATTTCAAAAAGACTTGAACGAATTTAAGCCCAATCAACTAGCAGAAATCATAAAAACACAAAAGGTAGATGTTATTGTTGGAGGCCCACCTTGCCAAGGCTTCTCTACCGCACGATCCCAAGGTGGTGCAAACTTTGGGAAAAGACTTGTTGATGATCCAAGAAGGGATCTTTACTTGAGATTTCTTGAGTATATTGAATTTTTTAAACCCGAAATATTTGTCATGGAAAATGTATTGGGCATAAAAAAAGCTGCAAGTGGTGTTTACTTCACAAAGATTCAAGAAAAATGCAGGTCCATAGGCTATGTTGTTGCTCCGGTTGAGATTAATTGCTGGGAATATGGCGTTCCCCAAAAGCGAATAAGGCAATTATTTATCGGCACTAAATTAGAGAATCACCGATTCATGCCACCCTCATATCTTAAGCCAACCCATTATTATGGCGAAATGACAAGCAATCAGAAATTAGAGCCTTTTGTTTCTATTGGAGAGGCAATATTTGACCTCCCCCCGTTGAAAGCAGACTCTGGAAAAGAAATATCAAAATATGACATTGAGCGCAGAAAAAATCATTTGGCGAAATATGGCGACAGGTACATTATTAATGAAATGAATGTTTTGCAGGTCAAGGAATTAACATGGCACATATCTCGCCCTCATTCCGAAAGAGATCTTAGAGACTTCAAAAGACTTAAGGAAGGGGAAAATAGCAAGCATGCAATCGCAAGAGGAGAGGTGCTTGAAACCCCCTATTCTATGGAATCCTTTGCTGACAAATACAAAAGGCAAGACGGTAAAGATCTCTGCTCCACCATCGTCGCACACCTACAGAAGGATGGGTTAATGTTTATTCACCCAAAACAAAATAGGTCTTTAACTCCAAGAGAGGCGGCGCGAATTCAATCCTTTCCTGATACTTTTATTTTTTCCGGTCAAAGGGGCAATGTTTATTCCCAGATAGGAAATGCTGTACCGCCTTTAGCCGGAAGGGCAATAGGCTATGCACTCACAAAATATCTAAGGAAGCAAAAAGGATTTAAAACCAAGTTACCATCAAAAGAATTGGATAAGAAATTTGCCTTTAAAAAACTCGATGAACTATTAAATAGCCCTACGCTTAGTAAGATAAACCAATTCAGCAAAAAACAGTTTATTGAAATTTGGAACTCGATACACATCATTCATCCAACACTTCACCCAGAAAATGCTCTCGATAGGTCTGGTGAAAAGCAGATGAACTCACCGCAAAAAAGCCTAGTTTACGCACCCTTCTACAAAGCAAGTGGCTGGCCGTTTGCGCTTATTCCCATCGCACAAGAGGCATACAATCGTTATCAGAATAAGGAATTAGACGAATCTGAATTCTATTTCAATAGAATTGATAACCATTGAGATATTAGGCAGCCTCTAATTCTGCTTGATTATGCTTAACACTAGTCGCTAAGCGCTTAAAAATTCTTAATAATGCCCTTCTCTCACTCGGGGAAGCGCTCTCATAAAGTCTCGGCAGAACATCTTTAATAGTACCAGGGCGCAAACTCCATTCCCTGTCTAAATTTTTAAGAGAAGATCCAATAATTTCAATTACATTATTAAGATCAAAATGATAAACGGATGCGCCATCTAGATTGGCAGAACCGTGCCCTCTGTATATTTCATCAGCCAACTTTAACACTGGAGACAATTTAGAAATTACTTCTACCTTAATCTCGCTTGGAAAGTTAATTTTCATCTTTGAAATATTAACTTTAAATAATTCGTCAAATCCAAGCGGTATATCGACCATCACTCGCGCCAGTTTAGAGTGCTCGTCAGACGTTCTTAATCCACACCATCCGCCATTTTGCAAAAGCCTTCCAGCCCTATAAATATAAAATCCCTGTTGCTTATTCCACTTTAATAAGCCCCCTGCCCTTATATGCGCAGAATTAGATGAAAAATCTTTTTGATGTGGCAAGATGAATGGTTTGAATTTAATTTTGGATTTTTTTCCATTTAATGACACATCAACAAAAAATGGCTCCAATGATTTGGTAAGCTTTTCATCACGACAAAATGGATCCCAAGGAATTACATTCTCACCATTTACAAATATGATTACCTTCCTAGAATTTGCTTCTCCAGTTAAATATCTATGAAAAATTGTACCCAAGGAGAGCCTTAATTCTTCGGTAAGTCGTTTTATTTCATTAGCAGCTCTTCCACCCGTCGGGACCTGGTAGTTGGTTAGACGGTTTAAGCCCTCCCAAGTAACTACGGTTCCGGTGGTGCCCTCCAAATGCTCTAGAACATGATTTAATAAATCATCCTTTTCAACCGATAAAATTTCCCATCGATCGACCTCGCTTACATAAGGAACGTCCCATGAGAATGAGTAAATGCGGCTCTTTTGAGTCGACCTCCTAGATGAAACTGTTAGCAAATCGCATTGACTCAATGATGAAGTTTTTAGCCCAAGTCCAAATTTACCCAAATCATTTTTGGCATACTCACGATTAGACCCAAAGCGCATAGCCTCTTGAATTTCGGCTGACGTCATCCCCACACCATTATCTGCGACAGTTAAATATGAATCTAATCCATCAAATCTTAACTCGACTTGAATTACGTTGGCTCCAGCCTGTATAGAGTTATCAACAATTTCAGCGACTGCATCACTAAATTCGTAACCTAAATCTCTCATCGATGAAATGAGACGCATTGCACTTGGAACTAAATTTTTAGATAAATCCATAGAAATTTTTTATTGAAATTGAGTAGGATGAGTCAAATTAATCTGACAAGGGTTAGCTATCGATTTCAAGTCTCATTAAAAGAGTTTTAAGTGAATTCTTATCTTGCTTTGTAAATGAAAGATCCCCAGACTCCAATTTTTTAAGTGCGATATTGTTCTTGGGGGAAATTAATTTCTTTGCTTCAGCCATAGACCTAATAACGTGAGCCTTAGAACTTAGTGCACTCAGCTTACTATCAAAATCAGATTCGCTATTGATACTTCCGATATGTTCTTTTTCACTCATACTGTCAGCTAAAGGAATCCCATACTCTAGAATAGATGAAGCTGGAACTTCAACCTTACCCTTTACAAACTTAAACCAACAATAGTCCTTCTTACAAAATTCAGCATTATCCGTATCCGTATCGGGTGGATTTATCAAAATCTTATGAACAATTGAAGCTTGCTTCAACATCCAATCCAATAACCTTACAGGAACATCCTGCTCTTTCCATATTTTTAAAAGATCAATATCTTGCCCAACATCTCTAAATGCTTGGGCGCAAGCTGAAATGGTATAAGTAATGGTTTGCGCTTTTAATCCTTTTTTGTTCTTATACCAATCAGACTTAGCAATCTCTTTATCAAGCCTTCGAAACAATATTGCCTTAGAGGCAGCTCGCCTAAACCAATCTTCATCATAGTCAAGCTCATTTTTTAATTTTATATACCTATCCATATATAAAGAGAAACACTTTTGAGCGCCCAAAGACACATAATCAGGCCTACAGTCAAATGAGAACTCAAATTTTGCTAAATCCGTTTTTTCAATTAACTGCGATTTTGGATACTCCAATTCAACCTTTTTCCTTTCGGCACCATATTTGTATGAGAATAAACTTTTGTAGCTACCTCTTACCCTCTCATAAAACCATTTTGTAGAATATAGCTCGCCAGCCCTGCGAGGAACTGTTATTGATTTTGCCAATCGTTCAATCTTTATATGTATTGGATTATTAGAAACAAAATCAGTAGCCAAAACTTTATTTTGCGTATTCGCATACTCTGATATTTTTGGAACAACCTCACCCAACCGCGACTCCTCAACTACTGACAGCTTAACTTGAGCAAATACTTTAGATAAATCATATTTCTTTCCATCTCTAGCATATAAAATTGATGCGGTTGTTTGCCCGCCATTTACTATCTGAAAATCCTTTATGTAAGTAATAATTTGAGAACCATTAGCACCATTAGTGGTTGTGACCGCTGATGCAGTAGCAGTAATACCATTGTTATAGGCAAAGAACATTGAAGGCTCCTTTTCTATTGTTCTTAATATGCCCTTATTTACATTAGTTTTATCTTGGAGGTAGGTTCTTACATTTTGCTCTAATAGCCTATTTCCATAAGCAGCAAATATGTCCGCAAGCGTAATGCCAGGAATTGCAAACAGATAACTTTTATAACCAGCTTCATTGCTAGAGGCCTCGATACAAGGGATTCCCCCAGTAAAGTTTTCTACAAAATTAATTTCAATGGAGTCAGATCCAGTTGAAGCAATTTTTACATAACGAGCAAGATCAAAAACATCGGTATGTACCGGTAATCCACAAACTTGAAATGTCTCGAATAATTTTTTGCGTATTTGAAGTTGTGCATTAGTTAGCACTACCAAACGAACGCGCCCTAACTTATTTAAATGCATGCGAATAAGCATGGCAAGCCTATAGGCAAAGCTTGACTCCTCGAGATTATCAAGTGACTTGCTTGAAGCAGCTAACTGAAGAAAGCGTCGCGCCTCAGCCGTTATTTTTTCGATATCTCCAGCGTTTATAGATGGGAGTTTTTCATCCTGAAAATAGGCACAAATGCCTATATAGAGATCGCCAGATGCCTCCTCAGCATTTTCGGATATATCGAAGGCGTATCCATCAGCCCTCAATCCGCCGGGGATTAAAGCTGGACAATATGTTAAATCAGGGCAATCACCATTATCAGCAGCTAATTCAGAAAATATGCGAAAGAATTCCTCGACCTTTGGGGTCCCATCCGCCGTGGATCCTAAAATAATTTCTTGCTCTAAATTAGAGTACTCCTCGTCAAGAATGGTCATTAATTTTTCCAAGTAAGATCTCCCAGCTAATTTGATAACTTGTGATAGCGGCACCAGAAATTTCGTATTGAGCTGCTTTAATCCCAATTGGCACAGTTCCAAGTGTAAGTCTAGGGAAGTTTTCACCAACCTCATAGATTAATTGCTCATCTAGATTGAACAATTCTCTACATACCTCTAGTTGGTCATCATATTCAGCCAACATTAATTTTCTTTCGAATTCCAAGCTTGCTAAACGATTTGAATCAAGTAGTTTGAATATTCTTGTTACTAAGTCAATCAATGAAAAGCCAGCATCCGAGGGTGAAATACGATTTAGGGCAACATTCAAATTATCATCCCCATCATCGAGCTGATCCAAGGATGTAATTCGTAAGCTCACCGCCTTTGTAGACAGTTGTGATTTTATTTCAATTCTAGTTTTATTAAACCCTATATCCCTTTGATCCCCATTCGGCCCCCTCCATCCTTGAACAACAATCTCATCTTGAAATGCTTTAGATTGCAATATTTTTTCTAAAGTGAAGAGTTCACCCCAAAGACCCATCACTTCATTTCTAGATAGCCCAAACTTTCCTCTTCTTTTGAATAAATCCGACCAATCACTTAAGCACTCTAGAACTATAGCGAATGCATCATTTATTGCTTTTATATTTTTAGATCGTTCTGCAATATCAAAGCACATAACAGAAAAGCTTTTTGATAAACTCTGCTCGATTAATGTAATGCCCAATCGAACTCCCCCCGGAATCTCTTTGAACGTTACTTCTAAATTCTCAAAAAAGGGTAAATCAATTGATATGTATTTCACTCCTTTTGCCTCAATAATCATTTCCCTATTCCCAGCTAAAGAATAGTCGACAAAAAGATCAAGTGCATGATCGGGATACACCCGAAGTTTCCCGCTTGAGTGCCCTGATTCGGCCAGCATTTTCCATTGCAAATCAAAATCATTCATCGTCAAGCTCCTCATCGGTATCTCTATCTTCGCGAAGCTTAGTCAACATTTGCAACAATCTTGGACCGGCTTGATATCTTTTTTCTTTACAAGGGATCCCAGTGCCGAGCAAAAGAATTCCAATTGAGGAAACTGGTTGATCTAAAGGCAGCTTAATATTTACTTTTTCTAGATCAGGATCCAGTTTAATAAAATGAATGAAAAGTAATGGCCTTCTTCTCGCAACTGAGCGAGCCCAAGTTTTCGAGGGATCCTCCCCTTCGCTATCCGTCTTCACTTTCTCCAGCAGGGCTGCAACCCTTTCTTCATACTCTTCTTTGTTTTCACCCAACGAGAAATTTTCAGACCCAAATGCAACAGCATTCTTTTTATTTACCTTGATTACATTTTCCGATTCACGCACTGTTCCACTTCTACTTATACAAAAGGCGTCTCTATCAATATCAATTGGAAACTTTATTGAGCTAGCATCGCCTCTAATAATGTATGGGACTGCAACATCCCACTCCTTTAATTCAGAAGTAATCCGATCCTCTATATAAGATGTCAACAAACTTGTTCCGTCGTTAGAAATTAAGTCAAACTCTGTTTGAGGAAAGCTCATTTTTTTTATAAATTCAATAACTATAGATCCAGGAATAGCCTTCCAAACTAGTGCATTTTGATCAATATTATGCTCAAATTTTTCAGGGAATTTCTCACTCAACTCTTTAATAAAATCTTTTGAAGCCGCTATATTTCTTAAATTCTCAGTTTCATTATCATGATAGGAGTGAGCCTGCACATGTTTTGTAGAAAAATCTTCTGCTAGCACTATAGGTGTTGCTGAACGCATCTTATTGGCAGCGGTTATGGCTATGCCAGTAGAACTTTGTCTTACCTTTAAACCAAAATCGAACGGTGTTTTATTGAGCAGGGCCATTCTCTGGAAATCAGTCCGCAATTCTTCGACAGACTCGCTAATTGAGGAAAAATCATCAATTAAATCTTGTGTTGCATGAACTCTGCATAAAGCTTCGTAGCTAGGACGATAACCAAACCATCTTCCCATTTGTAAAAGCGTATCAGCCGCCCCAACATTGCGCAATGCGTATGAAATGGCCAAGCCTTCTAAAGTTAAACCGCGAGCCAAGGCCAATCCACCAATTGCGATTAAGTGGAATCCTCCGGGTGGGGCTTTTTCATAGTCTAGAGCCACCCCCTTCATATTGATTAATTTTGGCTCGATTGATTTAATTGCATCTAAAAGTCTCCCCCTAACCATAGCCCAATCCACGCCACGCCCGAGAGATAATTCTTCGTATTCAGCCTTCCACACACGATAAAGATCTGATAGCGACTCTGACTGGGACCAACTGTCAGTGAGCGCCCAAGAGTCAACCACTTTCGCCAATGAAGATAAAAACTCATCAACAATATCCTTAACTTGATCTTGAACAAAATTAAATCTACTTACATTTATAAGCATTGCAGAATGCGCATCTCCATTACCCTCCGCTAGCCTTATAGATCTGAATAAAATATATTCTCTGATAGCATCTAGAAGGCTATTAGGTAGCCCACTAACTTCTTGCTTTGATTTATGTTTTAGCGGCAATAATTCCAGATAATCGTTTGGAATTACTCTTACACACTTTGGAAGCAAGTCTCCATGTTCTGTAAAAAGCCTATGAGATCCCACGTAATTATCTGGAGGATCCAAAGATTTTATGAAATCCCGAGGAAATAAATCCTCCTTTAAAACCTCATCAGTTGAGTCGGGATTAATAAAAATATTTGCAAATGGTGTTGCTGTATATCCAATATAGGTTGTTTGTTTACAGGTTTCGAGAAGCAACCTTATTTTTTCATTTATTGAAGTAATTTGTGCTGTTTCTGCATTGACATTTATACTTGCGTTATCAGCCTCATCATCAATTACCAGCATCGGGCCATCTAACTTAGCCCCATCATTTAATCCCCTCAGCCAGTCTGTGATTTTTACTAAAACCTTTGGATTCTTTTTGGTTACAAATAATATTGGCTCCGCAAAGGTACCTTGGTGAGCCCCAACTGCGCCAGCAGTTGCTGTATTAAAGTCAGATAATTGTGTAGTTCCACAAAAAGGATATCTAGGCCTATATCCTGGAGTGCTTAGCTTCATTACATTAATAACATCATAAATCCTAGTGTTGGTAGCATCACTAACAGAAGACTTTCCAACAAAAGCTTTATCTAACCTAACCTGAGTTTGATACCTTAAGGAATTCGTGAGCCCAGCAAGAATAATAATTATTCTGTATCCAGAGTCGGCCGCCTTGGAGACTAATGCTGAGTAGTTTGTTGTTTTACCCATTTGGACGTGACCCATAACTAAGCCTCTACGCTTGTTCCAAGACTCCTTATCACGAGGGTTTCCCAAAAGCCCCATGATTTCATCCGTAACGCGGTCAACAGAATTAACCACCTCTTTAGGCAAAATGTTTTTATTTCGCCAAAAGGTTTTTAATCGATCCCAATAGTGGAAATCTATATTCTTTTTTTCCTGCGGAAACCATTCGACAAACTTATTTCTTAGCGTAAAACCATCATCTTGGGTGGTGCAGTACAAGGTTTCCAAATACTTAATAAATCGCTGAACATCACTCTCTGAAAGATTAAAGTCTGTGCCATGGCGCCTCACTGCCTCATCTAGAAACCCAGAAGTTACAACCCTTTGGCCATCCAACTCGCTATCTATTAGAGTACAGAAAAGATTTAATCTAGCCTTAAAAAGAATATCGTTCATTGCAGACCCCATTTATCCTTAAGATTATCTTTAATATAACTTTCTGAATATGTCCATTGACTAGTGAATGGCTCCATACTTTCTACAAAATCAAGAAATTCCTTAAGAGTTGGTTTTTCGCCCTCCTGTCTAAGGTAAGTCATCAAACAAGCATCTATAAGCGCTTCAAAAATTTCGGGGTCTGTTATAGCTTGAACCTGATTTAAATTACTAGCCTCTCTGTCAAGAATCATAGAATCAGTAGGAACGTAAGACTCTATGATGTTAAGCGCCTCTCTTGTGATTTTCATATCTTTAGATTCTGAAATCATCTCCCAAATTAAGGGGTGATCACGATTAATTAAATATCGAATTCTTCCATCTTGCGATACTCTTTTCCAAACAGGTTCTTTTTTGCTAATTGATAGATTGGCGCCCCTCTTTTTATTAGCATCGGTGGATTGTCTAGAAAATTTTCTTATGTAATCCTTTAACCTAGATCGCAGTGCCACAGGCAATTGAGCGTCTGACTTATCAAGAGTTATTTTCCAATCTTTATCTAGAGTATTTGGTAGATCAACTCGAATTCGCGTTAACTGAGAAAGCTCGCCATGTGGCATAAGCCGAAACCATGTACCAGAAATGATAAGGCGTTTATTACGATAAACATAAAAACCTTGATTTCTTACTAAACCTTCATCACCGCCTAGGCTATTCTTTTCCTCTACAGTTAACTTTGAAAAATGCGGTATTGTGAAGGGCTTAATCTTTATTACAGAGCCTGAATCTAGTGGAATTTTATCTTCATCTATAGTTTGGGTAGCGGGATGCTTACTCATGAATGGATCAATTGCTGCTAAAGCAGATCCTTGGACAACTATATTAAGCTTTTCACCAGCCTCCCCAGATAAATAACGATGAAATACCAAAGATAACTGTCTTTTTGCGTATGAAATCTTATCACTTAATTGCTCATCTAAATTTGAAGGGCCCGCAAGATCTAAAAGACGATCACAATTAGTCCAAATTACTTCGGTACCGGATGAAGACGCAGGTGGAGATTTGAGTAATTTAAGAGCATCTTGACCTTGAAATAGATCCATAGACCAATCTTCCAAGTCGTCTATATTCCAAACTGCAGCCGAACAATCTGAACTCGTCCAAGTAACCACACTGAGGATTTTTGCTTGCGAAAATGAAGCTGACTTTAGACCCCAACCAAACCTACCTAAATCAGATGCATCACGCGGATCATTTGGATTGCCGCTTGCAGGCCTCATAGAGTAAATAAGTTTATCTTTACTCATTCCGAGACCATCATCTCGAATTCTTACAATTACATCCCCTTTAACGGGCTCAAAAGAAATGAAGATATTCTTAGCTTTTGCTTGAATACTGTTATCAACTAGATCCGCTAGAGCTGCAGCTAAATCATAATTGCCAAAGCTTCGCGCAGTAGCCATCAAGGATGAGGCGATAGGCGGATTAGAAATTCGCATTTAAATTATCTATGAATAACTAACTAATAATTGATTATTCATTATGCATTTTATATACATCTGAGCATACTTTATTTAAGCTAGATTAGCGAGAGATCATGCAAAAGAAACATTTAAATATTATTGGCTTTAGATGAAACATCTAAAGCCAATTACTAGCTCAATCCATGATCTTTAAAAGCTAATTTTTCAATAAAACAGCCTATGGAAATAAGGGTCTCAAAAGACTTATAGTCTAGTAAGAATTTCAAGGGGGGAGGATATTATGGATGTAATTTTTAAAAATCCTAATGACGCAAAGTACCACACTCACACAATGGATCATTTGAGGCCCTTCTACATATGGCACATGGCTCATAATAAAGCCATTCCTCAACTTGGAATTGAGGGGGGTAAGCTCGAGTATCGAAATAACCTGGCTCAAATTTATATAACACCTCGCCTGGTACTAACTTTTTATCTTCGAAATTTGCAATATTTGATCTCATGGCAATAGAACCAGAATCAGATCCATCTCCCTCAACTTCAATCATATTTGATGTTTGATCTCCAAGCCAAAAAGTCTTATTAGGCACCAAAGACAATGCAAATTCTAAGTCATGAATTTCTGCCACCCCCATACCTTTTTCATTTAGAGATCGTCCAGATAGTCTAAGGATTAAGTTCTCATCAATTAAGAGCTCCAACTCAAGACGCTCCTTGAATGGAGCAGCCTTTTTATCCACCGGAACAACAATATTGGCCAAAACCTTTCTAATATCTCCCGGAAAAACATTTGGGCCAGGCCTATCTCTAGGACAAACTATTTGAAATTTTCCAAATCCGTCCGTTGGATCTACACAGTAAAGTTTAAAATCTTCTTTACTAACTTGCCCCTCTATGGGCATTTTTGTTCCTGCATTTAAAAGTGTTAAATACGAATTTCTTGCAAGGAGTAATTCAATATTTTTTGCCAAATGTAATCTTGCACCATCATTGGCAACCCATGCAGCTCCAATAGAAATCAAGGATGCAGAATCTTGGCTAATGTGAACCCTCCTCGGGCCAAACAACTCATGTAATCGCGCGCGAACGATGGGGACGTTAGACATGCCACCGGTTGCCAAGCACAATGCAATTGAGGCTGTTGAGTGGCCTGATTTCTCTAAGATATTATTCACCCGAACTAATGCCTTATCAATAAGTATGGCGATAATTTTTTCAAGCTTGTCCCGGGTCAAATTGAATTCGAGATCTAAATCACTGGCATTTGATCCGGCATAAAAATTTGGAACATATATAACCGCCTCATCAGAGGTACTTAATGCAATTTTTGCCTTTTCGCAGCTTTGTAAAAGTCTAGCAACTGCATTTGTACTTGGTGTGAAACTTTGAACATTGAAATCTTTTGGTTTGGTGTTTTGTTCAACAAAATTTCTGATCTCATTATCAAAAATATCACCGCCAACATCTTCGGTGCCATCATTTGCGATTTGAACAAGCAACCCGTCAATCAGCTTACATAATGTCAAATCTAGGGTTCCGCCTCCCCAATCAAAAACTAGAATTAATTGGCGATCGTAAGCTCTTAACTGTGATTCCATGTTGTCGCTAGACTTAAAAAAACCATAAAGAGCAGCCAATGGCTCATGAACAAATTGAATAATGCTAACTCCAGCAGCCCTAAATGCATCGCGAAGAAGGGCCCTTCTCTCGCCTATCATGTTAACGGGAATCGTCACGACAGCCTTATCAATTTTTGTTAATGCCTCCCTATTTGTGCTTAGTGCTCTCTCACATACATACCTAACAATGTGAGTAACAATATCTACAGGATTTCTTTGCACACCCCCAATAGTTAATGTTTCACGACCAAGATAGGTCTTTGGAGACTTCACTACGTCACCATGCACCCCGCTTCCAACTGAAGACAGCTGCTTTTTAGCATCAGAGCCTACAATGATTTTATTACCTTCATACAAGACAACAGAAGGAATTGGGTAGCCATCAACCTCTTTGAATGTAGTTACCTCACCATTTCTTATAACCGAAATAAGACTATTGGTGGTCCCAAAGTCAAAACCAACTATATTCATCTCCCCTCAACCCCTTAATCGCTCAAGCTCAGCATTTAAGCTATCGAATACACGCTGCGCATGATCCTTCATTACATTAACCTTTGGCTCCGGTCTTCCAATTGCAGTTAGACCATCAGCCAATAGCTCAACACTTGATTTCAGTAATTGAAGATTTCTAACCCTCAAATCTTCTAATTGATTTTTTAAATTAATGGAGAGGGTTTGATTTTCTAGCTGACTTGTTGCAATTGCATCCATATGGCTTGCATTTAATTGAGCTAAATCAGATTGTAGTCTAGCTATAAGTACTTCTTTATCATGCAACTTGGACTCTAATTCCTGATTGACTGCAGCAACATCAGTTAGCTGGCTTTCTACTTTCAATAATCTATTTGTAGCATCCAATGATTTTTGCTGATAAAAAGTGGTTGCTGAAGCTATAAGCTCGAAGCTTGTTGATCGAAGAAGGTTTTTAACCAAAGCCCCTTGATCTTTTTCTTTCAATGCATTTGACCAAAGACTATTATGTAGTAAATCCACTAACTGTGAGGGCGTCATACCTCTAGTTTTGGCGTACCACTCAGCCATTACAAGCGCCATTGTTGAAAGATAGTTTTGCCAATCTTTCGGTTTAATTTTTTTACAATACTCTTCGACTACATCTGACTGCGATAACGATTGTATTTTTTTAAAGCACAAATCTAATGGCAATGCATTATCAATATTCAGTATTGATCCCTGAAGATCCAACCGAACAACAACCGCATTTCTACAAAGAGATTCCTTGAGGTACCCATGAAGGGATTCCTTAAGGACAGGGAATCCTACAATGGCATCTGAAAATCTTAATAGATTTCTAAAAATTATGAAGAAATCTTTGCACTTTTCTAAAGAAATTAATTCTTTAATCGACTCCTCTGTTAACTTGGGATTTTTTGCAAGCTTACTGATTAATGTGTCTTTAGTATCTAATTTTTTTGTTGGATTCTTTAGAGCATTTATCAAGAATGATTCCAGGCTATTCATAGATAGCACCAACCTTTTATCCTTTATTTCAGCATTATCGGAACTAATGACATCTTTAGTTAGAGGCTCTGTTTTTTTTCGGGGTATGGGATTTATTTCACTCATCTCGCTTGCTCGATTTTTTTCATCACTTGACCAACCCAAAGCTCTAAATATGATAGGCCTTTAAGCTCTTTGAGAATTGAAACGGCTTGATTCTCATTATTATATTTAATCAGCAATTTAATCTTAAGGATCTTAAGTTTTATCTTCCCAAACTCGCTGACTTTTGTAGATATAAGCTTTTGTTCTAAATTATTAAAATCAGCTCTACTGGGGTTATTATTTCTAAAAAAATTTAGAATTAAATTTGTTTCTTCATCCATAAGTATATTTTCTAGCAATTGACTATCGGCTACTAAATATCTTTCAAAATCTACATCGTTTCCAGAAAATATTTGCTCATAAAAGCTGGAAACTTTAAATAAATTCCCTACATTCAAAAAGATCCTTGCTTCTGTAAAGTGATTGAAATGAAAAGCAATCAAGCCCTTAATGTAATTTGCCAAGGTTCGCGAGTAATCAATCAGCTGTTCTGCAGAGCGATTAAATTTTTCTCTATATTTGGTTGGTTTTAACGAACTGCATTCTGATTCTTCTTTAGCTAATACGCCATAGAAATACTCACATAAACCATCCACATAATTTGCTGCACTTTTATAATTTGCAGTTTTTAAAATAAATTCATCAATTGCAGATCTTGATAACACCCTGCCTTGGACTAGCCTAAGAAATTCGGCCTCTATTCCCAATAAGTCCTTATCAGACGATATGTTGAAACGAAGCCTATAGCGAGAAGTAAGTTCATTATTAGACAAAATTAAATCTATATTTTCTTGTCGGACTTTGGATAATTGAATTGCCACCTCTTTTAAATCAACTTGGCTTCCATTAATTTTTGAATTCACTGCATTGCAAATCAAAATATCATTAGGTGTTAGTGGAGTATTTATATTTGTAGGCAAAGAACCTACCTCCTTACCCCTAATAAGTAGAACGGGGGCCTCATAAGGGTGTGCACTAAATCTATGCTCTACAAGAAGATCAGGGCGATCAAAAGATTCAACACACTGCTCGCATTTATATTCAATGCAGAGATTGACAGCCTCATTAGCTTCCCAAAAGCTAGAGACTTGATGATGCTCCTCATAACCTGTATGCCAAAAACCCATATGCTTTCTCTAATAATTCTTTTAAAAGTTAAATTAATCCTATTTAAGCACTTAGATGCGCGAGCTCTACCCCAATCCATAAACAGACATTATTTGAGTTACGACTAAAGTCTAGGCCCACTCGCCCGTCTCCTCCATTCCCTCATTATCTTTTGGGCAGATAGGTGGACCATATTCAAGATATCTTTTCATCATAACTACTTCGTAACCACACTTCGCACATTTGGCTCCTGGACGTTTAATACCGGCTCTTGATGCACCCCTCGATATTAAGAGTTTGGCATGGGGGAAGTGGCCTAGCACCTCGGCAATTCTAATAAGGTCTCTCTTTAGATGCTCTCCAGCACCCGCACTACGCATTGGCCCCTTTAATCCAACATCAGTCGCTATCTTCTTAAAGGCCTCCCCATGACCACTCTTGCAATCATCTACTGCATGAACTAGTTCATGAGTCAAGGTATCTAGGACTTCTACGGGATCAGCTTGGTTGGGGGCTATAAATATTTGATTGATCCCGTCCTCGGAGGCCTTACTTCCCCAGCATTGGCCAAGGTGCATGCTTTTTGCACCTGTACTTGGAAACCCAATGGATACCCTAACCTTGGGTATTTGATAGCCGCTTCTCTGAAATATCGGCTCCAGGCGAGCTACTGCCCGCATGAGCCAGTCTTCCCGTAATTGCGTGATGGAGATTGTCATAAACCCTCTCTAGATTTGGGCTAGTAGATTAAGAACTTTGTGGCTCATAAATTGAGCTTATTTTCAGGGATATCCCTATGGCTTTCACTAATGACACCGCGGGATTACAACTCTTATTATTTTTAGAATGGGGACCTTATTTGATCTTGAGATGAATGGCGTTGATATCCAAAGGATAGATTTAATGCCAAAAGATGCGCTAATTCAGCGGGAAGAGAGAGATAAAACTGGATATGCAATCGGCCAAGATTGGGCTTTTTACCATCAGCCCCTTCCAGATGAGGCTGATGCGGCAATTTATAGAGGTTTTGTTGACAATAAAGCTAAATACAAGCAACAGGAAGTAGATCGCTACATAAAGAAGTGGTTACAACTTCGGTACCATGCTTATCAACGCAAAAGAACTGTTTCAGATGGGGTAACGCCAGATCTATTAAGGGTATTAGATCTAAAGTTTTGTCGCATTACTCAAGTTGATCTAACTCGCGGAAGTCAATCGGATTCAGATTGGTCTGTGGAACGACTTTGCAATGACGCAGGATACGCTTGGGGGAACCTAACTATTATCAGTAAAAAAGCAAATGAATCCCGAGGGTCAATGTCATTTGATGAAATAACCAAAGCTAGCCAATCCACAAGGGCTACTAATGGCCTAAGTCAAATAGAGTGGATTCGATATAAAAATATCGTTAGAGGACCTTATTTTTGGGCAGGCAAGGTAAAAGGTATTGAGCCAATCTGTATGACTATGCCAAGAATGGTATTTGTTGCCCCATCTCAATTATTACAAGATCTCGCTTTTTGGGCTGTATGCCACAAAAACTCAAAACAAAGGGAGGTGTATAAGAAAATTCTCAAGCGCTTTTGCGAAAACGGCTCATCGGACACTAAATTACGAAAACTTTTCATCCGGATTGATCGAAACTTTCAAAAAGGTCATGGGATTTATGCAACTTTTTGCAATCCATCTTGTATGAATTCATTTTTAGAATGGTATCAATCTACCAACTTATCAGCTGCAACGTATGTCGATTTTTTTAATCATGCAATTAGAGGGTTCTTGCATCTTCCAAAAAACAGCCCTTCTAATCCTAATCCAATTGAGGAGTGGTGGCTGACTACGGGTGGACATATTTACTAGGCCTATTTAAATCGCGACCTAGTTGAAAAAGGCCAAGCAGCAGCTGGATTAATTGTTGTTGATACAGGCTGCGCAATAGGTTTTTTATTTGAGCTAGAGTTTTATCTTGGCCAAACAAAACTCATTCTCTTATTGGATAAATAAAATTCTTTTTTTAACCATTTAAGATCGTCTTCCCATTTAAATTTCGCCTCTAGTTTTGTTGCACCCTGAAACCCTGCCAGCCAAGAAATTAAATGAGATATCGAGTAAAGACGCTGAGCGGTATTTGCCCTTCCCCAACGCTTTCGATCGGCTTCGGTAAGAAGATATCGGTCCATCTGAGAAGATGAAAACGCAGCTTTTAAAATTTCTCGTCTTTTAAGTTGGGAAATGCCGTCAGCCCTAACCGTATAACCCATTTTTGCGAGAGGTGACTCTTCGGCAAGACTACCTGACCACTCGAATGTTTTTACTTCATAGTCATCGTTTCGACCATCGGACGTGAATACTTCAGGCCAAGTAAAAACCCTGTGACTTAAAACATGCTGCATAGGCTCATGATCTGCCACAAGTGCAAGTAATTCATCTTCAGGCCAATTATCTAGAGGGTCCTCACCAGTAATCAACCAAATAATGAATAACTCTTGTGTATAAATTCGCAGTTCAAAATTTTCACTAATTGATCTTTCGATTTGTGTATCAATGTCATCACGGCTAACCGAAATTGAATTCCAGCCTAAGATGATATGTTTTGCACTAGGATCAGTTATTTCGACGACTTCAAAACCCTTTCCATCTAGAAATTGTTGCAACCCGCCGTCTTCTGTAAGCTCCCATGGGCCAACACCTTCCATGCCTATTGATTTTCGATGCATGCCAATTGATTTTGCATCGACTTCTCTACACAAGAAATCTCTAATCTCGACCCTATTTAATCCTCCAGGATATGTTTTCAGAAGATCGATTTCTTCAAGATATTTTTTTGAGATGTCAAATTCAATTGATTTCCGAAAAAGTCTTTTGACCTCAACCTCTAGAAAAGATACTTGCTGCTTTAATTTATTTAACTCGTTTAATTTTTTTCGATAATCTGCTGAAGACATAATTTCACCAAAAAGTGTACCTACATATTCCATCACAATAGATGAAGGTAAGAATTAAGGGTTATCCCGAAATTCTTGAATAAGCTCACCCTATGAGCTTTGTTTCTGCCATATTCGACCTCACGCAATCATTTTTGGAGCCCTATGACAGCCCAAGTTTCTGAAACCCTGATTTACGGTGGTAAAGAACTGATGATGTTTAGTAATCCCTTAGATCCCTATTTGCGGGCAGCTGGGATTGAATTTGTATCTCCCCATACAGCCTGTTGGCGTGGCTATGAGGGCACATGGGAGATTAAGGGTACCGAACCTAATGAAGGGCTTTATTTAGTAGCCCTTCAGGCGCACCGCTCCTATGAAGATATTGCTAACTTAGAGGATATTTTTCCTGGGTATCCAGATGGGGTGTTTGCCCATTGGTTCTCGGGGGAGATTCGGCTTCCCCAAGGTAATTTGCTGAATTACATCCATGGCGGCTATGCCAGTACCTATGAATATGATCTGTTTTTGGAGATCAAAAAGGGCTTGGTTGTGAATAAACGCGCGGTTCACAACACCGTGGATCACGATGAGCGCTAATTTTTCTGATTGGGTGCTATGGCTTTATGTTTACCTCGGTGTTGGCGTTGCCACCACACTATTTTTCTTAGGTCTGACTTACAAAGAGCGCCCTAGCAAGTTTGTTAAGGACATGCGCTCAGCTCTTGGCTATGGCAAGACTCTCAAAGATCATCTTCAAGATG
>JACCDK010582497.1_pt1 | contig 23214 bp, 29 predicted proteins | sample 7445871 | NCBI WGS metagenome assembly JACCDK01 (sample SAMN15323436, study PRJNA562643) | freshwater metagenome | isolation source: river surface water | place: USA:Blue River Watershed | collected 2017-08-15 | reverse complement strand
GTGCCGGTTAAATGCCCACCAGTGCCAACGCCCGTGACGATGGCATCGATGCCATCTGGAAAGTCGGCCAAAATTTCTTGCGCAGTGGTGCGCACATGCACCTCGATGTTGGCGGGGTTTTCAAACTGTTGCGGCATCCACGCGCCGGGGGTGCTGGCCACCAAGGCCTGGGCCCGGGCAATAGCGCCTTTCATGCCTTCGGCGCGAGGTGTTAGGTCGAAGCTTGCGCCATAGGCCAGCATCAGGCGGCGGCGCTCGACGCTCATGCTGTCGGGCATGACGAGCACCAGCTTGTAGCCTTTGACGGCGGCCACCATGGCCAAACCAATGCCGGTGTTGCCCGAAGTCGGCTCGACGATGGTGCCGCCGGGCTTTAGAGCGCCCGATTTTTCAGCGTCTTCGACCATGGCCAGCGCGATGCGGTCCTTGATCGAGCCGCCGGGGTTGCTGCGTTCGGACTTGATCCAGACATGTGCCCCCGTGCCAAACAGACGGTTGATGCGCACATGGGGGGTGTGGCCGATGGTGTCGAGAATGGAGTGGGCTTTCATGCGGTTTCCAAGGTTTGGCGATTGGGCCGCATTGTGCGCGAGGGGGCGTGGTCTGGATGTCTTTTGTGGCACAGAACGATCGCGCATGTCTGTCTGAGGTCTGTCCAGGGCTGGTGCCCTTCGCTCAGGCGATAATCAAAGGGTGAAGCACGCCAGACCGTCGCTGGTGCAATCTCCGAAAGGAGGCACTGGAGGAACGGCTACATCCCAACCTTCGGGCTTTTCTGCAGGGGGCTGCAAGATGGCGCATGACTTAGCTCCTGCTTGCAAGATGGCCTGCGAGGCACGGTCTGCGTACAGCCAGCCGGGCTTGTCCCGATCGGGCCAGATGAGGACCTGTTTGCCAGACAGCGGCGACCAATCTGTTTTTTCGACTGGCGCATTGGCACCGTGCATGGCTGTGGTGGCACACACACCGAATTCGAGCAGGGCCTGGGCGCACTTTTCTCCTTCGACCAGCACCACCTGATCGGCCTTGAGCATGCCGGGCTGGTTGTACAGCGGACGTGGCTCAGGAGGCGCCATCTTGCGGCGACGCACATCCCAGGGCCTGAACTCCTTGCGTCCAGGCTCTGGGTCATGTCGGTACACCACAGCGATGAGCTTGCCGCTGGCATCCTGATAGTCCCACTTGGCCGTTGGGGGCCCCAGCTCATCGACCACTGGCGCCTTGGCCTTGCTTGCAGCCACAGCGCTGGGTGGCATGGCCGAGACACGGCCGAGCCATTCCCGGGCTTTCTCCAGCACCTGCGGGAACTGGGTTTGCACATTGAGGCTGTAGTAGCGGGCGATCAGATCGAAGATGTCTCCGCCTTCACCCGTGGCGCGGTCAGTCCATAGGCCAGCCTTTGGGCCAGAGAGCAACAACTCCAGGCTGTCGCCCGGACCCCCCATCACATCGCCCACCAGGTATTTGTTCTGGCGGCGCTTGCCCGAGGGCCAGATATCCGCACTCAGGAGGGTCAGTTGGTCATTCAGGGCCGTGCGGATTTCGGATTTCTCTCGATTGGCATCGGCGCCATCACCCACTGCTTTGCGCGTGTTAGATGTTGGTGCATCGTTGAAATCAAGCATGCGCACCTCCCCCTTGGAGCGCCGCGTCTTGTTCTTCAAGCAGCTTGTGGGCATAGGCAATCTGCCACTGGTGCAGCTCACCCAATCTGAAGCGCACCAACCGATTGACGCAGTAAAACGGCAACCCCAGGGCTTTGCGCTTTGCAGTTTTGGTGAAGTAGTACAGCGGCAGGTTCAGTGCCTTGGATGCACGTTTGGCTGTGAGCAGCGGCTCATCGCTGAAGTCGTTCTCGCCCGCTGCTTGCAGGCTCAATGGCGAGGCCAAAGATTCAGGTTCATTCATGAAATAGTCTCCCCTGCAGGTGATCTGTTTCACCCGCATTGGTTGGTAGAAGTTGGAATCCGCAGGACGCTGCGTCCTGCGGTGGATTCAGGTCAATCGACTCAAAGTTGTCTCTATGACGATTGATCCAGTTGCATGCGAACAGGCGGGTACTTGCTGCGCTCGTGTTCTTGCACCATGGCCTCGACATAGGTTGTGACCACGGCATTGATCAGCCTCATGGCCTCGTGCTTGGTGTAGCTCGACAGTGGTCGGTCCATACCAATCTCACCGGCAGCCTCACCCAGCGGCTTGAGGCATTGCTGCATGGCCGCCAGTTCGGCGTCAGTCGGATCAATCACGCCTACTCCCGTCGGCAAAGTGCCCTCGCGCTCGAGTGCCCGCACTCCGGCCGCGTACAGCCGGTGGAAACAGGCCTGACAGCGCAGTGAGCAAAAGATCCAGTCGATGGGGTACCGCTTGGGGTGCCCCACCTTGAAGCGCAGATCCACATGACCGAAGCCTTTGGCTTGACGGGAACACACCCAGCATTTCATGCAAAGCCGCCATCATTGCGCCCATGCAGGTCGCGACTGCGCATTACCCGGACGGGGGGTGTAGCTGGCCCCGGACTGAGGGGCTGGCGCTGCTGATGCTGGAGAGGCCATTGCCGGAGCTCCACCGGAGCCCCCGCCCGTGCCACCATCTCGTTGCAACTTGGCCTGCATCAGCTCTGCGTACTCTTTGTGATCGGGCTCGATCACCAGCCGGATGATGTTGCGGTACTCGCCCTGGCCATCCTTTTCAATGCCGATCCGGGCTGCGAATTCGGCACCATCGAGGTCACCGAAGCTGCGGATCTGGCGGGCACGCTGCGCTTCTGGGGAGTCGTCATCAGGGTGTATGTTGCGCGAGCTGTTGAGCACGGCTTTGATGAAGCTGCGGCCCATCTGCGCCCAGGTCGGCCCCTTGTTGGAGTGCAGACCGACATTGCTCCAGATCTTGCGTTTGGCAAATGGTCCGGTGAGCAGCACGAACTCGCAGGAAAGGAAAACTGCGCCGGTTTCATCCGATGCCGTGGCATAGCCGCCCGTCCAGCCCCTGCTGGCGTCGTCGTAGCCGCCGGGTTTGATGGCCATGCGCACCAGGGCCTGGGTGCCTTTGGGGATCAAGTTGAACTCGCCTTGCTGGGCATCGGCGTCATTGAAGTCGCACCAGGCACCCGTGGCGCCGTGGGTTGAGGATTGGCCATAGGTTGCGGCCTGGTTGTAGCTGTCGTGGTTCATTGAAAATTTTCCTGTTGTGTGGGGGTTGTGTTCTGATTTGTCTGAAGGGCCGTCCGCTCAAAGCTGAACTTCGCCGACCCAGCGAATCTGGAAGGTGGGTTCGGTGATCAGCTCTTTACGGGCGGGCTGGAAAGCCGCGCGCAGCAGTGGATGCCAGCGGGCGTAGTCCTGCTCGGCCACCGAGAACTGGACCTGCATGAAGTCCTGCACCCGATCACCGGCGACGACCATCCGTTCAGCGATCTGAGAGAGGTGCTGTTGGTCCCAGACGATTTCTTTGGGTTGCGAGACATCGATCTGCAGGTCACCGTCGTCGATGCGGAACCTGGCTGCTTCCTCCTGGCCAAGGCATTCGGCATGGCGGATCTGGTCGGCGTAGCGGATTTCCATAGCCCGGTTGATCCGGCCACGCATCTCCATCGTCCAGTCATTAAGCTGCTGCACCGCATTGCTGAAATGGGCCAGCTGGTCTTTGGGCAGACGGCTGATCTGGCTCACGGAGAGGTCTGGCAGCGCCGCTTGCTGCAATTGCAGGTGGTTCATGCCGCACCTGCCTTCCCGGGGATACGCTTGGAGGTCGAGACATGTTGGACGCAGTTCTCGAAGGCGATCACGGCGTTGAGGGGGTAGCTCACCCGTTTGCCCAGCTTGAGATAGGTCGGCCCTGTGCCGGTCATACGCCAGCGCTGCAGGGTTTTAGGGCTCATGGCCCAGCGCGAAGCCAGGTCAGCCTCGGTCAGCACCAACTGCTTGGGCATGGTGGATTCAGGGGAAGTGGCGCTCAGGAAGACTGGCGCCTCGAGTGCTGGTGTTGCAAGCAGCATTGGTAACTCCTTTCGAAGAGTTGGGGGACAACGCTGCTATTTCAGGAAATCAATAAAGAACTGTTAAGGAACTGAATAAAGAACTTTGGCGATATCTCCAGTTCTTTAATCCCTGGCTGACCCGTCCAATTCCCCTCTCAACTCTCCTAGCTTGCCTTTTTGTCAGAAAATCTAGTAAACTTCTGACAAACAGAGCCTGATCATGAGCCAACTCGCCCAATCCATCCTCTCGCAAGCGCAGTCCCTCCCCGAGGGAGGGTTGCTTTCGCCCAAGGAGTTCCTGCACCTGGGCTCTCGGGCGGCGATTGATCAGACCCTCTCTCGCCTGGCACGTGAAGGAAAGCTGCTCAGGTTGGGCCGAGGCGCCTACTCTCTGCCAATTCAGGGGCGCTTTGGTGTGCGTCCACCCTCGACCGAATCCGTGGTGGAAGCAATCGAGTCCACGAGCGGAGAGACCGTGGTGGCCAGCGGAGCAGCCGAAGCCAATGCACTAGGGCTGACCACACAGGTCCCCACACGTGAGGTCTACCTGACATCTGGCCCCTCGCGGCGATTGAAACTGGGGAATCGGGAAGTTGAGCTCAAGCACGGCAACCGGTGGCAAATGCTGCTGGGCAAGCGCCCAGCGGGCAAAGCCATTCGTGCGCTGATTTGGCTTGGCCCGGAACAGGCGCCCAAGGTTCTGCAAGTCCTCAGGAGCAAACTGCCCAGTCAAGAGTGGGAAGCCATGCGCCAGGCTCGAGCGGGACTGCCAAGCTGGATGGCAAAAGCAGTAAGCGAGGTGGCCATTGGCTGATTCATGGTTCACTCTCAGCCGCGAAGACCAGGCTGAAGCACTCGAAGTGGCAGCTGCTCAAACCGGGCGCCCTCCGCATCTTCTGGAAAAAGACATCTGGGTGGTGTGGACACTGTCTGCGATCTACGAGTCAGCCCTTGCGGAGAAACTCACCTTCAAAGGTGGCACGTCGCTGTCCAAGGTCTACAAGATCATTGACCGCTTCTCGGAAGACATTGACCTGACGTACGACATCCGTGAGGTGGTTCCGGACTTGCTGCGCGATGGCAATCCGATCCCAGCTTCAGCGAGTCAAGCCAAAAAGATCACAGACCGGGTTCGCGATCGTTTGCCGCAGTGGATTGAGGGCGAGGTGCTTCCGATCCTTCTATCGACCCTGCAGCGTGATGGAGTGCAGGCCAGCTTGTCACTTGCTGGCAATGAAAAAGAAAAGCTGATCTTGGCCTACGAGCCCATCAAGGTGGGCACTGGTTATGCGGCATCCACCATTCAGCTGGAATTTGGTGGCAGAGCCACGGGCGAACCTCACCAACGACACGCCGTCGCATGCGACATGGCACCGGTAATTAATGGGATTGTGTTCCCAACGGCTCAACCCTTGGTGATGGCCGCTGAACGCACTTTCTGGGAAAAGGCCACGGCCGCGCACGTGTACTGCCGACAAGGTCGTCTGCGCGGTGAGCGCTATTCACGGCACTGGTATGACCTGGCCGCGATGGCCAATTCGGGACATGCTCAGGCAGCGATCGATGACCTTGAACTTGCTCGCGCAGTGGCAGAACACAAGGCCATGTTTTTTGCTGAGAAAGATGCCCAGAAGAATTCGATCGACTACAAGGCAGCCGTCAGCACTGAGATTCAGATCATTCCTGAGGGCGGCGCGTTGGAGGCGCTCGAGAAAGACTACATAGCAATGCTCGAAGACGGGTTACTTGCAACGCATCAGCCCAGCTTCGCAGAAATCATCAGCACATGCGCTGAACTTGAAAGCCTCATCAACAGATGATTTAGGGCTTGGCTTGGCCACATACACAAAGGAGCCTCTTGTGACGCGCGACGAAAAAGAAAAATTGGCAACTGAAATAGTGTCAATGTATCTCGACTCAGGATTTGGTAGCCCGTCGAAACGCGAGGTTGATTTACTTTTGTTTCATCACATAACTCAAGCCCGTGAGAATAAGGGTAAATCCAACTATGAACTTTCTGCACTGCTTAAGATTCCGGAATCGCGGGTCAAGACGTTCAGGCTGGCATCTGCCTTGAAACATGAGGTCATAAATACCAAAGCCATTCTGGGAAACATCATCATCCGACTCTCTAAAGGACATCAATACACGACCGTTACGAATGAAAAAATTGAAATATCCCTAGAAGATCCCGTTGAAAAAAGGGAGCTTGAAAATTTTCTGAAGTCAAAGGGGCACTTCGCCGAATACACGTTCAATGCCGAAGTGCTACGTATAGCACCTGTTCGGCTCTTTGAACTTATCGTGGAAAACATGGAACAGGCTGAAGATCAATTCAATACGCTTGTGCGTCAGCACATTGAAGATCGGGCAGCATCTGAGCGGATACTGGAAGGTGCCCCAACACTAAAACAGAAATTCACCCGCTTCCGCAAAGAAACTTTTACCGTCAGCACAATGGTATCGCTCATTGGAGCCGCGGCTGGTGCATTTGGTGGCTAATTGAAACAACAGCCACGCGGACATGGGCACATGTTCAACTGGGTTCGGTCATCGAGAAATGTAGAGTCAAGTGCGCCCCAACACTTGCTTAGCCTCTTGAATACGCCCCTCCAACGACCTCTGCATCCGATCTTGCTCAGCTGGCAAAGCAACCTGCAGCGCTTGACGGGCACGATGCATGCTCAAATGACGAATATTGGGCAATCGCACTTCGTTTCCGACCAACACCGTCCCAGTTACAGACTTTGCAGCACCACTGGCGTAGGTTTTGGACTTCCGGCCCTGTGTACGTAAGCCATAGCGCCTGATAATTTGACGAACTAATCCCAACAGGGTCTTGGTGGCAGCCGAGCCAGAGATAGTTACATCGTCAACATAAATGGTCATTTTGCAGCCGACACTGCTTGCTGCATATGCGATTTCGTCAAACATGTGGCGCTTTGCGAAGTACGCTATTCGCCCGCTCAGGGCACTACCGGTGGGTAGATGCATTTGTCTGTAGCAACAAATGTCAGCCAGCTTGTGTGCCACATCAACCGCACATTCAAAGTCATCAATAAACATCCGCAGAACCGCATTTCTGGTCACACTGGGATAGAAACGACTGATGTCGGTTTTGATTAACGGATTCTCACCTCTGTGAGCACGAGCGTTGTCAGCATACGACCGCCCCTTCTGCGAATAGACATAGTCGGGGAGCTCGATCCGAGCAAGCAATTTCCCAATGCGCCGATGCACTTGTTCAAGCCAGCCATGGGGAGCTTGAATCTCTCGGCCCTTTTCATTTATCCAAACGCGGTAATGCTTGACGTCCAACAGCTTGGGTACGGCGTCCCACTGCACACCGAGAAGAGTCTCAAATTTTCCCTTACCACGCAACCGATATAGGGGCGAGCTTTCGAGCGGATAGCGTTTAGGCAGGCTTTTGGATTGCATCACGCTCTTCAAGCCATTCAAGCAGGCGAAGAATCTTTTCCGCTGCACCTACCCGCAGTTTTCCACTCCGCCGGCCCTCTCCAGTCAACGACTCAGAGAACAACAGGATGGAAGATGTAGGCATCTTGAAGATGTCCGAATATTTTTCCAACAGGTCTAGCTGCGGGGTCTTGTCGCCGCTTTCAATTTCACTCAGGTACGAATTTGAGATACCAAGACGCTTTGCCAACTCGATCTGCGTGAGTTGGTGATATGTCCTCAGTAATCTCAGTGCCCGATTCAACATTTCCTGTTCCAGTATTAAATTGAAAGAGAAGGGATGCCAAAGAGCCTTAGAACTTGTCAATGACTTTCGCAATCTCCGACACCAAACGAACCAGCGAAAACGCCAGTCGAATCGTGCCAGGGTGCGTCAGCCATGACCATCGGCTCTTCAGCACTCGCCGCTTGGGAGGCTTCTGAACGTCAATTTGCATGACTGTTCTCCTTGGCTACACCAACCGACACCGCACGAGATTGCGCGGGGCCGTGGCTGTCGTCCGTAACCAAGCAGAGCAAGCGGCGGCTATATCCCTTCACTTCTCTAACGCCTGCCCGGGGTCGTCCCGGGCAGGCTCGCACCAGCAGCACTAGGCCAAGAGCATCCGGGTGACGGGGTACTCCTAGCGGCGATGTGCCAGGCGAGTAGTCGAGGTCTCACGACCTCACAGAGCGCCGAAGCACTCCTCTAAATCGACAGTTATCTCTGTCAGCCTCACGGTGGACTTTACCAAATACTTTCGCCTTTGTCAAACAAAATTTCGCTGACAGCGAATTTTTTACACATTCTGAAGACGTCAAAATTGTGGGCAGAGAGGGGCTACCATCGCAAAAGCTCACATGTCCGGCCTATTTCAGGATGATGCCGAAGCGTAAGACAGCTGGTACAGACCATGGCGTTGCTGGCGAATAACCAATGTCTTGTAGACCTGCAGCGGTCCTTCATACCGAGGGTCACCACGGTTGGATGCCTTCAACTTGAAGACATCTATCGGCCGCTCACTGCCTAACCCAGCCTCTCTCATGAGGAACTCAGCAGACTGGGGCTGATTGCGGTGCTTCCAGAGTGCCGAAAAAAGATGCGCCTGAGCATTGGTCAAACGAATGGGGCCGTGCGGCCAGTCCTCCAAATGCACCCAGGCGAAATCTTCACTGAACGGCCCATGGACAGCAACGCCTGGAATGTTGTCTTGTATGTCGTCGGCTTTTTCACCTTGATCCGGATCGAGCAGGCGCAGTGCCAAACCGTGCAAGGCGAACCGACCTTCCAGTTGCCACCACGTTGCCGTCCCGGCCAGCGGCTCCAGTGGTGACCGCACCAATGGCCTTGGCGTGATCACCCAGCTCTGACTGCGTGGCTCAGGTCCATGAAAAATCCGCAGCCCATGGCGCTCCACCAGGTCAATGCGGCGACCCAGCACTACCGGCCGCTTCTTGTACCGGCCAATGTCCCACACCCCATCGACGATCTGAGCCGTCGTGGCATGTGGCGCGATGTCGAGTGCGCCTCGCAACTTGCGGATCAACCATTCATCGTCCAACTTCCAACTGCGCTGACTGGCCGGATCCAGCGCAAACGGCCCACAGTCCGGGCACTGAACCATGAGCCCTTCATCACTCCTGAAGATCAGGCCACGGTATAGGCCGCAGAAAGCGCAAACGGCATCCCGGCTATTGACCACGCCAGGCACAACCGCCTTCATCTGCTTGAGAAGCTCCAGCGCTGCCATTTCCTCTTCATGCAGGCTGCTCTCAAAGGATGCACTGCCCCGCACGAACATCAGAGCTGCCAAGCTGATGGCTTGCTGATTGGGTGTCAACTCCATTCACACCTCACTCGAACAAGCTGGTTGCCACGGCCTGCGGTTGTTCCTGCTCCCGGTCAAGTTTGAGCACCTGCTGCGCCTTCAAGATGCCCAGCTGAACCAAATAGCCCTCGAGTTGGGCGCGCAGCTTCTCATCGAACTTGTGCAGATTCAATCGCCCCTTGCTGGTGATCTCGACACTGACCACCTGACAGCGGCTCTTGCCCTGCATCGGCGCCAAGTAGAAGTTCAGCACGGCTGCCTGGATAGTCCAACCGCGTGCGAGGGGATTTTCTGCGCCGAAGTAGTCCTGCAGCAGGTCCGTCACGCAGCGCTGATCGCTGGCCGCACTGGCCGTGCACTCCATCTTGAGTTGCCCGCAACCGCTGACCACGGTCACGCTCTTGACCTGCAAGCCAACGAATCCGTCATCGATGGCCTGTGGGATGTTCAGCCCCAAGCGCAGCGTGGACAGGTTCAGGCGTGGCGTATGGATCCGCTGGGCATCGGCATCCACACCCAACAAGTGCCTGGCAAAGGCCTCACACAGCATGGCGTGGTACTTGGCCCCGCCACGGATGATGGTGCGGGCCACACCTGTGGCCTGGGCGTACTCGAGCACCATGTGGATGTTTGGGCTGCCCACCCGCCGCTGCAACTGGCTGCCCTCAAACTCCAGCTTGGCCGTGGCCAGGTCCTTGGCATGGATGGAGATCAGCTGCGTGCCGCGCGCACGGTCCAGCACATTGACCACGCACACCTCGCCGCACCCCAGCTCCCGCTGGTAGAAGCCTTTGATGGCATCACCAAATGCGGCGATCGACACCTCGTCACGCTTGATGGTCCGTTTGAGGCCCAGGTCATGCTGCTGGGCTTGCTGGCCATGGTGGTCCAAGTATTCGATTTCCGCTGCGGCCTCGAACAGTGCCGGGTGGTGGACGTACAGCCAGAAGGCCCGGTGCAGATCACTCTTACAGGCAATGAGCCCCACCAGTTCGGCCGGTCGGTCATGCGCAGCCTGGAACATGGCCTGCTTGCCCAGCGAATAGGCCAGAAGCGTGCTGGCATGCAACCCTGCCACGATGCGGTCACGCATAGCCACCACGGGGTGCGCCTGAATCAGCCCGATCAGGCGTCTTGAGGTCTGGACCGTGTCGCTCCATGCCCAGCCCTCGGGCATGGGCAAGGCGTGGCGCTCAATGAAGGTTTTGAGGCTGTCGTCGACAGGCAGGTTCAGCAATATGTCGGCGTAGGTTTGGTTACGGCTCACGAATATCTCCTTGTTGTTTTTCATTGGGCAATGAGGCGTCTGAACCCCTGGTCCTTCGTCCTGGGGCTTTTGTGGGTTTTCGCCGGATTGCTGGATAAATATACAGCTTTTTAGAAATCTGTCAAAACCGTCGCTACAGGCCGCATGGTTGCTGGGAGGTTTCAGAAAAAGCCAGGATTCATGCGGGTTTGTGCTCTCAAGCTCGTTGCTGGGCCTCTAAAACAACGACTCGAATTTGGGTGTTTTGGCTACGATTTCCGAGGTCAGATTTGATCAATCAAAGCACCTCGATGAACCACTTTCAAACCCCAGTCCAAGGCAACCCGGCCGAGAAAAGTGGGTACCTCTCCCTCTCGCAAATCGCTCACCTGATCGCACAAGCGGTCGTCGATCAACACCAAGCCCTCACACAGGCGCACAGCAGTTGGGTATATGCCACTGATCGAGACAAGTTCCTCGACTTCCATGCCTACCAGAGCGTCAATGCAAACCCGTCTACCCACATGGAGTCACAGCCTTGAAAAACACCGCTCCGTCCATGCGCGACATCCTGCGCACCGGCCAAATCACCGAAAAGATCCACGCCCTCCCGAATATGAAAATGCCCGAGCTCTGGGCCCTGTGGGATCAATTTTTTGTGCACCGGCCTGCTCGCCCTAATCGCACGCACATCGAGTCACGCTTGATCTACAAGCTGCAAGAGCAGGCCTATGGCGCACTGCCCAGCGGAACCCGCGACATGCTGGCCGACTACGGTGCCCGGTTCTCGAAGATCAAGACCGCTGCCCCATCCACCCGGACACTGCTCCCGGGCACCACGCTCATGCGTGAATTTGATGGCCACAAATACAAGGTCACGGTGCTCCCCACGGGTGGCTATGAATTCGATGGCCAGCGGTACAAGAGCCTGTCGGCCATCGCCAAATTGATCACGGGCACGCAATGGTCCGGCCCCGCCTTCTTTGGACTGAAAGGCAAGAAGGCATGAGCGAGACGCAACAGGTCACTCCCAAGCGCTGCGCGGTGTATTGCCGCGTCTCCTCAGACGAACGGCTGGATCAGACCTTCAACTCCATCGATGCGCAGCGTGAAGCAGGCGCAGCCTTCATCGCCAGTCAGCGCGCGGAGGGCTGGGAGCAAGTCGAGGACAACTACGAAGACCCGGGCTTCACCGGCGGCAATATGGACCGCCCGGGCCTCAAGCGCCTGTTGCAAGACATCCAGGACGGGAAGATCGACATCGTGGTGGTCTACAAGATCGACCGTCTTTCAAGGTCACTGGCTGACTTTGCCAAGATGATTCAGCTCTTTGACCGGTACAAGGCCAGCTTCAGCTCTGTCACCCAGCAGATCAATTCAGCCACGTCCATGGGACGCCTGATGCTCAACGTTTTGCTGTCTTTTGCGCAATTTGAGCGTGAGGTGACAGGCGAGCGCATCCGCGACAAATTCGCCGCCTCCAAGCGCAAAGGCATGTGGATGGGTGGACAAGTGCCGATGGGCTACTGCGTGGACAACCGGAAGTTGGTGGTGGTGCCAGAGGAGGCCGAAGTGGTGCGGCAAATCTTTGACTCGTTTGTCGCCACACGCTCCACCACCCTCATGGTCAAGCAGCTTGTAGAGCAAGGCGTCACGAGCAAGAACGGCAAGCCACTGAGCAAGCAGGCCCTTTACACCATCCTGCACAACCGTCTGTACATCGGCGATATTGGGCACAAGGGCGACTTTTATCCAGGCCAACACGAGGCCCTGATTGACCAGTCGCAATGGGACCGGGTGCAAGAGATCATGGCCCAGAACAGCCGGGACAGAGCGCGCGACACCTTCGGTCAGAAGTGCAGGCACGGCTTTTTGCTGCGCGGCATGATGTTCACGGCCGATGGGGACCTCTACCTGCCAATGGCCACCCGCAAGACCAGCGGCAAGCTGTACCGCTACTACGTGGTCAACAAGAACCAAAAAATGGGGGCTGGCACCGTGGAATTTGCCAATCTGCCTGCAGCGGGCATAGAGAAATCCGTGATGGAGAAGGTGCTCGAGGTGTTGCGATCCGGTCAGATGGTCCACAAATGCTGGGAGCAGGTGTGCAGCCTCAACCCCAAGCTAACCGAACCCGAAGCCATGGTGCTGTTCTTCAAAAACACGGCTGGCATATGGGACCAGTTGGCCACGCAAGCCAAACAAGACATCGTACGCACACTGATCAAGCGAATCACCGTCGCTCCGGAAGGCTTGCACGTGGACTGGCGATTTGAGGCTTGGGGCGCACTGATCGGCCTTCCGCCCAAGAACCTGGCCGGATATGAACAGCTGGAATATGACCTGCGTGAATTGGAGATCGCATGAATAACGCACAGTCGGTGGGCAACAGCGTGGCCAGCACCTCGAATCACGTGGAGTTCAGCACCTTCATTCCACTGAAATTCATCAAACGCGGTGGGCGCAGCGTTGTAGAGCCCCCGGAAAACGTCGCCCAGGTGATCAAAGACCAAGCCCAGCTACCGGACACCAAACTGGTTGAAGGGCTCACACGGGCCTTTTACTGGCAGCGGCTCATCGACGAGGGCATCGTGCGCAGTGGCGTTGAAATTGCCCGGCAGGAGGGCCTGGATCAGGCCACGGTCAACGAATGCATGCGCTTGACGCTGCTGGATCCCAAAATCATCGACAGCATCCTTCAAGGCACCCAGCCCAAGGGGCTGAACCTGCACTGGTTCACCAAACACACCATTCCGGCCCTGTGGAGTGAGCAGCTCGCAAAGTTTCAGGCCATCGCCGACAACTGAGTGAGCCGGTGAACTGCGCGGACAGAGGTCAGTTCCACGCCTTGCACCTTCAAATTCACGTGCTAGGCGAATGCACCAGTAGAAACGGCCCCGAAGGGCCGTACCTCTGAGCAAGTCAGATCACTTCTTTTTGTTCACGGCAGCCTTGAAAGCTGCACCAGCGCTGAACTTGGGCACTGTGGCCGCTGCAATTTTGAGCTTCTCGCCAGTGCGGGGGTTCTTGCCCGTGCGGGCGGCGCGCTTAGCGGCCTTGAAGGTGCCAAAGCCAATCAATTGCACGTCTTGCTTCTTCGCCACCGTTTTGACGATGGTGTCGATCACGGCATTCAGAGCGCGGGTGGCGCCAGCCTTGGACATTTCGGTTTCTTTGACCAATGCTTCGATCAATTCGGTCTTGTTCATTCAGTTTCTCCTCGGTATTGAAATAACATTTTTGACGAATCAAGCTTCAGCAGACTCGCCAAGCTTGGCGGCGACTGCACGCTTGCCCAATTTTCTCACTGCAGCAATGGCTGCCAGCTGGCTGGCCCGGGGCTTTGTTTTGCCCGTTTCCCAGTGATACACGCTCTGGGCGGAAACGCCCAGTAACTTACCCATTTCAGCGGCGCTGATGTTCAGTTTTTTGCGCAGTGCAGCAAAACCTGCCACACGGAAACGATGAGTAGTGCCAGATTCCTCATCGGTTTTCACTTCAGCTTTGACACGACCTGCACCCTTGCCCTGTTTCTTGATCTGCGCTTCCAAACCAGCAATACGGCGCTTGAGGGCAGCAATTTCGCTGCGGTATTGTGTCGACGCCTTCTTCAAGGCTTGGGTTTCAGCTCGGACTTCCTTCTTGGCGAGTCGGCTGATTTCGCTTTTGAGTTGATTGGCAAAGGTCGACATATGGGGTTCCTTTTCCAGGAGAATATCAGCCTAGGTTTTTACTGTTTAACGCCCCTGCCCGGACGCGAGGGCTTCTGCCTGTTTTAGCAAAGACAGCACCGCATCCAGCAGCTGCGATGTAGTTGAACTCTCATCACCGAGAATTTGTAGCTCGGTTTTCGCATTCAATCCGGGTAAATATTTCTCTGTGTTCTGGACGGCGGCCGTCCAGATTTCACGAGCCACATATCCCGATACACCTACAGGAATAACTGGCTTGCAGAGTTCCAGCGCAATTTCGACTTCTTCTTTTACACCCGGAGATGGCACAACATTCGCTGCATCATCTTTCTTATTCCCAGATAAAACAACCACCGCACCAGCACGGCAGATCATGTCCACACGATGTTTCTTGTAAGCGATGGCCCGTACACGCTCTGGTGCATTACCAGGAAAGGGATAAATCAAAATTCGATCCACTGGCTGCGATTGTGTAGCCTCGTAGGCTCCCCTGTAGGCACCAATAATGGTCTGCTCGGCAATTCCCACACCAAACCCAGAGACCAAATTAAAGCCATGAACAATCAGCTCTCGCCCCAAAGCACGACTGAATTCGTTCAATCGAACTTCACCCATCGGAGCCGAATCTGCTGCCGCTCCTGAGACAAATACCCCGCGACGCATAACGTACGCTTCCAGTGCCCGAAGTAGCTGTGGAATGTGAGCGTATTCATCAACCCATACGGTCTGAATGCCATAGCGCTTGAGATCTTCGCTGTGCAAATCAGCCCGTCGACGCTCGTAAGCAAGATCCTCAGAAGAGCGGAGTCCATCCGGACAAACAGTTGGTGTCCGTCGCGTAATCCAAAAGTGTTGTCTGCAATTTTGGCCTAATTGCTCACGAACCTTTGACAAGATTCGTTCGACGTTGGGATCAGAAAAGCTGAACCCAACGAATAGCAACGTCTTCTCAATAAAGTCACCCTTTAAGCTGTCTGTAAACAGCCTGCGTTTCACGTCATAGAGCTCATAGTCTTGCTTGGTTAAAACCGCCTCATGCGGCTGTGTTACGCAACCATGCATCTTGTAGATCGTAACGTCACGACCTTTACGTGCTTGTGCCAGGTTCTGGATAGATAGCTTGACTTCAACGCGCCGTCCTGCCGCTTCGTATGTGCGCTCCAGCAACTGCTCATAGTTAGTGGTCCACACAGTATCAATCGGCAAGCGAGACAAGATCTCATGCACAGGAGTTGGAACAGCATTCTTGATGAAGGCTTCGATAAGCCGATCATCTAAATTGCCCCTACCACCCTTGTCATTCACATGGAACTGCGCCAACGCCAGAAGGTCATGTTCCTTGTCAATGTTTAGATCCAAGTCCTCAGCGACATCGGCGAGCAAGCCACGCCAGTCTACGAATCCCGCAGAGCGAGAGACACCAGCGCCGACAAATAATGCCCCCTCACCATTTATGACTTTATTGCCATAGTCTCTGATGAATTTTCGTTGCTCTCGGTCTGGCGACCACGAATGATCGACCCAGCTCAATTGGAATTCCGGATTTCGATAGCCTTTTCGATCCACGAATCCAAATTTTTCTTGATGTGATCGTAGACGTCAGTACTCGCTGAGTAAGGTGGGTCATAAACCTTAACAATCGAGGAAAGCTTCTTCCCACTGGCCCCGTGTGTGATGTGATCAAAAGGGTTGGAACCTTTGGACGACGAATCACCGTCCGAATCCTTCAAACCATGGATGTGAACACCAAGCACACCTTTCCCAGCATCCCAGCCTTTCACAATTTCGTGATTGATCCATTTGCGACCTGCGGTCTTAGAACCAATCAATACCACGATGCAGCTTCGTCCATGCATCTGATCGGCGATCCACTTTTCAATCTCTTTGTCACCGCCCTTGGTAACAGTTTCCCAATCATTGTCCGAGGCGGGTTTGTTGCCATCAATTGCCCCAATGTTCCTAACTTGGGAAACGCGCCAATTGTCAGGCTTGTAGTGAAAGCTATAAAAAACTCGTCGCGCCATGATGAACCTCTTGAATAGTGTTGTGAGCCCAGCCAGCCGGCGCGATTTGACCGAAGTGATGTGATTACGTTCAGCTTGAGCCACTCACCTCAGATTTATATCACTTAGGGGTTAACTTACAAAGAGAGGACAACAAAATCTTCATGGCATGGTCAAGCATGGGAAGAATGATTCACATCAAACTCCCAGGCCAGAACCCGCATGAATCCTAGGCATTCCTCTTGGTTACGACCAAGAGAAAACAGAGAAAGAGAGAGATTTTGGCCCAAAAAAATGGGCCATCCCCGACTTCCCTGCCATCCACGGCCAAGAGACTTTTTCAGGAATGGCGCCATTACAGGGCCGCAACAAGATACATGAACGGTTGAGAGAACCGTTCATGAGTAATAAATGGTAGGGCGTGACAGACTTGAACTGTCGACCAAAGGATTCTGGTTTGTATGACTTTCGCCACTCCCTGGACTATGCCTTCATCGTATGCATTGCTGCACTTAGACGGGCGCCGTCTAGTCTCTACACCTTCAAAGTGATTTCTCACTGAGCTTGGCTCGGCATTGGCGTATGCATGACTGCACTTAGCTTTCACCGAATTTGACGCCATTCACGCGAGGAGTTTCCTGCCTCGGTGCACAATTTTTATGAGTCCTCTGCTCTAACCAACTGAGCTAACGCCCCACTACAGTTCGACATTGTAGTCGGGTAGCCATGGGCTTATTTCGACTGACTCAGCGCGTTGCTGACCAATCGTGAGGTGATGTTGACGATCTGAATCATGCGGTCGTAGGGCATGCGGGTGGGGCCGATCACCCCCAAGGTGCCCACCACCTGTCCGTCCACCTCGTAGGGCGAGCTGACGACCGACAGCTCTTGCATGGGCACGATCTGACTTTCGCCGCCAATGTAAATGCGCACCCCTTCGGCCTGGCTGGACACGTCCAGCAAACGCATGAGTTGGGTTTTTTGCTCAAACAGCTCAAACGCCCGACGCAAATGGCCCATGTCACTGGAAAAATCGCTCACCGATAGCAAGTTGCGTTCACCCGCGATCACCACTTCGTTTTGGTCATCGGCCAGGGCCTCAGAGCTGACCTGCACAGCCGCTTGCATCAGTGTGGCAATTTCGCTTTGAAGGCTGACCAGTTCTTGTTGCACTCGGCTGCGCACCTGCTCAATGGCCATGCCCGCATAGTGGGTGTTCAGGAAATTTGAGGTCTCGATCAACTGGCTTTGCGAGTAATCGGTCTCGGTGAACAGGATGCGGTTTTGCACATCGCCTTCGGGCGAGACGATGATGACCAGCAAACGCCGCTCGGACAGGCGCAAAAACTCGATGTGCCGAAACACCGAAGCCCGACGGGGCGTCATGACCACGCCCACAAAATGCGACAGATTGGACAGCAGGTTGGCCGCGCTGGCGATCACCTTTTGCGGCTGGTCGGGTGTGAGGGCCGGGGTCTCCAAGCCATCGCGCTGCACGGTGAGCATCGTGTCCACAAACAGACGGTAGCCACGACTGGTGGGAATGCGCCCGGCCGAGGTGTGCGGGCTGGCAATCAATCCAAGCTCTTCCAGATCCGACATCACGTTTCGAATGGTGGCGGGAGACAAATCCAGGCCAGACGCCTTGGAGAGCGTGCGCGAGCCCACAGGCTGGCCGTCCGCAATGTAGCGTTCCACCAGGGCTTTGAGCAATAACTTGGCACGATCATCTAGCATGTGGTCATTTTAATGATGTAATTTAAGAATGAGATCCAAGTTCCGTCACGTTGCACTCTTTGGCAAATACCACACCAGCGCCCATGGAGGGGCGCTGGAGAGTTCCCGCCGAGCTTTGGACGATGTGGCCCAGTTCTTGACACGCCAAGGCTGCGATGTGGTGCTCGACCAAGAAACCGCCTCGCACACTGGCCTGAACCAATACCACGTACTGGACATGGCTGAGATTGGCACGCAATGCGATTTGGGCCTGGTAATCGGAGGCGACGGCACCATGCTCGGTATTGGCCGCCAGATGGCCCGCTATGCCCTGCCTTTGATGGGCATTAACCAGGGGCGACTGGGCTTCATCACCGACATCCCGCTGCAAAGCTACCAGGAGGTGTTGCTGCCCATGTTGCAGGGCCATTACCAAGCGGAAGACCGCAGCTTGCTGCAAGCCCAGGTCATACGCGACCAGCGCTGCGTGTTCAGCGCTTTGGCTATGAACGACGTGGTGGTGAATCGGGGCGGCACATCAGGCATGGTGGAGCTTCGGGTCGAGGTCGATGGTCACTTCGTGTCCAACCAGCGCGCCGACGGCCTGATCATTGCCACGCCTACGGGCTCCACGGCTTATTCACTCTCTGTCGGTGGCCCCCTGATGCACCCGTCCATTGGCGGCTGGGTCATGGCACCGATTGCGCCGCACACCTTGTCCAACCGCCCGATCGTCCTGCCCGAATCGTCCGAGATCAGCATCGAGATCGTCGCCGGACGCTATGTCAGCGCCAACTTTGACATGCAATCGCTGGCCGACCTGATCCTGGGTGATCGGATTGTGGTGCAGCGCTCAGAACATAAAGTACGCTTTTTGCACCCAGCAGGGTGGAATTACTTCGCCACTTTGCGCAAAAAAATGCACTGGAATGAGGGCGCATAAACCGTGGCACTGACGCACATCACCCTGCGCGACTTTGTGATCGTGCACGAACTGGCGCTGGACCTGAGCACAGGCTTCAGCGTCTTGACCGGCGAAACCGGTGCGGGCAAATCCATTTTGATCGACGCCTTGCAACTGGCCCTTGGTGCCCGCGCCGAAACAGGCGTGGTGCGCGAAGGTGCCAGCCGCTGCGAGGTCTGCGCCGAATTTGAGCCCACGCCCCGCATTCAGACCTGGCTAGAAGAAGCTGGCTTTGAAGCCAGTGCCAATTTGCTGCTGCGACGCACCGTGGACACTGCGGGAAAAAGCCGCGCCTGGATCAACGGCAGCCCTGCCACCGCCACGCAGCTGCGCGAGTTGGGTGAGCAGCTGCTGGACATCCATGGCCAGCACGCTTGGCAAAGCCTGACCCGACCTGATGCGGTGCGCGGCTTGCTCGATGCGTATGCAGGCACCGACATACGCCCGCTCAAAGCCGCATGGCAGGCTTGGCGGCAAGCCCAGCAAACGCTGGCCGAAGCCCATAAAGCACAAAGCACTTTGGCCAATGAACGCGAGCGCCTGGCATGGCAAATTGGTGAGTTGGAAAAGCTCAAACCGCAGGTGGACGAATGGCAGGAGCTGAGCACCCAACACAGCCGGTTGGCCAACGCGCAGGCCCTGATCGACGGGGCCAACCAATGTACGGTTTTGCTCGAAGGCGGAGAGAACGACAACGCCGTCGGCGCATTGCGCCAGTTGGCCCGCGGCATCCAGACCCTGCAATCGCTTGGGCAGTATGAGCCCGAGTTCAGCGCATTGGCTGAGGTGCTCGTGTCTGCTCAAGCGCAAGCCGAAGATGTGGCTCACAGCCTGCACAGCTACCTTCGCAAAACCGATCTGGACCCACAGCACCTGACCCAACTGGACGAGCGCATGGGCTTGTGGCTGTCGCTGGCCCGGCGGTACAAAAAAACACCCGACGAACTGCCCTTGAGCTTGCAAACCTGGCGACAAGAACTGGCCCAACTCGATGCCGCAGCTGACTTGGACAAGCTGCAAAAAGCCGAACAAGCCGCCCACAAAGCCTGCCTTCAAGCAGCCAAAACCGTTTCGCTGCAACGTCAAAAGGCGGCCAAACCACTGGCCCAAGCCATCACCAGCGCCATGCAACAACTGGGCATGCAAGGCGGCCGCTTTGAGGTGCAGATGCAAACTCTGGACGCTCCCGCTCAGCACGGTTTGGAAGAGATCAGCTTTCTGGTCGCCGGACATGAAGGCACGACGCCCCGCCCAGTGGGCAAAGTAGCCTCGGGTGGCGAACTCTCGCGCATTGCGCTGGCTATCGCCGTGACCACCAGCGAACTGGGCGAAGCGGGCACACTGATTTTTGACGAAGTGGACTCCGGTGTGGGCGGTGCTGTGGCCGAAACCGTGGGCCGTCTGATGAAGCAACTGGGCCAACACCGCCAGGTGCTGGCTGTGACACACCTACCCCAGGTGGCTGCTTGCGCTGACCACCACCTGCTGGTCAGCAAAGCCGCAACCAAGGGCCAGGTCAGCAGCCAGGTTCGCGTTGTACGCGGTGAAGAACGCGTGAGCGAAATCGCCCGCATGTTGGGCGGCGAGAAACTCTCGGCGACCACCTTGGCCCATGCCCGTGAAATGTTGGGCGATAGCCCTTTGAAACCCGCAGGCCGTAAAGCCGCACAAAGCTGAGATGGACATCATCCTGATCACCGGCATGTCCGGCTCCGGAAAATCGGTGGCATTGCATGCTCTCGAAGACGCCGGTTATTACTGCGTGGACAACTTACCTCCGGAGCTGTTGATCCCCTTTGTCAAGCTCGAACAGCAGCAACAAGAGCAACGCCTGGCGATTGCCATTGACGTTCGCAGCGCCAATTCTCTGCACCTGATGCCTGAGCAAATGGCCTTGCTGCGTGACATGGGCATGACCGTGAAGTCGGTGTTTCTGGATGCCCACTCGGACACCTTGCAGCGGCGCTACTCGGAAACGCGACGCAAACACCCGCTGTCGGGTGGCAACAAACCCAAAAGCGACAAAGCGCTGTTGGAAACCATCGAATTCGAACGTGAATTGTTGGCCGACTTGCGTGAACGCGCCCACGTCATCGACACCAGCTTGCTGCGCTCAGCGCAATTGCAAACCTACATCAAATCGCTGGTCAGCGCACCGGCAGCCCAGCTGACGTTGGTCTTCGAGTCCTTTGGTTTCAAACGCGGCATTCCCACAGACGCCGACTACGTGTTTGACGTGCGCATGCTGCCCAACCCCCATTACGAAAGCACGCTCAGACCGCTGACCGGGCGTGACGAGCCAGTGCAAGCCTACCTGCGCCAATCGGAAGAATTCGTGCAGATGCAGTTGCAGATCGAGGGTTTTTTAAAGCAATGGATTCCGGCCATCGAGCGGGACCACCGCAGCTACGTCACGGTGGCCATTGGCTGCACCGGTGGCCAACACCGCTCGGTGTTCATGGTCGAGCAACTGGCGCAAAACTTCAGCGCACGCTGGCTCACACTCAAACGGCACCGAGAGTTAGACGCGCTTTGAGTTGCGTCGCAACTGTTAGGCCTGCCGTTTCACCTGCAACTCATGGCCCTGACCCAGCCCATTTTCCAGCATCGCGATGACTTCATCGGCAAAGGCCGCATAACTGATCGGCCCGCCCGGTCGCAGCCAGGTGAAGGTCCAGTTGATCATGCCCAGCAGCATCATGGTCAGTGCCGTCTGGTTGGTCGATGTCAAACGCTCAGGGTAGGCGCGTTTCATGAACCGGGTCATGGCAGCCACGATATCGCGCTGGCGGTTCAGAATCAGCTCGCGCGGTGACACAGGCCCAGCACCTAAAACAGGATCAGGCAAATCGCTCAGAAACTGGGTGTCGTTAAGCAGCGCTGCGTGACGGGTGGCCGAGCTTTCGTATTCCTGCAAAAACGCTCGTACCAGCTCATGCAACGTGGCTCGGTCGTTCAGGTCCTTGCGTTGGGCGCTGGCTTCGGTTTGTGCGATCACAGCCAGCAGGCGCTGAGTGTGACGGTCCAGCAAGTCAAACAAAATCGCCTCTTTGCTGTCGTAATAGTGGTAAAGCCTTGCCTTGGATGTGCCACATGCCGTCGCGATTTCGTTCATGCTGGTCGCAGGGTAGCTGCGTTGGGCAAAGCATTGCGCGGCGATGTCCAGGATCGCGTCGCGCTTGATGTCATGGGTTGCTGATTTGGGTCTGGCCATGGGGACATTTTGCCAGCCTGGCACGCCCTGACGTCACCACGCTGTCACCCGCCCACGCATCAAGCTGTGTGATCGCCCCCACAGACCCGCGGCGCGATCTCTCACAAACTGTCACCAAACCGGTGGCGTTGACTTTTCGCATTCACAAGCGAATCAGACAACAGGCCAAAGGCTGAAATCCAAGTCTTTAACCCTTTCCGAGAAAGAGCATGCCATGAAAAAAAACCTTCTCACCCTGTTCGCCCTGACCGCTGGTGTCACCCTCGGCTTGGCAGCACAGGCACAAAGTCTGACCAAGGCCGAATACAAATCCGAGAAAGACAAAATTTCAGCCACCTACAAGACAGAACGGGCTGCATGCAATTCAGACAAAGGCAACGCCAAGGACATCTGCATCGAGATGGCCAAAGGCAAAGAAAAAGTTGACAAAGCGAATTTGGAAGAACGATACAAACCCACAGAAAAAACACACTACAACGCCCGCATGGCCAAGGCCGATGCCGAGTATTCAGTGGCCAAAGAACGTTGCGATGATCAGTCGGGTGCTGCCAAGGACAAATGCGAAGCAGAGGCCAAAACTGCCCACACCAAAGCCAAAGAAGAGGCCAAAGCCCTGAAAAAATGAAGCCCTCAACATGCGCATCAGGCGCTGCACCCTCGCCATGGCGAGGTCTGAAGCCTTATACCGGCCAGACCACTCCGTTGTCGTTCAAGATCGCGTCCAGAGGTTCGTCGTGGTCTTCGGGCTCTAGCTCGTCCAGGAACCCATGTGTGTAGCCCAGCCCCACGGTGAAGGGCTTGGGCTGCAATGTGGCCAGGGTGCGGTCATAAAAACCTCCGCCATAGCCCAGGCGGTAGCCGCCGATGCCATAGCCCACGCAGGGCACAAACAGCAAAGTGGGCACGATGACTTCGGTGTCTTTGGGTTTGGGGATGCCGTAGGCGTCGTTTTCCATGGGGCAGCCGGGGTACCAGGGTATTGCACTTGGCGGGAGGGATAATTTCGCTTTTAATTATAATTTATAATCATTTTAAACAAAAATACAATGCATCGCAAAGTCTTGGAATTGAACTAGGTGCGATGTATTGGCATTTTTTAGATGTTTTATGGGTTT
>JACCDK012129058.1_pt1 | contig 23220 bp, 20 predicted proteins | sample 7445871 | NCBI WGS metagenome assembly JACCDK01 (sample SAMN15323436, study PRJNA562643) | freshwater metagenome | isolation source: river surface water | place: USA:Blue River Watershed | collected 2017-08-15 | reverse complement strand
GAAAATTCTTCTATGATGTATTCAGCTACCAATCCAGCATGCCACGAAGTACCACAAGCGACAATTAGAATGCGCTTGGCATTTGTAAATTTTTCAATATGATCTTCAACGCCCGACATTTGAATGATGCCTTTGTTGGCTAACAATCTTCCTCTATAAGTATCTTTAATAACATTAGGCTGTTCGTAAATCTCTTTCATCATGAAATGATCATACCCTCCTTTTTCAATCTGCTCTAAGTTCAATTGAAGCTCTTGAATGTATGGATCGACCAATGAGTCGTCTTTAATTTTTCTAACTTTTAAAGGCTTGTGTAATCGCACAATTGCCATTTCTTCGTCTTCTAGATAAATCGCATTTGACGTATATTCAATAAAAGGAGTCGCATCGGAAGCAATAAAAAATTCATCTTCGCCAATTCCGATAGCCAATGGGCTTCCCAAACGGGCTACAATGATTTCATCGGGCTTTTCAACATCGATTACAGCGATAGCATAAGCTCCAATTACTTGATTTAAAGCAATTTGAACCGCTTTTCCTAACTTACAGTTTTCTTTTTTCTTAACTTCTTCAATTAAATTTACCAATACTTCTGTGTCGGTATCCGATTGAAAAGTATAACCTCTTTTAATTAATTCTTGTTTTAGGGGCTCATAATTTTCTATGATCCCGTTGTGTATGATCACTAATTTTCCTGAATTGGAAAAATGCGGATGCGAATTGACATCGTTTGGCACACCGTGAGTAGCCCAACGCGTATGACCCATTCCAATTTTTCCAAAAAGCGTTTGTTCTTTTTCAGCTTTTGCTTCTAAGTCAGAAACTTTCCCTTTGGTTTTAGATAGTTTTAAAGCACTGCCGTCATACAATACAATTCCGGCACTATCATATCCTCTATATTCTAATCGGTGTAAGCCTTTAATAATTACAGGATAGGCGTCTCTATGACCTATATAAGCTACAATTCCACACATATATTATTCGTTAGGTTTGGTAAAATATATTTCTAATTTTAATTTTTTTGCAACGTTAGGATCACTGGCTGGAATTTTTGTTCCATACAATACAGTTCCTAAAGGGCTCATTACCGTAGAAACCGGAATGAATGGAACTTGACTCGTTCCAATTGTTATTGGATTGGCCGGATTGATGGAGGCATTCGCCGGCGAATTGATATCCTCAATGACAGCAACTCCTAAACGGACATTGTCATCATAATTGGTATTTTCGTTCTTGATTAACTGGCGGATGTATTCGGTCAAACGTATTTTATATTTTATTCCTTTTTTATTTCCATTAGGCAATGCAACCGTTTCTCTTTCAATTAAACCACCAAAAGCTCCTTTATTCTTCTTTGGGGTAGTCCCATTGGAGTTATCGGCATTGTAATCAAGAATTGGTTTGTGATTGGTAGCGTCAAAAATATAAATGCGCTCAGGCTCTTTTTGGTTGGCGTTTGAAAGTGTGTTTTGATCTACATAAAAAACAAGATTAGCCTCATTCACTAACCATCGATTAGCTTTCATATTGATGCGCAATTCTTCCAATTCATCAGGGATGCCATTTCCGGTTGGTTCTGACACCATTATTCCATTGACTGCTTTTTTTACGTCCGGACCAAACACATCTAGGAACGCAATCGAACCGTTTCCTCCTTTGATATACAAACGATCATCGCCATTTAATTGGTCTGAACTTTGCAATTTATCCTGGTAATTTGCCGATTTTGTATGCTCTATAAAATTGATGCAATTTGCTCTTTTGGCAGTAGAAGATTTATATCCCATTTGTAAACCATACACCTTTCTTGTTCTCGTTGGGTTGGGTGCTTCTGGGGTTGGAGCTACATTTGAAGCCTTGTAAATAATCTTGATTTCAGCCGATGAAAAATCCAACATAGCAAGCGCCCCTTGATCGGGAGAAATAGCCTCTACTTCAAATAACAAGCCTCTAAAATAATTTTTAAACACGTTGTTGTTATACAAAACTCCAGATGCAGCAGCATCTAATATTTTTTGTTGGAAAAAACTTTTTTTCAAATCAAGCCATATTCCGGGTAATTTTCTTTCTTTAATAATTCGTAAAGCTGGATTATTTTGATCGGCCAATACTGCGCCAGAATCGTTCAAATACTCCCCATTACCATTTGTCTTATAAATGTAAATTTCTTTATTACTGATCAAGAACTCTTCATTTTGAGCGACATTAGCACTGTTGTTTAACAATTCCGTGCCTTTGTAAGCATCTACTAAAAATTTCTCATTAGAGAAATACTTTTGCGCACTTTCAAAATCGGTATCCGGATCATAATCTCTTAAAAAATATTTATTTTCGTATACGTGAAGTTTAAATTTTGCCGTTTCAGCATACCCATAAACGGAATCCAACTCGTATATTTTTTCTCCTGAATCTGTTGTTGATTTTAAAGTACTAAAATAAGGAACATGCAAATAAACAGAATCGATTACAGGCTCAAAACCAAGGGTTGGATTGCCGCTTGAAAGTTCTACTTGCGACACAAATTGAGCTTTTGTCGTTCCGAAATAAGGATCTTTATAAATTCCTAAAGCGTTGATCGGTAAATTATTAGTTTGCACTGGACCGGTAGCTTTAGAATACGCCTTCAAATGCTGTACTTCATATTTTTCTAGGGTAAAATGATGATCATCTACCAGGTCAGAACCTATAGAATTGAAATCTTTATCACACGATACTAGCCCAAAAAATCCTACTACTAATGCAATGCTTTTTATTAAACTCTTCTTCATATTATAATACTTGATTCTTGATGAATAAAGGATACGTTTCCTTCATACTTTCTTTAGTGCCGAAAGGTAAAAAAGGTTTGTTCGAACTTTCTATAAATTTTGTTAAAGTTGGAGATAGCGTTTCAGAACCTAAAACTACTGCATCTGAATGCAATACCGAAAGCTTCATTAGGTTTTCATAATTTGGTTTTTCAATCACTCCAACGGCATCTTTGTCGATGGCATCAAACAATACTTTATCTAATAAATTGGCGTCCAATTCGCCTTCAAAACCATGCTCATATACCGAGGTAATGATCTTAGTTTCAGCAAAAATTCCTTCGTCCTTGTAATAATGTTTCAGGTAAACCGGCAATAAAGCGGCCATCCAACCGTGCACATGAATAACATCGGGTACCCAATTTAATTTTTTTACCGTTTCCACTACTCCTTTGGCAAAGAAAATAGCGCGCTCGTCATTGTCAGGATACAACACTCCTTCTTCGTCTGAAAAAGTAGCTTTTCGTTTAAAATATTCATCATTATCAATAAAATAAACCTGTATTCTTTCTTTTGGAATTGAGGCCACTTTGATGATAAGAGGCATGTCCATATCGTTGACTACTAAATTCATTCCGGATAAACGAATCACTTCATGCAATTGATGTCTTCTTTCGTTAATATTACCATATCTAGGCATAAAAATTCGTATTTGTCCTCCCAAATCATTAATCATTTTTGGCATTTCATACGATTGTAACGACACTTCGTTCTCTGCTAAATAAGGCACCACTTCAGATGATACATACAATATCCTCTTGTCTTCCATAATGTATTCTTGTTAATTATTGTTTTAAAAAACCTTGCAAAATTACAAAATTTTATGGATTTATCCACTAAAATAGTAAGTTTGCATCAGAATTAACCCGAATTAAAATGCTCATTTTTAATAAAAAGTCCGAATTAAGTGCTTTTTTAAGCCCATTCATCGACCATGATAAGTCGATTGGTTTTGTCCCTACTATGGGTGCACTGCATCAAGGGCATTTGTCGCTGATCGAAAAATCACTGGCCGAAAACGACATTACCGTAATGAGTATTTTTGTGAATCCCACACAATTTAACAACATTGAGGATCTAGATAAGTACCCACGAACGCTAGAAGAAGATATCCAAAAACTAAGCCAGTTGAGCCCATCTATTTTAATATATGCTCCTGAAATTGACGATATTTATGAAGGCAATACCGTTTCGGAATCTTTCGAATATGATGGATTGGAACATCAAATGGAAGGCAAGCATCGCCCGGGGCATTTTAACGGCGTAGGCACCATTGTAAAAAGACTGTTTGAAATTGTAAATCCTAAAATTGCATATTTTGGAGAAAAAGATTTTCAACAATTGCAAATTGTAAAAAAATTAGTAGAAAAACAGGTACTGCCTGTAGAAATAATAGGTTGTCCCATCTATCGCGAAAAAAGTGGCTTGGCCATGAGCTCAAGAAACGAACGTCTTTCTGATGAGGCACGAATCAAAGCGGCGATCGTTTTCGAAATTTTACAAAAAGCAAAAACAACTTTTACTCAAAAATCCATTGCAGATACAATTGCCTTAGTAAAAACCGAATTTGAAAAACATCCCGAATTTGAATTAGAATATTTTGAAATTGCAGACGAAGCCACGCTTTTATCGGTTGATACTAAAGTTCCTACTCAAAAATACCGCGGTTTTATTGCTGTTTTCATTGATAAAATTCGATTAATTGATAATATTTCACTAAATTAATTACCTTTGCACCATGCAAATTCAAGTAGTAAAATCAAAAATTCATAGAGTAACGGTTACCGGTGCCGATTTGAATTATATTGGAAGTATCACCATAGACGAAGCACTTATGGAAGCTTCAAACATCATTGAAGGTGAAAAAGTTCAAATTGTTAACATTAATAATGGCGAACGCCTAGAAACGTATGCCATCAAAGGGCCTAGAAATTCAGGCGAAATTACGTTAAACGGACCGGCTGCCCGAAAAGTCCACCGTGGCGATATTGTCATTATCATTTCATATGGAATTCTAGACTTTGAAGCCGCAAAAAGTTTTAAACCTACTCTCGTTTTTCCAAACGAAAAAGACAACTCGTTGACCTAATTTGAAAGCGTTACTACGTAAATTTTTTAGCTTAATCGTTCCTCTAATCATTGGAATTGGAATTATTTATTATCAATTTACAACGCTAACTCCAACCGAAATCAACAACATAAAATTGAGCTTCATAAAAGCCGATTATTTTTATATCTACTTATCGCTCCTAGTTTCGCTTTTGGGTTATTGGTCTCGAGCGTACCGTTGGAAATTTGCCTTACAACACTTGGGCTATCAAACAAAATTTCACAACGATTTCATGACGGTTTGTGTATCCTATTTGGTCAATTTAACCCTTCCAAGATCGGGCGAAATTACCCGTGCGGCTTTATTAAAAAAATATGAAAAAGTGCCTTTCGACAAAGCATTTGGCACTGTGGTTGCAGAAAGAATGGTAGACTTACTGATTTTTTTACTGTTTATCGCTGTCGGATTGGTGTCGCAATTTGATACCATGTATGCTTTCTTACTGGAAAAAAATCTAAAATTTGAAACCCTACTATGGCTGTCTTTGGCGGGCTTAATGCTTTTTGTTCTTTTTATTTTAGTGTGGATTTATGCCGAATGGAAAATCATTCTAAAACTGAAACAAAAATTATCGGGATTAATTGAGGGCATGCTGAGTATCGTAAAAATGAAAGATAAATGGCGTTATCTTTTTCATTCGTTTTTAATTTGGTTTTCCTATTTAATCATGTTTTATGTAACTATTTTTGCTTTACCGGAAACGGCGAACATGAGCTTTGATATCGTGCTTATGGGATTCATATTTGGCACACTAGCTGTTGGATTTACCAACGGAGGTTTGGGTGCCTACCCCTTAGCCATAGCGATGATTTTTTCTTTGTATGGCATATCCAATGATATTGGTGTTGCTTTTGGCTGGTTAATTTGGACCTCACAAACGCTATTAACCATCCTATTAGGACTAGTGTCTTATTTGCTTTTACCCGTGGTCAATAAGAAATAAATTAGTAAATTGCTGCCTAAACTATAAGTAGACGCTACAAAGTATCCATGAGTAAAGTAAAAACCGCTTTTTTTTGCCAAAATTGTGGCACCCAGTATTCCAAATGGCAGGGACAATGTAATGCTTGTAAAGAATGGAATACCATCGTAGAAGAATTGGTACAAAAAGAAGAAAAAGCAGCTTGGAAAACTACCTCAGCCACTTCAAAAGCGGCTACCAAACCTTTACTCATTAAAGAAATTGATACGGCTCAAGAAATCCGAATGAACACCACCGATAACGAATTGAATCGGGTTTTAGGTGGCGGATTGGTTCCGGGTTCACTAACACTATTAGGCGGTGAACCAGGCATTGGAAAAAGTACGCTACTCCTACAAATTGCCTTAAAATTACCTTATAAAACCCTTTACGTTTCGGGTGAAGAAAGTCAAAAACAGATAAAAATGCGTGCCGAACGCATCACCTCAACAGGCGATAATTGCTACATTTTAACCGAAACCAAAACCCAAAATATCTTCCGACAAATATTGGAAATTGAACCCGATATTGTGATTATCGATTCGATTCAAACGTTGCATACCGATTACATTGAGTCGTCTGCCGGAAGTATTTCTCAAATTAGAGAATGTACGGCTGAGTTGATTAAATACGCGAAAGAATCGAACGTTCCAGTACTTTTAATTGGACACATTACCAAAGACGGCACCATTGCCGGACCGAAAATTTTGGAACACATGGTCGATACTGTTTTACAATTTGAAGGCGATCGAAATCACGTGTACCGTATATTACGTTCGTTGAAAAACCGTTTTGGTTCTACAGCCGAATTGGGTATATACGAAATGCAAGGTTCGGGTTTACGAGAAGTGGACAATCCTTCCGAAATTTTGATTTCGCACAAAGATGAACAACTTTCAGGAACAGCCATTGCCACTACTTTAGAAGGCATGCGTCCGTTGATGTTGGAAATTCAGGCTTTGGTAAGCACGGCAGTTTATGGAACTCCGCAACGCAGCACCACGGGGTATAACGCCAAACGACTAAACATGATTTTAGCCGTGTTAGAAAAACGAGCTGGATTTCGATTAGGAACAAAAGATGTCTTTTTAAATGTAACAGGAGGAATCTCAGTAGAAGACACCGCCATTGATTTAGCCGTTGTGGCTGCCATTTTATCCTCCAACGAAGACATTGCCATTGCCGAAGGCTTTTGCTTTGCAGGCGAAGTAGGGCTTTCGGGCGAAATTAGACCCGTTAACCGCATTGAACAACGCATTCAAGAAGCCGAAAAATTAGGATTTACCACCATTTTTGTTTCCAAACACAACAAAATTTCGTTGAAAAACACCGGAATCAAAGTGGTTTTAGTGGCGAAAATTGAAGATGTGGTGAGTGAATTGTTTGGGTAGCCGCTTATAGAATATAATCTGTATTGATAAAATTACACTTTTTACTATCTAATAATTCTTGTAAGATTTCATTATTGTAGGCGTTATCCTTTGACGCTACAAAGGTGCGTATTGAAAATGAGCGAAGCGCATCGTGAATGCTCAAAGTGCCAACGGCAGAATCTTTTCTCCCTGTAAACGGAAAAACATCAGGACCTCTTTGGCAAGCACTGTTTAAATTCACTCGGCAAACTAAATTGATTAATGAATCAATCAATGGCGCAATTACAGTACTGTTTTTTCCAAACAAACTAACTTGTTGGCCGTAATTTGAACGCGACATGTCCTGTAAAGGGAGCTCAACTTTGTTAAATGCAATTACCGGAACCAATGGCCCAAATTGTTCCTCATGAAAAATTCTCATACTGGCATCAACAGGATATAAAACAGCGGGATAAATATAATTTTCGGTAACTATGCCTCCTTTTTTATTGATGATTTTTGCGCCTTTTTGCAGTGCATCATCAATCAACTCTTTAATATATTGAGGTTTGTCTTTCTCAGGGAGTGGCGTTAAAAATACATCTTTATCCCAAGGATTTCCAAAAATTAATTCATCCACTTTGTTGGCGAATTTTTCTAAAAATTCAGTTTTAACATCTTCGTGAACATAAATTAATTTTAAAGCCGTACAACGCTGGCCGTTGAAAGATAAACTTCCCGTTATGCATTCAGTAACCGCTAAGTCCATGTTGGCATCACTTAAAATAATCGCAGGATTTTTAGCTTCTAAACCAAGAATTAAACGCAATCTATTTTTATTGGGATGCAAATCTTGAAGCGCGACAGCAGCCTTACTGTTGCCAATCAATGATAAAACACTGACCAAACCCGATTTCATGATCGGTGAAGCTATCGCTCTACCACGTCCAAATACTATGTTAATCACTCCTTTTGGGAATGAGTCACAAAACGCTTCTAAAAGAGGTACATGAAGTAATACGCCTAATTTAGCTGGCTTAAAGACTACTGTATTTCCCATAATTAATGCAGGAATGAGTAAGGTAAAAGTCTCATTTAATGGATAATTATAAGGCCCAAGACACAAAACCACACCCAAAGGACTTCTTCTAATCATTGCATTAACCCCTTGAACATTAGAAAAATGTGCATTTCTTGCGTTTAATTCTTTATAACTTTTTATGGTTTCCAGAATATAATCTATAGTACGATCAAATTCTTTTTCACTATCAGGTAACGATTTTCCTATTTCCCACATTAAATAATTAACCACTTCGGAGCGTGTTTCTCTCATTTTGTAGACAAAATTCTCAACGCACTTAATTCTATCACTTACCTTCATTGTGGGCCAAATACCTTGTCCATTAGCATAAGCATTGTGGGCCGAATGTACTGCTGCTAATCCTTCGCTCTCTGATAAATTTGGGACTTCCCCTAAGAATGTAGGTTTGTATTCAGTTGTACTTGAGATGGTTGAAAAAACAGAACTGAATTCTCCTTTCCAAGTGCAAATTTGACCATCAATAAGATATTTGTCAGATTTTGTGGGTGTAATTTTTATATCCATTTAAACTAAATTTATTTAAATATAGCTAATAAATTAGAATAAATATTTGATAATGAAATAATTAACATTTGTTGATGGCGTTACTATAATCGCTGATATCAAAAGTTAATGATAAAATTTGAGAACAAATTAGACCCGCTTAAATTCCCTCCAACAACTCCAAAGCCTTATTTACACTTTTCACATTTTCAAAAGTCAACAATAAACGAAGTCCGTTTTTGGTTTCTTTTTCTTTCATTTTACACACATTACCGTTGCGTTGGGCAAATTGTAGTACGTTCATAAAACGGTTACTTTGGTAGAAATTACTTTGTTGGTCGCCAATAAAATACCCTACCATTTTGCCTTGTTTCATTAGTAAACGTTCAATACCCATAGCAGTGGCTTTCCATTTGATACGCACACTATTGAGTAAAGCAATGGCGGGTTTTGGTAAGGCACCAAAGCGGTCAATTAGTTTTTGTTCAAATTGTTGTAAGGTAGCCTCGTCTTTAATTTGGCTCAACTCGTTGTATAAATTCAAACGTTCGGTAATGTTGTTGATGTACTCATCTGGGAACAGCAATTCAAAATCGGTATCAATTTGAATGTCTTTGACAAATTCTTTGGTTTCAATGTCGTTTTCTTCTTGGTACAAGTCTTTGAATTCGTTTTCTTTCAGCTCATCAATGGCTTCGTTCATGATTTTTTGGTAGGTATCAAAACCGATTTCATTGATAAAACCACTTTGCTCACCACCTAATAAATCACCAGCACCACGAATCTCTAAATCCTTCATCGCAATATTAAAACCGCTTCCTAGTTCGCTAAATTGTTCCAAAGCTGTAATCCGTTTTTGGGCTTCTCCTGTCATCATCGAATACGGTGGCGTAATAAAATAACAAAACGCTTTTTTATTACTTCTTCCCACACGACCTCGCATTTGGTGCAAATCAGACAATCCGAAATTATTGGCGTTATTGATAAAAATAGTGTTCGCATTGGGTACATCTAAACCACTTTCGATAATGGTGGTGGCAACTAAAACGTCAAATTCGCCTTCCATAAAAGCCAACATCAATTCTTCCAGCTTCTTACCCTCCATTTGACCGTGACCGATGCCTACTTTGGCTCCTGGCACCAAGCGCTGAATCATACCGGCGACTTCTTTGATGTTTTCAATACGGTTATTGATAAAAAACACTTGTCCACCCCGCTGAATTTCATACGAAATTGCATCACGAATCGCTTCTTCGTTAAAACGAATGACTTGCGTTTCAATAGGATAACGATTGGGCGGAGGTGTTGTAATTACCGATAAATCGCGAGCCGCCATTAACGAAAATTGTAACGTTCGCGGAATCGGAGTGGCAGTTAACGTCAATGTATCGACGTTGGTGGCAATCGTTTTCAATTTGTCTTTTACATTGACTCCGAATTTTTGTTCTTCGTCAATAATCAACAACCCTAGATCTTTAAACACGACATTTTTGTTGACCAATTGATGGGTTCCAATCAAAATATCGACTTTTCCTTCTTGTAATTTTTGAAGCGTATCGGCTTTTTGTTTTGCGGTTCTAAATCGGTTGACATAACTCACGGTAACCGGCATATCTTTCAATCGTTCTGAAAACGTTCTAAAATGTTGATACGCTAAAATAGTTGTGGGTACTAAAACGGCCACTTGTTTTCCGTTGTCCACCGCTTTAAAAGCCGCACGAATGGCTACTTCTGTCTTTCCGAAACCTACATCGCCACAAACCAATCGGTCCATTGGACGCTCGCTTTCCATGTCGGTTTTTACGTCTAAAGTAGCGGTAATTTGGTCGGGCGTATCTTCGTAAATGAACGAACTTTCCAATTCTTTTTGCAAATAACTATCGGGTGCAAACTGAAACCCTTTGTCTAATCTTCGTTTCGCATACAACTGAATTAAATTGAACGCAATATGTTTAACACGTGCTTTTGTTTTTTGCTTTAAGGTTTTCCAGGCGTTGCTTCCTAATTTATAAATCTTAGGTGGTGTTCCGTCTTTCCCATTGTATTTTGAGATTTTATGCAATGAATGAATACTCACATACACAATATCGTTATCGGCATAGACCAATTTTATCGCTTCTTGTGTTTTGCCTTCGACCTGAATTTTTTGCAAGCCGCCGAACTTTCCAATGCCGTGATCGATGTGCGTTACATAATCGCCTACCGATAACGAAGTCAGTTCTTTTAACGTAATGGTTTGCTTTTTTGAATACCCATTTTTGATCGAAAATTTATGATACCGTTCAAAAATTTGATGGTCAGTATAACACGCAATCTGATTTTCTTCGTCGATAAACCCTTCAAATAAAGGCAATACCATGGTTTTGTATTGCTTGCGAACACTTTCCGAATTTTCAGCATCGATGTCTTCAAAAATATCATGAAAACGACTCGCTTGATTGGAATTGGAACAACACAAATAATTTTTATAGCCATTGAAATGATTCTCACTCAAATTGTTCAATAACAAATCGAATTGTTTATTAAACGACGGTTGGGGTTGCATGTGAAATGCAACTTTTTTATCGGATTTGAAAACCGCATTGGCTTGCAATTCAATCACCGAAAAATCAAGGGCACGTTTTAAAAACTGCTTTTGATTTAAAAATAATTCTTCGGGTGGCGCGTGTTGAATATCCTTAGATAATTTCTCAAAAGCTTCATGCGCTTTGTCGAACAATTTATCCAATTGTTGGCCCAATAATTCGGTATTTTGAAGGATTAAAACTGTCTTTTCGTTGATATAGTCTAAGAAACTTTCACGGTTTTCTTGCAACAATTTATTTTCAACATTTGGAATAATTGAAATCTTTTTCAGTTTTTCAATCGATAATTGTGTTTCGACATCAAAACTTCGAATACTATCAATTTCGTTGCCAAAAAATTCAATTCGGTACGGATTATCATTAGAAAATGAAAACACATCAATGATGCCACCTCGAACCGAAAATTCGCCCGGTTCGGTAACAAAATCTACCCGTTTAAAATGGTATTCAAATAAGGTTTCGTTGATGAAATCGATAGACAATTTGTCTTCTACCGATAATTTCAACGTGTTTTTCTCTAATTCTTTTCGGGTGACTACTTTTTCAAAAATGGCTTCAGCATAGGAAACAATGACAGCGGGTTTTTTTCGGGAATTGATGCGGTTTAATACTTCAGCACGTAATAATACATTTGCATTATCGGTTTCTTCAATTTGGTAGGGTCTGCGGTACGAACTGGGATAAAACAGTACGTCTTCGGTATTGATTAATTGTTCTAAATCGTTTAAATAGTAGGCCGCTTCTTCTTTGGTATTGCAAAGTAAAAGTAAAGGAAGCTCCGATTTTTTAAACAGCGAATGCACCACAAAAGACATCGACGAACCGACCAATCCGGTCATGTGAGACTTTTGGCGCGCTGCGAATGTACTTTCTAAAACGGCAATTTTTGGTGACTTATCGTAAATAGATATGATGTCAGATTTACTCAAAATGAATTATTTATTTTTATCTGAAAGTTCCATTTTTTGCTTCATAAGATCAGGTCGCGCATTGCGTGCCGTATCTAAAGCTTGCAACATTAACTCTTCTCCAATTTCTTTTGGAATGGCTTTTTTGATAAGGATTTCATCCCATTGATTGTACAATCCTTTAATTTCTTCGTTGATTTCTGGTATGAGTTGCGCCACTTTTTGCTCAGGAATAACGCTCAAATTAAGGTACAATTCGAGAGATTTTAATTTGGTATTTAATGCCGCCAAGCGACTCATCACTTGTGGTTTGTTGTATTCTAATGGAATAGTTGTGGCTAAAGCATCGGCCTTTGAGGCAATATTTTTGGTTTTTAATTGGAACGCCGATAAAGTAGCTTTTGGTTTTTGCAACAACTCTATTTCAAATTGCCGCCAGGCATTCCATGTTGCCAATGTAGTTTGAATTTCGGGTCTTGCCGATGGAAATTGGAACTGCCACATTTTAGAAATATGTACAAAAACAGCTTCGTTTTTTTGGGCAATTTTTTGCGCATCCAAGTGTTGCTGGACGTCTTCCTGACACGAACTCAATAGTATAAAAAAAGAAATAAAAGAAACTAGTAAACGTCTCATGGTAGCATATTAAAAAACAAAGGTACGAATGTTTATAAAAACATCCGTACAATCTCAGGATAACTTAATAGGGATTTGAAATTCAAGCGCATACCTATTACGAATTATTATTTTCCGTTTTGTATTTTATGAATAATGAATTGAAAGCGTGGTTTTGTTGAAAAATTACTAAAAAAGAACGATTAATTACGTTCAAAAAAAAGTATATTTGTTTTCTATTTTTAAGTAATCAAATGGATACGAAAATATTAATTATTGGAGCTTGTGGTCAAATAGGCACAGAACTTACTGCTAAACTAAGAGCCACTTATGGTGTTGACAATGTTATTGCCTCTGATATTCGAAAACTAGACAATGAGGTTGCCAACAACGGCATTTTTGAAGTAGTTAATGCGTTGGATTACAATCAAATTGAACACCTAATTGAGCAATATCAGATCACCGATGTCTATTTGATGGCGGCTTTACTTTCGGCAACCGCTGAGAAAAACCCAGCATTTGCTTGGGATTTGAACATGAATTCATTATTTCATGTTTTAAATTTAGCGAAAGCAGGAAAAATTAAGAAAATTTTCTGGCCGTCAAGTATTGCGGTATTTGGGCCTACAACACCAAGACACAATACGCCTCAATATACCGTAATGGAGCCTTCAACTGTTTATGGCATTTCAAAGCAAACGGGCGAACGCTGGTGTGAATATTACCACAAACAATATGGAGTAGATGTAAGAAGTATACGTTATCCCGGATTGATTAGCTGGAGCACTGAGGCGGGAGGAGGAACTACCGATTATGCGGTTGACATATACCACAAAGCAATTACCGATGGAAAATTCACGAGTTTTTTATCGGAAGATACTGAATTACCCATGATGTATATGGACGATGCCATCAAAGCGACCATTCAAATTATGCAAGCGCCTATGGAGCAAATAAAAATTCGTTCTTCCTATAACTTAGCGGCAATGAGTTTTACACCCAAACAAATTGGTGCAGCGATTACCAAACATTATCCTGAATTTGAATTGTGTTATGCGCCCGATTTCCGTCAAAAAATTGCAGACAGTTGGCCTGCTAGTATTGATGACTCATCTGCAAGAGCTGACTGGGGTTGGCATAATGATTTTGACATGACGAGCATGACAGAAACCATGTTTAAAAATTTAAAAGAACAAGTGTATAACCAATAAGTTATTGTTTCTTTTTTTCAAGTAAAGCGTCTTCTATGGGTGCTTTTATTTTGACTACCTCATCCGTGGTATCATTTGGGATCGTCATGGAAAGCACATAATGCTTGATTCTCCATTGGCCGTTTTCTTGAATCAAAACGCCAGAACCCCTACAAATTTTCATTTGCGTAAGCAACAACTCATCAAACCAAACGATCTTTCTGTTTTCGTCAACATAGATATTTCGTTCAAGGGCCTTAAAATTCCATGCTTTTCCGCGGTCAAAATAGGGTTTCGCAAAGGCTTGAAATTGTTTTTTGTTCCAATTTTCGGTAGCATCGGTGCCAATAAAAACCGATTCTTCTGCCATAGCATTAAAATAGGTTACAAAATCTGCAGCGGCAGCGGCTGCATGCCATTGATCTAATAATTGTGAAACTTTTTGCTTTTCGGATTCCCTGTTTTGTGCTGAAAGGACCGAAGAAAGTAAAAGAATAAGGAATTGGATTTTTTTCATTCTTACCGTAGGATTTTATCCAAAAATACAAAATAAATTAAAATTTTTCATTGTGTTGGGATAAATCGAGTCCGAGTTGCTCAGAAGCTTCAGAGACCCGAAGAGGAATAAACCAATTGGCTACTTTATACAAGAGTAAGGACCCAAAAAAAGTAAACAACGCTACCAATACTAATGCCATCATGTGGTGTCCAAAAACCGACCATCCGCCGTGCAATAAGCTAGCATTTTCTCCCTCGGCAAAAATAGCGGTTAAGATCATTCCCATAATGCCGCCGACCCCGTGACAAGCGAACACATCAAGCGTATCATCAATTGCTTTTAGCTTGCTCCAATACATCATTTTATTAGAAACGAGCGCTGCCATAAATCCGAAAAAAATACTTTTAGGAATCGAGACAAATCCGGCAGCGGGCGTAATGGCAACAAGACCAACTACAGCTCCAATACAGGCTCCTAATGCCGAGGCTTTTCTACCATTTATGCGATCAAAAAATACCCAGGTCAACATTGCAGAGGCGGAAGCAACTGTCGTTGTTGCAAAAGCCATAGCTGCCGTTCCATTGGCGGCCATAGCCGAACCCGCATTAAATCCAAACCATCCAAACCACAACATTCCCGTTCCGAGTAAAACAAAAGGAATGTTCGTAGGAATGTGCTCACTATTTTTTCGTTTTCCCAATACTAATACCCCGGCTAATGCTGCAAAACCAGCACTCATATGTACAACAGTTCCCCCTGCAAAGTCTTTCACACCAAAGTAACTACCTAATAATCCATTAGGATGCCATACCATATGACATAATGGGGTATATATAAATAAGGTAAACAAACAGATAAAAAACAAATACCCAATAAAACGAACCCGTTCTGCAAACGAACCCGTAATAATTGCTGGGGTAATTACAGCAAATTTCATTTGAAACAATGCAAACAGGACAAAAGGTATCGTTGTGGCAAGTTGTTTGTGCGGCAAAGAGCCAACATTATCCAAAAACAGATAATCCATGGGGTTTCCAATAATACCATAATGAATACCGCCTATTTCAAATCCCAAGCTGTCGCCAAAAGAAAGACTGAAACCTACAAACACCCACAACAAACTAACAACACCAAGTGAAATGAAACTTTGCAACATGGTCGAAATGACATTTTTTTTACCTACCATACCCCCGTAAAAAAAAGAAAGTCCGGGCGTCATCAACAACACAAAAGAAGACGAAGTAAGCAACCAAGCGACATCGGCATAATTAATAGCATCTTTGGATAAAAACCGATGTTGCAATTGGTTTTTGTTTTCCCAAAACAAACTAGCAACAGCCAACAAACAAATAATGATAAACGAAACCAGCCATCTCTTTTTAATTTTCATAACCCCCTATTTTTATGGGGTAAAAATACGAAAAAGTTAATTATTAATCTTAAAGATGTAAAAATATAGGGGTGTGTTTGTGATTTTTATGGAATTTTCGATTATTTATGGTTTTTCAATTTTATTTTCCTTTATTTTTAGTAAAAATTCACAATTACTTAATGAATACGGTTTTAGTATTTACAAATTCTTTAAGTCCTTCTTCGGCCAATTCCCTTCCGTAACCCGAATTTTTTACTCCTCCAAAAGGCAATCTTGGATCGGATTTTACCATTTCATTGATAAATACCGCTCCTTCGTTAAAGGCTGCGATTTTTGTCTTGATCTTAGTTATATCCTGAGTAAAAATAGAAACCCCCAAACCAAAACTAGATTGGTTGCTCAAAGCAATGGCTTCCTCCAGATTCGAAAAGGTTGTGATTGCTGCTACGGGTCCGAACGTTTCTTCAGTAAATACAGGCATTTGATGCGTAACTTTAGTTAAGAGAGTAGGGGCATAAAAAGCCCCATCTTTCGTTCCTCCTAAAATTAATTGAGCCCCCATGTCTATCGATTTCTGTATTTGATTGTCTAATGCTGTTGCCAAATCCAATCGGGCCAAAGGACCTATTTGTGTGGCTTTGTCGTAAACATCCCCGGTTTTTAAATGTTGCAGTGCCGTTTTGAATTGAAAAATAAAAGCATCAGCTATACTATTGTGAACCAAAAAGCGCTTGGCCGCAATGCAACTTTGTCCCGCATTTTGCATCCGAGCGTTGACTGCAGTTGCCACCGCAGCCTCAAGATCAGCATCTTCTAATATGATAAAAGCATTATTGCCGCCTAATTCTAACACACATTTTTTCAAGTGCTTCCCGGCAATTGTAGCCACTGCTTTTCCAGCATCTTCACTTCCGGTTAAGGAAACCGCTTTGATAACAGGATGAGCGATAACCCGTTCCACTTCGGTATTCGCAAGGGATAAATTTTGATAACAACCCTTTGGAAGTCCAACTTGTTCCAGTAAATCTTGGAGCAACTGCGCGCATTTTGGAACATTACTGGCGTGTTTGACTATTACAGTGTTTCCAGCTACAAGAGTGGGAATAGCAAAACGAAAAACTTGCCAAAAAGGAAAATTCCATGGCATGATGCCTAAAATGACTCCGAGAGGTTCATACGTTACAAAACTCTCCGTCGCCTCTGTTTTTATGGTTTTTTCACTTAAAAAAGAAGGTGCATTTTCATAGTAATAAGTACATAACAAGGCGCATTTTTCTACTTCGGCTATAGCTTGCGCGATAGGTTTATGCATTTCAGCAGTAATCACAGCGGCATATTCTTCTTTATTTTGTAATAATTGTTCGGATAGATACGGTAAAAATGACAAACGATCCGATAATGACTTTTGGCGCCACAATTGATAGGTTTTATTGGCACTGTTGATGATATTCTCCATGAGGTTGTATTTACTGAGTAAAGGTACATTTTATTACTATTTTCACAAATTCGAAGGAAACCCTTATATTTAAACTACCTTGCGAAAACCCATCACATTGGGGAGACCCTAAATGGAAGCATGTTTTGAGACTTTAATTGCGCAATATATCGCCACAAAAGTTGGTGTCGTTGAAAATTTTATTGCCTTGCCGTTACGCACCCACTTGGCAGCCCATGTACACCAACTCCATTTCGATAAAAAATTGGCTCCCGCAGGAATTGGTAATACCCAAAAACTGCAACAAAATCAGGCGGTTCGAAAAGATTTCATTTATTGGTTGGACCGAAAAAACAACAATGTTCATGAAACGGCATTTTTAGTACAAATGGAAGCTTTTATTGGCTATTTAAACGAAAGTTGTTATGCCGGAATTACAGGATATGAATTTCATTATTCGTTTTATGAAAAAGGCGCTTTTTATCGGAAACATTTGGACCAATTTCAAGACAATTCGAGTCGGCAATTTTCTGTAATCAGTTACCTAAATCCTGAATGGAAAGAAGAAGATGGAGGAGAATTGTGTGTGTACCAAGAAAAAAATACGCAAAAAATTTCACCCATTGGTGGCACGACTGTTTTTTTTAAAAGTAACGAACTGCTGCATGAAGTTTTAGTCACGCATGAACCACGATTAAGCATCACGGGATGGTTAAAACGGTAAAAAAAGACTAATTTATTTAGAATTGTTTTAAATAAGCTAATTTAAAGAAATAAATAACAAACGTTTATCTTTTGATTTTTGAGAATTAAATAATGCAATGTATATTTGTGGCTATTTTATAAAACTTAAAATTTAAACACATGCAATCCACCCAATTTGATTATTTTCCAATCTTGATGCAGCTCGGATTAGCTGTTGGTTTTGTGGTAGGAACCATAATAATTTCTAATTTTTTAGGCCCTAAAAGAAGTTCGGCCAGCAAAGACAAGAACTTTGAGTGTGGTATCGAATCTGTAGGGAATGCGCGCATCCCTTTTTCTGTAAAATATTTCTTAGTAGCCATCCTTTTTGTTTTGTTTGATGTGGAGGTTATCTTCTTATATCCTTGGGCCGTAAATTTCAAAGAATTAGGAATGGACGGAATGATCAAAATGGTGATATTCATGGTATTACTATTGGTTGGTTTTTTCTACATCATCAAGAAGAAAGCACTAGAGTGGGAATAAAATAGCAATTGTTATGAGTACAAAAACAAATATGGTTGCTCCGCCAGAAGGAGTTGTTGGAGAAGGGTTTTTTGCTACGAAACTTAATGATGTTGTGGGTTTAGCAAGAGCTAATTCATTATGGCCCTTACCTTTTGCCACATCGTGTTGTGGAATTGAGTTCATGGCTACCATGGCTTCACACTATGATTTGGCACGATTTGGTTCGGAACGGGTAAGTTTTTCGCCACGTCAAGCCGACATGCTCATGGTAATGGGTACGATTTCAAAAAAAATGGCGCCTATTTTACGCCAAGTATACGAACAAATGTCGGAGCCCCGCTGGGTAATTGCCGTTGGTGCTTGTGCTTCTTCAGGTGGTGTTTTTGATACCTACTCTGTATTGCAAGGCATTGACAAAGTGATTCCTGTGGATGTTTATGTACCCGGTTGCCCTCCAAGACCAGAACAAATTGTAGACGGCGTAATGCAGTTGCAAGAGTTGGTGAAAAACGAATCGGTGCGTCGCAGAAATACTCCAGAATATAAAGAATTATTAGCTTCTTACAACCTATAACAATGGCTATAGAAACGGCACTTATACAAGAAAAATTGGAACAAAAATTTGCAAACAAAGTGACCAACTTTGAAATGCAAAAAGACATTTTTTCTTTTGAAATCACTTCGGATACCCTTCGTGAAGTGATTCTTTTTTTGAAAGATGAAGAAGATACCAATTTTCACTTTTTAACCGATTTATGCGGTGTTCATTACCCAGACAACACAGTTGACCAACAATTTTGCGTGGTGTATCATTTACACAATTGGGTAGAAAATACGCGTATTAGAATCAAAACCTATTTGAATGGAGCGCAACCAGAAGTTGCCTCAATTTCAGATATCTTTTTGTCTTCTAACTGGATGGAACGTGAAACCTATGATTTTTACGGAATTACTTTCACTGGTCATCCCCAATTGAAAAGAATATTAAATATGGATGAAATGGTCTCTTTTCCAATGCGAAAAGAATTCCCAATGGAAGACAACGGAAGAACCGATAAAGATGATCGTTTCTTTGGAAGAACAGCGAATTGCTAAATAACTATTTATAATTTTTCACATTTATAAAATGTCAGAACTATTATTACCCCCTGAGCATCGATATGCTAAAATAATTAATGAAAAACGCAATGATGACGGTAGTGAGTATTCCATACTTAACTTAGGTCCTACGCATCCTGCTACCCATGGAATTTTCCAAAACATTCTTTTAATGGATGGAGAGCGCATTGTGGAAGCAGAGCCTACGATCGGTTACATTCACCGTGCGTTTGAAAAAATTGCAGAAAATCGTCCTTTTTACCAAATTACGCCTTTAACAGACCGAATGAATTACTGTTCTTCGCCTATTAATAATATGGCATGGTGGATGACGGTAGAGAAATTACTCGATATTGAAGTTCCTAAAAGAGCCCAATATTTACGCGTAATTGTAATGGAATTAGCACGTATTGCCGATCACATTATTTGTAATTCCATTTTAGGTGTAGACACCGGAGCTTACACCGGATTTTTATATGTTTTCCAATTTAGAGAAAAAATATACGAAATATACGAAGAGATTTGTGGCGCTCGTTTGACAACCAACATGGGAAGAATTGGTGGTTTTGAAAGAGAATGGTCTGACGAAGCCTTCAGAAAATTAAACGTGTTTTTAGAAGAATTCCCTGTAGCATGGAAAGAATTTGAAAACTTATTCGAACGCAACAGAATTTTTATAGACCGTACGGTTAATGTTGGCGCTATTACTGCCGAAAGTGCTATGGCATATGGTTTTACAGGACCTAACCTTCGTGCAGCAGGCGTTGATTATGATGTACGGGTAGCCCAACCTTATTCTTCATATGAAGATTTTGAATTTATTGTTCCTGTAGGAAAATCGGGAGATACCTATGATCGTTTCTGTGTGCGCAACGCCGAAGTTTGGGAAAGTTTGAGTATCATTCGTCAAGCCCTAGCCAAATTACCTGAAGGGCCTTATCATGCCGATGTTCCTGAATATTATTTGCCTCCAAAAGAAGATGTATATACCACTATGGAAAGCTTAATTTATCACTTTAAAATTGTGATGGGTGAAGTGCCAATTCCGGTGGCTGAAATTTATCATCCCGTTGAAGGAGGAAACGGAGAATTAGGATTTTATTTGGTAACCGATGGTAGTAGAACCCCATATCGTTTGCATTTTAGAAGACCTTGTTTCATTTATTATCAAGCCTATCCAGAAATGATTAAAGGATCATTATTATCGGATGCTATTGTAATATTATCCAGTTTAAATGTCATTGCTGGAGAATTAGACGCATAAAAAATTATGGAAAGAACGCAATACAAACAAGAAATACATATGACCGACGCATTGATGGCACGCATCAATGAATTAATCAGTCATTATCCAGACGATAAAAGAAAATCGGCTTTACTGCCGGTACTTCATGAAGTGCAAGATGCACATGACAATTGGTTGAGTTTTGAACTGCAAGATAAAGTTGCCGAAATTTTACACATTAAACCGGTTGAAGTATATGAAGTGGTATCTTTTTATTCCATGTTCAATCAAAAGCCCATTGCAAAATACATGTTCGAATTTTGCCGAACTTCCTGTTGTGCAACGAGAGGAGTTGAAGACATGATGGAATATGCTTGCGAAAAAATTGGAGCGCCGCTAGGTGAAATTTCTTCCGATGGCTTGTTTCAGGTGGTGGGTGTAGAATGTTTAGGGGCTTGTGGCTATGCGCCAATGCTTCAATTGGGTGATTTTTACCACGAAAAACTTACCAAAGATATGTTTGACCAATTGGTAGACGATTGCAAAGCAGGAAAAATAACCTTACACGATAAATAGTGCCATGGGAAAAAAAATATTATTAGATAAAATAAATATTCCAGGGATCAAAACCTATGAAGTATACCGCCAAAATGGTGGGTATGCCTCAGTGGAAAAAGCATTAAAAACAATGACTCCCGATGAAGTTACCGAAGAAGTTAAAACGTCGGGCATTCGTGGTCGTGGTGGAGCTGGATTTCCGGTAGGAATGAAATGGAGTTTTATTGATAAAAAATCAGGTAAACCGCGTCATTTAGTATGTAATGCCGACGAATCTGAACCGGGAACTTTTAAAGACCGTTATTTAATGGAGCACATTCCTCACCTTTTGATTGAAGGAATGATTACGTCTAGTTTTGCTTTGGGAGCTAATTTATCTTACATCTATATTCGTGGTGAATATATGTGGGTGTTTAAAATATTAGAAAGAGCTATAAACGAAGCCAAAGCGGCGGGATGGTTAGGAAAAAATATTATGGGATCGGGCTACGATTTGGACTTGTATGTTCATTGTGGTGCCGGAGCCTATATTTGTGGAGAAGAAACAGCCCTAATCGAATCGCTTGAAGGAAAAAGAGGTAATCCTCGTATTAAACCACCTTTTCCAGCGATAAGCGGATTATGGCAAAATCCTACTGTAGTAAACAATGTAGAATCGATTGCAGCTGTGCCGTGGATTGTAATGAATTCGGGTGCAGAATATGCAAAAATTGGAATAGATCGTTCTACAGGAACCAAATTAATTTCGGCTTCTGGGCACATCAAAAATCCTGGTGTATATGAAATTGAATTGGGCGTTTCTGTAGAAGAATTTATGAATTCGGATGAATATTGTGGCGGAATGATAGACGATCGCCCTCTAAAAGCATTAGTACCTGGAGGATCATCTGTACCTATTTTACCCGCGCATTTGATATACAAAACAGCAGCTGGAACTGATCGATTAATGACTTATGAATCCTTATCGGATGGTGGTTTTGCCACGGGATCGATGTTGGGTTCTGGAGGTTTTATCGTTTATAATGATACTACTTGTATTGTTAGAAACACTTGGAACTTCTCTCGTTTTTATCATCATGAATCCTGTGGTCAATGTACCCCTTGTCGTGAAGGTACTGGTTGGTTAGAAAAAGTATTGCACCGCATTGAAAACGGACACGGACGTGAAGAAGATATCGAATTATTATGGAGTATTCAATCTAAAATTGAAGGAAACACCATCTGCCCATTAGGAGATGCTGCTTCTTGGCCAGTAGCTGCGGCTATTCGTCATTTTAGAGAAGAATTTGAATACCATGTTCGATTCCCAGAAAAAGTAAAAAACAGAAACCACTTTGTTGCAGAACCTTTTGAAAAGGTAAGACATTTGGTAACAAAATAAGAATAAGTCAATAGTAAAATATATTTATTTTTCGATAGAAAAACAATACTATGAAAGTAACAATAGACGGTCAAAGTGTAGAAGTAGAACCAGGAACAACCATCCTGCAAGCTGCTCGTATGATTGGAGGAGAAAGTGTTCCGCCAGCCATGTGTTATTATTCAAAACTAAAAGGAAGTGGCGGTAAATGTCGTTGTTGTTTAGTAGAAGTTTCAAAAGGTAGCGAAGCCGATCCAAGACCAATGCCTAAATTAGTAGCCTCATGTGTTACGGGTTGTATGGATGGAATGGAAGTTAATAGCAAAAACTCTGATAGAGTTACAGAAG
>JACCDK010826065.1_pt1 | contig 23283 bp, 17 predicted proteins | sample 7445871 | NCBI WGS metagenome assembly JACCDK01 (sample SAMN15323436, study PRJNA562643) | freshwater metagenome | isolation source: river surface water | place: USA:Blue River Watershed | collected 2017-08-15 | reverse complement strand
CCTGACGGCGGCGGCCATGCGCGGTGTCGATGGCGGATTCGTCGCGCCAGATGCGGATCAGCTGCTCGGTCGCGGCGCGCTGGATGTGGTTATAGACATTGCCGTTGCCGTCGCTCTTGTGGCTGACAAAGACGAAGCGCGGCGGCTGGAGCAGGTTGTCGTGCCGCTTCCAGTAGCGGCTGAGGGTGCGCGCCAAGGCCATGTTGCCGGCAAGCTCGGCATCCATCAGTGCCTCGACCACGCCGTCGCCGGCCTCGGTCAGCTTGCCCGAAAGCTCGCCTGCGCCGAGCGCGGGCAGGAACAGCGCCCCGCTGATGGGCGTGCCGCGCTTCGTGTAATCCTCGAGCGCGGCTTCCATGCCGGCTGCGTCCTTGCGGCTGAAGCGGATGATCGCGAGCTTGTCGGACAGCCCCATCGCGGCGCAGCGCTTCTCGGCGATGGCAACATCGGCGGCGCGCGGCAGACCGAGCACGACCTCGGCCCCGCAGGCGAGTTGCACCTGCGCGATCTCGAGCGCCTCCTCCCAGTCGTCTCCCGCCGCGATCAGCACCGCAAGGCCGGTGCCGTCCATCGAGCGCATCGTCGGCCGGGCGAGATAGGTCGCGCGCTCCTCCTTGCGCACGGTCATGCCGTGGGTGACCTCGAAATCGTGGCCGTTATAGGCCGCGCTCTCGTCCGAACCGAGGAACACGCAGGTCGTGGCAATATCGGTCGGCGTGGGGAAGGTCTTGGCCTTGTCCTTGCCGCCCGTGGCGCGTTCGAGGCTCATCATGTCGAAGAACTGGTTGGCGGTGGTGCCCGCCTCGTCCCCGCGCGCGGCGTCCATCGCAGCGAAGACATTGCGGATGCGCTCGCTCTCGATCGGGCCGGGATAGACGAGGTTGACCCGGATGCCCTTCGGCCCGAGCTCCAGCGACAATTCGCGGCTCCAGGCATTCATCGCCGCCTTGGGCACGACATAGGCCGCGCGGGCGTAATAGGGCGTGCGGCTGAAGATGGTCGAGACGTTGATGATCGAGCCGCCTTCCGGAATGTAGGGCGCAGCGATGCGGGCGACGTTGAAAGCGACGCCGAAAATATTGCGCAGGGCTAGCGGAACGGTCTCGCCGTCGGTGCTGCCGCGCTTTTGCAGCTCGGCCAGTTCCTCGCCCGAAAGCGGCAGGTTCTCAATCGGCTGCTTGGGGCCTGCGCTTCCTGCATTGTTGACGAGGATGTCGATCCGCCCGAACTGCTTCACGACCTCCTCGATCGCCGTGCGCACCGATGCGATGTCGCCTCCGTCGAGCGCGACCGTGGCGAGCCGCGCGGGATCGGCACCGGTCGCCTTGATGAGCGCCTCGGCCGCCGCCCGCGTGCGCTCGGGGGTGCGGCCCGTCATCACCACCGTGGCACCTTCGGCCAGGTAATGGGTGACGATATGCCCGCCGAGATTGCCGGCAGCGCCGGTGACCACGGCGATCTTGCCGGCCAGACGGCCCGGAACGTCGCCCTGCAAGGCGGGCGCCGCGGCAGCAACTTTGGATTTGGCCATAAGCTCTCTCCTCACAGAATTTCAGCAGAGCGGCGCTTTGCTTTAAGTTTCGTTCAAAACCCTGGGGAGGAGAGCATGGAACGTTTCAAAAGCCGAGAACGGCGGATCAGCCCAGGGGTTCCCCGCCACCCCTTGCAGCCCAGGCTTCCAGCAGCGCGTCACGGCTCCTGAGGCCCAGTTCCGGCAGCGCATGGTTGACCACATAGGTCGAGCCGGTGTGCCGGTTCTCCCACATCGCCTGATGCGCTTCGGGCAAACCATCCCAGCTCACCACTTCCGGCTCGGTCACTTCGAGCAGGCCGGCGGCGATCATGTCGTTCATCCGCGCGACCTCGTAGGCGTTGCACAGGTGCGTGCCGAGGATGCTCGCGGTCGGCATCAGGATCTGGCGCTGGCGCGTCCACACTTGCGGGGCGTAGAAGGTGAAGCGGCAGCCCGTCAGATCCTCGGCGAAGATCACGCGGCCCGTGAAGGGCTTGACCAGCGAGGTCGAGATGCCGAGCGTGTCCTGCCCGGCCCGCTCGAACACCAGATCGGGGCTGCCGCGCGGATTGTCGGGCGAGCGCAGGATCTTGCCCACCGCCGATCCGAAGGGCTTCATCACCCGGTCCTGATAATCGCGCACCGCCGCCTTGAAGACCTCGATATCCACCTTGGCATCGGGCAGGCGCGGCATGGTGTCGGGCCAGTGGAAATTCGCGCCCTCACGCCGGCGGATGCTCTCGAGGCTGACGATGCCCTCGATCGCGTCCTCGAGCCCCAGCGATTGCAGGAACTCGCGCTGCCCGTCGGTGGTGGTGGCGATCACCGAGCGCGCGTTGAAACGCCGCGCCGCTTCGATCATTTCGAGCCCGGTCTCATCGAGCAGTTCGGAGGAGCCCGGCCCGTAGAAGATCAGCACCGCCTCGCCGCCGCGAAGCTGGGCGCGCCGGAGCATCTCCTCGGGGGAAGCCGTCCCCGGCTTGCCCATGAAGCTGAAATGATAGCCCGACGAGGCCCCGTAGAAGGCGAGCGTGCCGCCTTCGGCAAGCAGCTGGAACGAGCGCGGGAAGGCCGTCTCCCCCGCGTGGCTGACCACATAATCGGCAAGCTTGCCGCCGTTGAGCGCCTTGTAGGCCTCGACCAGCGGCGCGCCTGCGGCTTCCCACGCCTGCGCCTCGCCCTTGTCTTCGGGCACCACGGTGTAGAGGCTGGCAAAGCGCGGATCCTTGCGGTTGATCGCCCCGACCGCGCCCTGCACCTTGGTGATGAAATCGGCGCGCTCGCCAGACGACACCAGCCCCGTCACCTGCAAGCCCGTCCGCACCGACGACCGCAGCGCATCCAGCCCCGTCCCCGTCGCCGCGCCCTCGACGAACAGCGTCCGCCCCGGCGCGATCTGCAAGGTGGTGAACAGGCAGCGCGCAATCGTGCCGAGGTTCAGCACATAGCTCCCCGCCTGCTCCAGCGTCAGATCGGGCGGCACCTTGTGCATCTGCGGGGCCTGCACGGTCAGGAACTGCGCATGGCTGCCGGTCTCGGTCTCGTAACCCTGAATGCTGAAATCGGCATACATCGGGTCATTGCCGACCAAGGGGCTGAGGAGGTCATTCGTCCCCGAATAGACCGTCACCAGATCGCCGACCTTGATCCGCCCCTGCGCGCGCGTTTCGGAGCCCAGAGCCGCGACCAGCGCGATGCCGCCCGATCCGGTGATCTGGACGTCTTCCTCGTGGCTGTCGAAGGGCGAGACCGGGATTCCGGTCAGAGCCCAGATGTCGTTGAAGTTGACCTCGCTCGTCAGAATGTAGAGCAGCGCCTCGTTGGGCGCAGGCTCGGGGGTTGTGACGATCAGCTCCTTCTCGTGGCTCGCTGGGGGGCCGAAGCGGGGCTGGCCCGTGTCGGGATCGCGGGCGATGCCGAAGGCATACTGATAGGGCGGGATCGGGGTCACGCCGGGGAAGAACGGCGCGCCGACCGGCAGGAGGTCGCCCGCTGCCTCAAGGGCTTGCGCACGCATCTCGTGCTCGGCATCGATCCACACCCCGTCGCGCCGCACCGGAAGCGGGGGCGCAACCTTGTCCATGAATTGCTTGATGCCGGTCTTCCCGCCCTCGGGATCGACGATGGCCTCGGAGAACAGCCGCGCCTCGCGCGCCGTGCCTTGCGTGATGCCGTGTTCGAGCCCGGTGCGCACCGCGTCCAAGGCCCGCGCGCCCGCGACATCGCGGCCCGCCCAGGCGAGCTGGCGCAGGATGCGCTGGAGGAAATCATCCTCGAGCACCGCGTCGAGCGACACATCCGCCGCGCTTTCCCACCGCGCGGTGGCCGCCTGCCGCTCGGCAAAGGCGAAGCCCAAGGCACTGTCGGGCCCGCGCTTGACGAAATCGCGCACAGCCGCATGGGCGGCCGAAAGCGCATCTTCCGCGCCGTCCACCAATTGATCGACCACGCCGATAGCGGCGGCCTGCTCAGCGGTGATGCTGCGCCCGCCAAGAATCAGGTCGAGCGCATCGCGGACGCCCTCCGCGCCCCGCCGGTCGAGCAGCAGCCGCGGCAGGCGCTGGGTGCCGCCATAGCCGGGGAGCAAGCGCAGCCGGATCTCCGGCTGGCCGAAGCGCGCCACGGGCTCGGCCACGCGGTAATGGCAGGCGAGCGCGAACTCCATGCCCCCGCCCAGGGCCACCCCCTGCACCGCCGCGACGCAGGGCTTGCCCATGCTCTCGATGGTGCGGAAGGCGAGGTGCGCATTGTTGGGGAGGACCATGGCCTCCTCGACCGTGTGGATCTCCTCCAGCATCTGGCGGATGTCCGCCCCCGCCACGAAGGACGAGGTGCCCTCGCCGGTGAAGACCACCGCGACCACCGAATCGTCACGGGCCAGCGTCGAGGTGACCAGCACCAGCTCGTCGATGGCGCGCTCGTTGAGCGCATTGACCGGCGCGTTGGTGACGGTGACCGTCGCCACCTGCTTGCCCGGCGCGACAGTGTTGTACTGCACGAGGAAATAGCGGTGCCGGTCGAACAGCGCCTGCTCGTCCGACAAACGCTGCCTGCGCTGCCATTCGGTGATGACCTTGCGCAATTCGTCAAGCGCCTCGGGGTTGCGCAGCGTCGTGACGTCGCCGACATCCTCGCCCACCACCAGCGCGCGGACCATGCGGCGCATATACTTGCCCGAGCGCGTCTCGGGGAACTGCGAGACCTCGATGAAGTCCGCCGGCACCGCCACCGCGCCCTTCTCGGTGCGCACCAGATCGAACAGGCGGCGCTTGTCCTCGTGGGTGAGCTTGCGACCCGCGACCGGCACCACGAAAGCGAGCGGGGTCAGCCCCTTCTCGCGGTGCGGCGCGCCGACCACCAGCACATTGCCGACCGGGCTGTCCGGCGCCAGCGCCTTGTCGCGCAGCACCGCGCCCTCGATCTCCTCGGTCCCCATGCGGTGGCCCGAGACGTTGATCACGTCGTCCGAGCGGCCGTGGAAAGAGAAGGAGCCGTCCGCGTGCTGGATCGCGAAATCGCCCTGGGTGTAGGCCCAGGCGCCCTTCCAGCGCCGCCAGTAACCTTCCTCCCAGCGCGTCGCATCGCCGCGCCAGGCGGGATCGACGCGGCCGTCCTCGACCTTGAAGCCGGCGATGTCGCCCCAGATCGTGCGCGCGAGATAGGGATAAGGCGCGGCGATCACGATCTCGCCCTTCTCGCCGATATCGGCCTTGCGCCACGGCACGCCGCCGTCTTCCGAGCGCGCGAAGGGAGCAGGCGCGCCCGTGCCTTCATCGTCCTCGACCCACACATCGCCGACGATCCACGGCAGCGGATAGGCATGGGCATCGGGACGCAGCGGGAAATCCTCGTTGCCGAACATATGCGTCCACGCGATCCCACCGTGCTCGGTCGCCCAGTAGGAGTTGATGTAGCGGGGGGTGACGTGCTCCATCCCGAAGGCCTGCACGCTGGGGCTGACCGGCTCGGCGCAGAAGGTCGCCACCCGCAGCCCGCTCATGTCGTAGCGTTCGAGCTCGGCAAGGTTCGCCGGGTCCGACATGATCGCCTTGAGGAAAGTCACGCCCGCCTTGAAAATGTGGACATTGTGCCGCTCGATCATCGAGGCGAAGCGCCCCGCGTGGGGGAAGACCGGCGAGCCTTCGGAAACGAGCGTGGTCACCCGCGTCATCAGCGGCGCGCAGATGAGGTAGCTCTGCCCGGTGATCCAGCCCGGATCGGCGACCACGAACAGCGTGTCCCCGGCGCGCGCGTCGAAGCTCGCCTTCATCGTTTCGGCCACGCCTGCGGCATAGCCGTGGCTGTGGACGATCCCCTTGGGCTTGCCCGTGCTGCCCGAGGTGTAGATGAAGAACATCGGGTAGTCGGCATCGACCGGCATGGGCTTGGAGGAAGCCCATATCGCGCGGACGAAATCGCCGTCCGCCAGCGCCATCAGCTCGGCTTCCGACTGGACGGCGAAGCCTGCGGCCCGCGCCTTCTCCAACACCGTGCCGAGCGCCGCCTCGGTCAGCGCGTGGCTCCAGCGGTCGCGCTCCTCGCGCCAGATCATGTCGGGCTGGTGCGTGTGCCGGCACACGATCACCGCCTCCACGCGCGGCGGCAGGGTCACGAGGCTCGAGGCGATGGCGATCCGCACACGGGCCGCATCGGCGCTGGTGATCCGCCCCTCGCTCCCGAGATTGATGAGCGCCTTGCCCACGCCGCGCATCACGTCGGAACGATCGACCGTGATCTCCCCGGCCAGCGCCTCGCGCACCGTCTCGAGGATCGCCGCGTGGCCACCTTCGGGCAGGCCGAGCTCGAGCCCGCCGAGGATCTCGAGCGCCGTCGTCACCGGCACGAAATTGTCGAGCGCCGGGTCGGTATAGGCGTTCTTGAACGCGGCGACCTGGGCGTTCCTGTAGGAACCGTCCGAGGTAACGATCACCCGCGCGCCGGTGTCGGCGATGCGGTCCGAGAGGGTCTTGTCGGAGAACCCGCCGAACACCGCCGTGTAGACTACGCCCATGCGCTTGGCCGCCTCGGTCCAGTAGATCTGCGGCACGATGCTCGGCATGTTGAGCGCCATCCGGTCGCCCGCTTTCAGGCCCAGCGCTTCCAGCGCCACCGCGCACTTCGCCACTTCCAGCAGCAAGCGCTTGCGGCTGATCGTGAAGCAATCGATCGGCGCGCCCTTGCCGCCGCCCGCGCTCATGTCCCAGCGGTCGCCCTCGAAGATCAGCGCCGCTTCGGCCCCGTGCCCGGCGAGCACATGGCGATCGAGTTCGGAGAAGGCGGCATTGGTCCGGCCGCCGACAAACCAGCGCCAGTGCGGCGGGTTGGAACCGTCAAACCCGGTGTGCCACGGTGAAAAATCCTCTGGCAATTCAAGGAGCAAAGGCTCGGCCGAGACCGCGTCCCAACCCTGCCAGCGCCCGTCCTCCTGCCGCGCGAGCCACGCGCCAGCGGGCCCTGCATCAGCCACGAACCAGTGCATGTTGCGCGCGGCAATCGCCCCGTGGAAGGCGCCGGGATCGGCAAGGGCCGCAGCGCGCATCGCGTCCCACTGGGCGCGGCTGCGCAGGCTGTTGGACCGGGCGGCAGTCGGGCTTGCCGGCAGAGTGCTCACAGGAATGACGCTATCCCCCGTTGAGAGCAAAACTCGCAAGGGCGCGATCCCGAACGCCTGGGCGGTGTTGCATTAAAATTGCACGAAGCGAAACGCCTCGGCAAGAAAATGCCAAAGCATTGCTTGGATCGATAACGCCGCTGTGCCCCAAGGGTTCCAACACGAAGCCCGCGCGCCAGCGCTTCGGCCTGCGCCGCACACGGCGCGGCGCATTGGCGGGCCCGGCCATGTTTCATGTGAAACATCGCCCGGCCGCCGATCTACAGGGGGTCTAGAGGAGGCTGGAAGGGGTCTGGCGGGGGTCTGGACCGCGCTGGCGCTACGCCAGACCGCGCAGCCGCCCCCCTCAACTCACCCGCGTCCGCGATAGGACGGCACGCCCTGGTCGGGCAGCCACAGATCGGCCGGCGGCGCGCCCGATTGCCAGAACACGTCGATCGGGATGCCGCCACGCGGATACCAGTAACCGCCGATCCGCAGCCATTGCGGGCGCATCTCCTCGAACAGGCGCACCCCGATGCCCACCGTCACATCCTCGTGGAAACCATTGTGATTGCGGAACGAGCCGAGAAACAGCTTGAGGCTTTTGCTCTCGACGATGGTCTCGCCCGGCACATAATCGATCACCAGATGCGCGAAATCAGGCTGGCTGGTCACCGGGCACAGCGAGGTGAACTCGGGGCTCACGAAGCGCACCAGATAGGTAAGGCCGGGCCGCGGATTGGGCACGTAGTCGAGCACCGCTTCTTCCGGCGAGGCCGGGAGCGGCGTGTCCTTCCCGAGGAACTGCGGGGCGGGCTTGTGCGGGGGTGTGCTTTCCATGCCGCGCTGTTGCCCCGATCCGCCGCGCCGCGCAAGCCGCAAGCTGGACGCGCGAGGGCCATGCGCCTTATGGCGTCAGCGCCGGTTCACCGCCGCTCGGGCAAGGATCCCGGCCCCGCACCACCGCCCGCCACCAACACGCCGCTGGTCGCACCGGGCGCGAGCGGCGATACACCGGCGGGCGCGCCGGTGCCTCCTGCCACACCGCCTTCTTCGCTGCCGTCGGCCCTGCCAGCGGTGCTCCCGCCCGGCGGCATGGCCGGCCTCGTCGCGCAGGCGATCACCCTTCCGCTACGGGCAGCGGCGGCCGCCTGAACCGGGCCCTTTGCCGCAGGCTTTGCAGCCGGGCGCGCAGGGCGCTAGGGTGGCGGGCATGACCCTGCTGCCCGCCCCGCTCGTGAGCACCCAATGGCTTGCCGCGCATTGCGATGCGCCCGGCCTCGTGGTGCTCGATGCCTCCTATCACCTGCCCGCCGCGCACCGCGACGCTGCCGCCGAATTCGCCGCCGCGCATATCCCCGGCGCGCGCTTCCTCGATCTCAAGACCCTGTTCGATCCCGCCTCGCCGGTGCCCTATGCCTTCCCGACGCCCGAGCAACTCGCCGCGCGGCTGGCGGGCCTCGGCATTGCGCCGGATGCGGCGATCGTGATCTATGACGACAGCGCGATCCGCAGCGCGGCGCGGGCGTGGTTCGTCTTCACTGCAAGCGGCTGGAGTGACGTCGCGATCCTCGACGGCGGGCTGGCCAAGTGGCGCAGCGAGGGCCGTACGCTGGAAAGCGGCACCTGCGACATCGCGCCCGCCGAACCTGCCAGCCTCGCCGCGCCCTCGCGGCTGCGCAGCAAGGCCGAGATGCTCGCCAACCTCGACAGCCGGGCCGAACAGGTGCTCGACGCGCGCGGAGCCGACCGGGTCTATGGCCGCGGCCTCGATCCGGTGCACGGCATGCCCAACGGGCGCATCCCCGGCAGTTGCAACCTCCCCTTCGGCGCGCTGTTCAACGATGATAGCACGTGGACGTCGCCAGATGCCATCAGGGGCGCTTTCACCGCCGCCGGGATCGACCTCGACGCGCCTGTCACCACCACTTGCGGCAGCGGCGTGACCGCGAGCGTGCTGCTGTTCGCCATGCACCTCCTCGGCAAGCACGACACCGCGCTTTATGACGGAAGCTGGAGCGAGTGGGGCGCCGATCCCGCGACCCCGAAGGCCCAGGGGCCTGAGGCATGAGCGGCGGCGGCGATGGCAGGCATCTGAAGCCCGCCACCCGGCTCGTCCAGGGCGGGCGGCGCAAGGAATGGACCGGGCCGGTCGTCAATCCGCCCGTCTGGCGCGCCTCGACCCATCTCTATGAAACCGATGCCGAGCGGCAGGCGGCGGGCCACAGCAATGCCGACGGGCAGTTCTTCTACGGCAGGCGCGGCGCCCCGACCCAGTGGGCGCTGGCCGAGGCGCTGACCGCGATCGAACCGGGCGCGCATGGCACGGTGCTCTACCCGAGCGGGGTCGCGGCGATTGCCGGGATCATGCTTGCAGTACTCAAGCCGGGCGACCGGCTCCTGATGAGCGACAATGCCTATGACCCGACCCGCAGCATGGCGACGGGGCTGCTGGCGCGGCTGGGGGTGACCACCAGCTTCTTCGACCCGCGCGACCCGGACGCCTTCCGCGCGCTCCTTGCCGATGGGGGCGTGAAGGCGGTGTGGCTGGAGAGCCCGGGCAGCCTGACCTTCGAGATGACCGATGTGCCGTTGCTCGCGCGTCTCGCCCGCGAGCATGGCGCGGTCTCGATCTGTGACAACACCTGGGCCAGCCCGCTCGGCTTTGCCGCACTGGAACAGGGCTGCGACATCGTGATGATGAGCCTGTCGAAGCATGTCGGCGGCCATTCCGACCTGATGATGGGCTCGGCCAGCGCGGGCAAGCGCTGGTACACGGCGCTGCGGCGCGTGTCGCAGGAGCTGGGGCAGGTCGTCTCGCCCGATGATGCGGCGCTGGCGGCGCGGGGGCTGAGGACGATGGGCGTGCGGCTCGCGGCGCAGACGGCGGCGGCGCTGAAGGTGGCCGGGTGGCTCGAGGTTCAGCCGCAGGTGGCGGAGGTGTTCTGCCCGATGCTGCCCTCGCATGGCGGCCACGCGATCTGGCGGCGCGATTTCACCGGCGGCTGCGGATTGTTCTCCTTCGTGCTGGCGAGCGATGATCCGGCCGCCTCGGCCCGGGTTGCCGATGCGCTGGCGCTGTTCGGCATCGGCTATTCGTGGGGCGGGTACGAGAGCCTCGCCCTGCCGATCACGCCGCATACCTACCGCGAGGCCATGGCCTGCCCCTGCGCCGGACGGCCGACGCTGCGGCTGTCGATCGGGCTGGAAGACCCGGACGATCTGATCGCCGATCTGGCCGGGGCACTGAAGCTGGTCTGACGCGGCAATAGCTGCGCTTCGCGCCGGGCAATCCATTCTCGCTGGCGGGAGCGGCGCGGCTGGCCCATCTGCCCCCCCATGCAGAACAGCGGCACCATATTTCTCGTCGGCGCGGGGCCGGGTCCGGTGGACCTCCTCACGCTGCGCGCCGCGCGCCTGATTTCCGAGGCGCGGGTGATCGTCCATGACGGGCTGATCGGCCCGGACATTCTCGGCCTGGCGCAGCCCGATGCGCGGCTGATTTCGGTCGCAAAACAGCGCGCCCGCCACACCATGCCGCAGGAAGACATCAACGCCCTGCTGGTGCGCGAGGCGCTCGCCGGTCACGATGTTGTGCGCCTGAAGGGCGGCGATCCCTTCATCTTCGGGCGTGGCGGCGAGGAAGCCGAGGCTGCCCGCGCCGCTGGCATCCCTGTCGAGGTCGTCCCGGGCATCAGCGCCGCCAACGGCGCGGCCGCTGCCTCGCACATCGCCCTCACCCATCGCGAGGCGTCGAGCATCGTCAGCTTCGTGGCCGGCCAGTGCAAGGGCCTTGCCGAGCAGGACTGGTCGGGCCTTGCCGGCAAGGGCCGCACGTTGGTGATCTACATGGGGGTCTCGACCGCCGCGCAGATCGCCGAGAAGCTGATGGCGGACGGCCTCGCCCCCGGAATGCCGGTCGCAGTGATCGAGAGGGCCGCGCGCCCCGAGATGCGGGTGCTGCGCGGGCTGCTCGCGGGCCTGCCGGAGATGGTCGAGGCGCACGCGGTCAAAAGCCCGGCGCTGATCATCATCGGCGAAGTGACGGCGCGCGAAGACCTGGCGCTCGCGGCGCTTGCGACGGAGGCGGCGCGATGAAGATCCTCACCGGCAACGACCTGCGCAGCGGCGCGGTGACGTGGTGGAACGGCACCGGCTGGTCGCTGTTCGTCGACGATGCCGTGGACGTGGGCGAGGAGGCCGAGGAAATCCTCGCCCGCGAGGAAGCCGCGCGCCGCGTCAACGCGCCCTATGCTTGTCAAGCGACCATCGACGCCGCCGGCCACGTCCGGCCCGCGCATATCAAGGACCGGGTGCGCGCGCTCGGCCCGACCGTCCGGCGCGACCTTGCCGTGCCGACGGCGCAGAAAACCGGCTGGGACTGGGTGATCTGACATGTACCGTTACGATTCATACGACCAGGCGATGGTCGATGCCCGCGTCGCCGAATTCCGCGACCAGGCGCGCCGCCGCCTCGAAGGCAAGCTGACCGAGGACCAGTTCAAGCCGCTGCGGCTGATGAACGGGCTCTATTTGCAGCTCCACGCCTATATGCTGCGCGTCGCGATCCCCTATGGCACGCTCGACAGCCGCCAGATGGCAATGCTGGCGACAATCGCCGACAAGTATGACCGGGGCTACGGCCATTTCACCACGCGCCAGAATATCCAGTACAACTGGATCAAGCTCGAGGATTGCGCCGATGCGCTTGCGGACCTTGCGACGGTCGAGATGCACGCCATCCAGACCAGCGGCAACTGCATCCGCAACATCAGCTCCGATCACTTCGCGGGCGCGGCGGCGGACGAGGTGGTCGATCCCCGCCCCTATGCCGAGCTGATGCGCCAGTGGTCGAGCTTCCACCCGGAGTTCACCTACCTCCCCCGCAAGTTCAAGATCGCGGTGATCGCATCGGAAAAAGACCGGGCGGCGATGCGGCTGCACGATATCGGGGTGCGGATCGTCAAGCGTGACGGCGAAGTGGGCGCGCAGTTCTATGCGGGCGGCGGGATGGGCCGCACCCCGATGGTCGCCCCGCTGATCCGCGATTTCGTGCCGATCGACCAGTTCATCACCTATGCCGAGGCGGCACTGCGGGTCTACAACCGCTATGGCCGGCGCGACAACAAGTACAAGGCGCGCATCAAGATCCTCGTCCACGAACTCGGCGCGGCGGAATATATCCGCCAGGTCGAGGAGGAGTTCGCGCATCTGCTTTCGGTCGGCGTCGAACCGCCGCGCGAGGAACTGGCGCGGATTGCCGAATACTTCGCGCTTCCCACCTTCCGTCATCCCAGCGAAAGCTGGGACCTAGAGCAATTGCAGAGCGAGGCCACCAGAGATCCCAGCTTGCGCTGGGATGACGGGTTTGGTCAGTGGGTTCGCCAGAACACCCACCCCCACAAGGCACCGGGTTACGTCTCCGCCGTCATCAGCCTGAAGCCCGCAGGCGGCATCCCCGGCGATGCCACCTCGGAGCAGATGCGCGTCGTCGCACGCCTCGCGAAGGAATACTCCTTTGATGAACTGCGGGTGATGCACACCCAGAACCTGCTGCTGCCCCATGTCCGCATTGCCGACCTTCCGGCGGTGTGGGCGGCGCTCGACGCGGCCGGCCTCGGCAGCGCCAACATGGACACCATCGAGGACATCATCGCCTGTCCGGGCCTCGACTATTGCTCGCTCGCCAACGCGCGTTCGATCCCGCTGGCCCAGCGTATTTCGGAGCGTTTCGCCGAAAGCGGCCGCACCGAAGTGGTGGGCGAGTTGAAGCTGAAAATCTCCGGCTGCATCAACGCCTGCGGGCATCACCATGCGGGCCACATCGGCATCCTCGGCGTCGACAAGAAGGGGCGCGAGAACTACCAGCTCTCGCTGGGCGGATCGGAGGCCGAGGACGTCAGCCTCGCCAAGATCACCGGCCCCGGCTTCGACGAGGACGGCGTGATCGCCGCGGTCGAGACAGTCACCGATGTCTATCTCGCGTCGCGCACCGAGGGAGAGCGTTTCCTCGACACCTATCGCCGCATCGGCATGGAGCCGTTCAAGGAGGCGCTTTATGGGTGACACACAGAACCTCGGCACCTCGCCCGACGAGGTGCAGTTCCGCTTCCGCGACGATGAGCCGGTCGATCACGCCGCCGTCACCGTCGATAGCGTGCTGGACCAGACCAACGCCGCCGCTGTCCGGATCGAGCCGGGCGACGATGCCCGCGTGCTGCTGCCCTTTCTCGATCGCCTCGCGCTGGTCGAGGTTAACTTTCCCGTGTTCGGCGACGGGCGCGGCTATTCGGCGGCCCGGATCCTGCGCGAGGCGGGCTATACCGGCGAGCTGCGCGCGGTGGGCGCAGTGCTCATCGACCAGCTCAGCCATATGCGCCGCTGCGGTTTCGACAGCTTCGCCCCCGACAAGCGCCTCGACGAGGAGGACGCGATGCGCGCTTTCGCAACCTGGGAGAGTGTCTACCAGCGTGCCGCAGATCGGCGGGCGACCATTGCGGACAAGCGCCATGAAGCCTGAACTGCGGATCGCCCCCGGGGACCGCGCCCGCGACAGGCTCGACCTCGCGCCGCGCTTCACCGAGCATGATGCGGTGCGATTGAACCGCATGTTCCGCGGCAGCTCGACGCCCGAGATGCTCGAAGCGGTGATCCGTGACGGGCTGGCGGGCGATCTGGCCGTGGTCTCCAGCTTCGGCGCGGAGAGCGCGGTGCTGCTGCATCTGGTCGCCAGCGTCGATCCGAAGGTGCCGGTGCTGTTCCTCGACACCGGCAAGCACTTTGCCGAAACGCTCGAATACCGCGACCTTCTGGTCGAACGGCTCGGCCTCAACCTCGTTGTCCTGACCCCGGATGCGGCGGACCTCGCTGCGAAGGACGCAACCGGCCTCAGGTGGTCCTACGATCCCGATGGCTGCTGCGAGATCCGCAAGGTAAGGCCGCTCGAAAAGGCGCTGGCCGGCTATGACGCGAGCTTCACCGGCCGGAAAGCCTTCCAGGCCGCGACCCGCGCCAACCTCCCGCGCTTCGAGGTCGACACCTCGGACGCGCAGGGACGATTGAAGATCAACCCGCTGATCGATTGGGACGCGGGCCAGATCGAGGGCTATTTCATCCAGAACGACCTGCCCCGCCACCCGCTGATCGCAAGCGGCTATCCCTCGATCGGCTGCTCGCCCTGCACCACGCAGGTCGCGCCGGGGGAAGACCCGCGCTCGGGCCGCTGGAAGGGCTGGGACAAGACCGAATGCGGCATCCACAAGCCGGGCGAGGAGCCGTTTCTTTGATCTACCGACCCGTCATCCCAGCGAAAGCTGGGACCTAGGGCAACAAAGGGCAGTGCTCGCCACTCTAGGTCCCAGCTTTCGCTGGGATGACGTGTGTTGTCAGACCTAAAGCCACCCCTCGCGCCGATACCATTCGGCGGTCGCCTTCAACCCCTCGTCACCCGCAATCCTCGGCTGCCACAGGCCCGCCGGCGGCTTGCGGTCAAACCGCGATACCCAGTTGGGGTGGGTCATATATCCCACACGGTCGGCGGTGAGTTTCGCGCGGTCGCCGCGCAGCAGCCGGTCGGCGGTGGCGGCGGCATCGAGCACGATGCGGGGCAGATGCGGCGCGAAAACGCGGGCACGCCCCACCGCGCGGCCGATCGCTTGCGCCAGCTCCCTGTGGCTCCATCCACCCTCCCGCCCGTCATCGGGTTCGTAGATCTGCTTGAAGGTTGCCTTCCGGCTTGCCGAGTCCTCAAGTAGCGAAGCGGTAGGACCGGCAAGCCCAACAAGAAGCCGCGCCAAGTCATCGGCATGGATGATCGAACTGGCCCCGCCGGGCGGCAGGGGGACAAAGCCCCACTTGGCGGTGCGGAACATGTCGAGGTAATCGACATCGCGCGGGCCATAGACGCCCGGAGGGCGCACCGTGGTCCAGTCGAGACCGGAGGCTTCGACCAGCCCCTCGGCCTTGGCCTTGGAGGCGCCATAGGCCGACAGCCCGGGCTTGCGCGCTGAGAGCGAGGAGACGAAGACGAGGCGCTTCACGCCGGCCGCACTCATGGCGGAAAGGACATTGGCGGTCCCGGTGACATTGGCGATCTCGAACGCGGCCGGATCGGGTGTGTTGGTCAGCCCGGCGACGTGGATCACCGCGTCTGCACCCTGCACCAATGCCGCGAGCGCAGCGGTGTCATTCAGATCGCCGCGCACCCATGTGACGCCCTCGCGCGCAGGCTGATCGCGGCGGGCAAGCGCTCGCACCTCATGGCCTTCTGCGCGCGCCGCATCGAGCACCGCAGAGCCGACGAAACCCGTGGCGCCGGTGATCGCGAGCCGCGTCACAGCAGCACCATGTGATCCCGGTGGATCACGCAGGAGCGCGGGGCATAGCCGAGGCGCTCGGCCTGATCCTCGGCGCGCTTGCCGGCGATGAGCTGCATTTCGGCCGCGTCATATTCGGCGAGGCCCTGCGCCAGCCGTTCGCCCTTCATGCTCAGGACGCTGACCAGATCGCCGCGGCGGAAATTGCCCGATACGCCGACGACTCCTGCCGCCAGCAGGCTCGCGCCGCCCCTCAGCGCCTCGGCGCAGCCCTTGTCGACGCGCAACTCGCCCGCAGGCGCCAGCCGCCCGCCGAGCCACGCCTTGCGGGCGCTGTCGGCGCGCACGGGCAGGAACAGCGTCCCCGTGCCCGCTGCGAGCGCATGGGCGATCGGCGCGTCATGTGTCCCGTTGAGGATGCCGAGCGCGATCCCGGCGCGGGTCGCGATCTGGGCGGCCTGAAGCTTCGAGACCATCCCGCCCGAGCCGAGGCCCGAGGAGGACGCGCCGCTCGCCATGGCCATCACCTCCGGCGTCACGGCTTCGACCACCGGGATCAGCGCCGCGCCTTCGGTCCGGGGATCGCCGGAATAGAGGCCGTCGACGTCCGACAGCAGCAGCACCAGATCGGCATTGGCCGCCTGCGCCACGCGTGCGGCGAGGCGGTCATTGTCGCCGAAGCGGATTTCCTCGGTGGCGACCGAATCGTTCTCGTTGATGACGGGGATCACGCCCGCCTCGAGCAGCCGGTCGAGCGTCGCAGCGGCATTGAGATAGCGGCGGCGGTCTTCGAGATCGCCCAGGGTCAGGAGCATCTGCGCCGCGGTGATCCCCTCGCCCCCGAGAGCGCGGCTCCACAGGTCGGCGAGCGCGATCTGGCCCACGGCAGCGGCGGCCTGTGCGTCAGCGAGGCTCCCCCGCCCCCCTTTCGCCAGCCCCAGCCGCGCCGCGCCGAGCGCAATCGCGCCGGAACTCACCACGATCACCTGCGCGCCCGCCTGCCGCAGCGCCGCGAGGTCGCCCGCCATGCGCGCCAGCCAGCCCTCGCGCGCCTTACCGCCGCCGACCAGCAGCGACGAGCCGATCTTGACCACGATCCGCCGCGCGGCGGGGATATCCGAAAGGCGGGTCAGCATCGCAGGATCAGAGCGGCGACCACTCGGGCGTGTCACCGTCGTCCTCCACCTCGACCGTCTTGGTCTCGGTCGCGGTGCGATCCGGCAGGTAGGCGAGCACCGCGTCGAGCAATTCCGGGATGCCCGCGCCGGTCGCGCCGGAGACGGCGAAGACCTGCTCCGCGCCGGCGGCCAGCAGCTCCTCGCGGAAGCCCTCGACCAGTTCGGCATCGGCCAGATCGAGCTTGTTGAGCACCACCAGCCGGGGCTTTTCGTCAAGGCGCGTGTGCTCCTTGTCGCCATAGGCGGCGAGTTCCTCCTCGACGATGCGCATCGCCTCGGCGGGGTCGGCATCCTCGGTGCCGGTGATGTCGATGAGGTGGATCAGCACCCGGCAGCGCTCGATATGGCCGAGGAAGCGGTCGCCGATCCCGACGCCGTCCGCCGCGCCCTCGATCAACCCGGGGATGTCGGCGAGCACGAATTCGCGGCCCTTGTGGCGCACCACGCCCAGCTTGGGCACCAGCGTGGTGAAGGCATAATCGCCGACCTTCGCCTGTGCGTTGGAGACGGCATTGATGAAGGTCGACTTGCCCGCATTGGGCAGGCCGACAAGGCCGACGTCGGCGAGCAGCTTGAGCCGCAGCCACACCCACATCTCCTCGCCCGGAATGCCGGGCTGGTGCTGGCGCGGGGCACGGTTGGTCGAGGTCTTGTAGCTGGCATTCCCGCGCCCGCCCATGCCGCCCTCGAGGAAGACGATCCGCTGCCCGACCTCGGTGAAGTCGGCGAGCACCTCCTCCTTGTCCTCGGAGAGGATCTGCGTGCCCACCGGCACCTTGATGACCAGCGGCTCGGCCGAGGCGCCGGTGCGATCCTTGCCCATGCCGTGCCCGCCGCGCGGAGCCTTGAAGTGCTGCGAATAGCGGAAATCGATCAGCGTGTTGAGCCCGGCAACGGCCTCGAACACGATGTCGCCCCCGCGCCCGCCATTGCCGCCATCGGGGCCGCCATATTCGACATATTTCTCGCGGCGGAACGAGACGGCGCCGGGGCCGCCTCCGCCGGACTTCACGTAGATCTTGGCCTGGTCAAGGAAATGCATGGGCGCCCCCTACGCATTTTCTCCCGCAATTGCGAGGAGAATGGCGGGTCAGAGCTTGCGGATGAAGGCTTGGAGACGTTCGGGCACCGCGTCGGCTGCGTGCACGAGGCAGGCGAGCACCTCGGCGCTCTCGACCAGCCGGGGGCCGGGGCGGTTGAACAGGTGGTGGCCGTCGACCGCGAAGACCCGCCCCTCGCGCACCGCCCTGAGGCTCCGCCATGGCTCTTCGGCCAGCAGCGCGCGGGCTTCGGGCAGGGTCTGGGCGAGCTGGTAGCCGCAAGGCATGAAGGCGATGATATCGGGATCGGCGGCGACCACCGCCCTCGCCTCGATCCCGTGCGAATGCACGCCCGGCGCGGCGAGCAGGGGCTCGGCCCCGGCGGCCCTGATCAGTTCCGGCACCCAGTTGCCCGCGACCATCAGGGGCGCGATCCACTCGACCGCGAGCATGGTGGGGCGAATGGCAGGAGCGGCGGGGAGCGCGCCGAACCCGGCCCGCATCCGCGCCGCCGCCTCGGCTGCGCGCCCGGGCACGCCGGCGGCCCCGGCCACGCGGGCGAGATCGCCGAAGACGTCCGCCAGATCATCGGGCGCGAGCGAGACCAGCACGGGCGGCGCACCGATCCACGTCGCCAGCGCCTCCTCGAGATCGGCAGGCGTCACCGCACAGACCGCGCATTGCGCCTGGGTCAGGATGACGTCGGGCCTAAGCGACTTGAGCAGCGGCGCATCGACATCATAGACCGACAGGCCCTGCTCGACGATCGCCTTCACCCGGTCCTCGATCGCCTGGGAGGACAGGCCCTTCTCCAGCTTGGTCGAAGTGCAAACGGGCAGCGCCTTCACCGCCGGCGGAAAGTCGCATTCGTGCGAGCGGCCGACGAGGCTTTCCTGCAACCCCAGCGCCACCGCGATCTCGGTGGCGCTGGGGAGCAGGGAGACGATCCGCAGGGACGCGGCGCTCATCGCACCTGCCACGCTGCCGGCATCGGCACGCGCCCGAGCACCTGCCAGCCAAGCCACAGCCCGGCGAACCACAGCGCGTCATTGAGCGCGATCAGCCCCACGATCTTCGGCGCGAACAGGGCCGGATCGCCGAAGGGGAGCGCATAGGCGAAGAGGCTCGCCTCGAAGGCCGCGAAGGCGGCAAGGAAGGCCGCAACCGGCCCTCCCCTGACTGCCCGCGCAGCCGCACAGGCAAGAAGGCTCGAGACGAGTAACGAAAGCCCTGCCGCAAGGGTAGGCCCGTCCCACGGAAAGCCCATCAGCCCGAAGCCGAGCACCTGGTTGCCAAGCCAGCACGCCGCCACCGTCGCCATGGCCCGCGAAGGCGGCATGGCGAGCGCGGCGATGGTGGCAACAGCAGCGAAGGGCATCATGCAGGCGAACACCACCGTCCCGCTGAGCGTGGTCGCGGCAAGGACCGCGGGAAGCGCCAATGATGGGAGCGACTTTTTCAGATCGATCATCGTCCAGCCCTCCCTCAGAACCGCGCCTCGACGCCCACCACCGCCGAGCGGCCCGGCGAGACAAAGCTGAACACCTGTTCGTAGCGTTCATTCAGCAGGTTCTCGGCGCGGGCAAAGGCGCTGATCCCTTGCGCCAGCCTGACCCGCGCGTTGAGGTTGACGAGGGTGAAGTCGTCAAGCTGCACCCGCACCGGCACGAAGCTGGGATCGGTAAAGGCAACATCGCCCGTCGCCCCGTTGTGGCGCACCACCAGCGTTGCCGAAGCCTTGTCGCCCGATGCCGTCCATGTCAGCGCGGCGCTGGCAATATGCGCGGGGCGGCGGACCTCCTCGACCCCGTTTTCCTCGGCATCGAGCCAGGAATAGGCGGCATCGAGGTTCCAGCCTTGGGCAAGGCGGGCGCCGAGCGACACCTCGATCCCGCGCTGCGTGCTTGTCGTGGTGCGATTGGCCGGAGTGGCGATGAAGGCGGGCGGCGGGAAGGTGGTGAAGATTTCGCCGTCCAGTTTGCTGTCGAAATAGGTCACCGCCAGGCTGGCAGCCTCGCCCAGTTGCTGGTCGAGGCCCGCTTCCCAGCCTTCAGACCTCTCCGGGCGAAGCGCGGCATTGCCGATGAAGCGCCCGTCGACAAAGCCGTAAAGCTCGAAGAAGCCGGGGTTCTTGATCCCCGAGCCTGCCGCTGCCCTCAGCCGCGTTGCATCGGTCAGGCGGTACCCTGCCCCGAGCCGATAGGTGGTCGCGTCGCGGAAGGTATCGTTGAAATCGTGGCGGATTGCAGCCGAAAGGTCGAGAGCCTCGCCGCTATAGCGATATTCCCCGACCAGGCCGACCTGTTCGATCTCGCGCCGGCCGTTGAAGGCAAAGCCGCCTGGCGTGGTGTTGCGGAAGCCCTCCTGCTCGTAATCGGCCGCCAGGGTCAGGCTGTGCCCGTCGCCGGGCGCGAAGGCGCTGACATAGGAGAGCTTCACACGGTCGCCCGCGCTGCCCGAGGTGCGGCCGAAGGCAGCAAAGCTGTCGCGGGTGATGTCGGCCATCTGGGCCGAGAGATCATGCGTCCAGCGCCCCTCCAGCATATCCAGCCGCGCGCCGACAAGGGCATAGAAGGCCTCGTTGGTGAAGCGCGTGCCCGGACTGTCGATGGTCAGGCCAAAACGCGGGCTGGAGGCGTCGAAATCGCTGTTGTTGAACGGCCCCTCGGTGCGGATGAAGCGGGCCGCAGCGCGCAGCTCGAGACCATCCGTCACCGCAAGGCTGCCCTTGCCGGCCAGCGTGTAGCTATCCCGTCCAATATCGCGGGTGCCGCCTCTGGCATTGGGCTGGCCGTCGGTGCTGAGCACGACGGCAGAGAGCGCCGCGTCCCAGCCCGCGCCGAACGCGCCATAGCGCACAGCACCATTGGCGGTCCCCTGCGTGCCGGCCTCGAGCCGCCCTGCCAGCCCGGCAATGCTGCTGCCGCGCGCGGTCTCGTAGGCAACCACGCCGCCGACCGCGTCCGAACCATAGAGCGCCGATTGCGGACCGCGCAGCACTTCGAGCCGCGCGCCGACATCGGCGGCAAGCGTGCCGATGTCGAATTCGCCGGCGAAGGGATCGGAAACTTCGATGCCGTCGACCAGCACCAGCACATGATTGGCTTCCGAGCCGCGAAGACGGATCTGGGTCTGTCCGGCCACGCCCGCAACCGCCACCCCCGGAACATCGCGCAGCACATCGGCGATGTCCCGGGTCTGGCGGGCTTCGAGCTGCGCATTGGTGATCACGGTGACCGAGCCGGGATAGCGCTCCGGCAGATCGCTCGCCCCGGACCGCGTCGCGCTGACGATGATATCGCCGCGCATGGCGTCGGCGATGACGACCTCGTCCTCGCCCGGCTTCTCCGGCGCGCGCGCAGCCGCGTCCTGCGCCGCCACAGGCACGCCCCAACCCAGCGCTGCCACGGCAACGCTATCCAGCAATGTCCAGTTTTTCACGGATTCCTCCCGTCACAAGCAACATGGTGGCGGCAAGGGGATGCCTCCCCCGCAGCCCAGCGATGTCGCTCACAACGAAAGTCTGTTTCCGCGCCTGGCCAACCCCTGAACCAAGCAAAGAGCGACACGCCCCGGTCGGTCTCCTGGCTCGCGGGTCAGCGCATGAGGTGCTCACCTTCCCAGGGCATTGCCGCCCCAGTGGCTGCCCCCTTCCGGTCAAGGACCTTTAGGGGCGCGCACGCCATACTCGCCGCTTACAGTTGCAGGGACAGCTGCGGAATCGAACCGCATTCCCGTTACCTTGGCGCGTTTTTGTTTTACGCGCTCGCCTGCGCGAGCGCAATCCTCGCTCATGCTGGCTTCGTCAGCGTCGCTGCGGGCGCGCGGTCGCGCTTGCGGCCCTGCGGGCCGTTACAGCGCCAGAATGTGAGGATGAAGGGGAAGACCCTCGGCCCGAAGGGCCGCAAGCGCGAACGCGCGTCGCCGCTTATGCGGCGGAAGCCAAGGCGGACGGATGTCCGCCGCCCGGCGCCTGAGGGCGAAAACAAAAACGCGAACTGGTGGAGCCGAGGGGGATCGAACCCCTGACCTCGTCATTGCGAACGACGCGCTCTCCCATCTGAGCTACGGCCCCGTTCCAGTTGTCTCGCCCGCCAAGGCCCCTCAGGGCAGCGGGCGAGGGCGCGCATTAGCTTGAAGCCAGGGCCCATGCAACGGGCATTTTGCGCCCGCGCCCCGCGGCTTTCGCTACATGCCGGGCGCGGCCGCCGACTTGGGCGCGATCGGCTGGATGACAGGCTGCGCGGTGACGCTTTCGTTCACCGGAATGACCGGCACAGGAAGGCCGGTCATGGGGTCGATCACCCCCTGGTCGGCGTCCGTCGGCGAGCCGGTCGCTGTGCCCGCGCGGGCCTGTTGCGCGGCCACCCAGCCCGGCTGCGAGGGCCCGTACATCGCGCCCCACTTCGCATCCCATTCGGCGGCGGCCTGCTGATAGGCCTCATATTCGTCGAAGAACTGCTCGAAGGGCAGCATAAGGCCGGCGAAATTCGCCCGAGCAAAGGTCAGCGGATCGGTGGCCGGCGCCGCCGCTGCGCGGACTGCCATGTCGAGCGCCGCGCGGCAGAACCCGGCGCGCGCGGCCGGCTCGGCGAAGAAGTTGTAGACCTGCGTGGTATAGGCATCGCGGGCCACAATCGCCTCGCGGCGAACCTTGAAGCGGCTGGTATAGCTCTTTTCGATCCGGTCGTTCACCGCCTTCAGCGTCTTCACGTTCTTCGTCAGGAAGGTGCGGTAGCCTTGAAGGATGGGATCATAATCGGGCGCGAGGCAGTTCAAGGCCGCGACGTTCCAGGCCGATCGCAGGTTCCAGACCAGCTGATCATCGCCGAGGTTGGAGTTGACGGTCAGCCGCCGCCCATCGGGCCCGCGTGCGGGCAGGGTCATGACGTAATGCGCGCCGCCCGGCGGGAGCGGGCGGTAGGGCACGGGCTCGGCCCTCACCACCGGCGCGGGCGCGGGGGGCGGCGGCGGCGGCAGGGGAGCCTTGGCAGCACAGCCGGCGAGCACCGCAGCGCCTGCCAGCGTGGCAAGCGCAAGGCCCGGGGAGGCGCGGTGACGGGAGGGGGCGGGCGTACGGGGGGACGCGCTCATGGGGTCAATCTCTCTTGCTGCGATCCGGGGGCTGCCGGCGCGGGAAGGCGCAGCCGCCGCTTGCTCCCGCCTGAGCCAAGCGATAGCCGCGTGCCGCAACAAAGCAAATGCCCGGAAAGCCGCAAGGCTCCCGGGCATTCGATGTTTCAACAAGCTTGCGACAGACCGAAGGCCCGCCCGCTGCCTGCGCCTATTCGCGGTTGCCGAGGAAGCGCAGCAGGAACATGAACATGTTGATGAAGTCGAGATAGAGGTTCAGCGCCCCCATGATCACGACCTTGCCCATCATCTCGGTGCCGCGCACGTAGCTGTACTGCTCCTTGAGGCGCTGCGTATCATAGGCAGTGAGACCCGCGAAGATCAGCACGCCCAGACCGCTGATCACCAGAGCAAGCGTGCCCGACTGCAGGAACAGATTGAGCAAGGATGCGATGATCAGCCCGAACACCCCCATGATCAGGAAGGTGCCGAAGCCCGACAGGTCCTTCTTGGTGGTGTAGCCGTAGAGCGACAGGCCCGCAAAGGCACCGGCGGTGGCGAAGAAGGTCGT
>JACCDK011628552.1_pt1 | contig 23344 bp, 21 predicted proteins | sample 7445871 | NCBI WGS metagenome assembly JACCDK01 (sample SAMN15323436, study PRJNA562643) | freshwater metagenome | isolation source: river surface water | place: USA:Blue River Watershed | collected 2017-08-15 | reverse complement strand
TGACCAGTTAGCTGACACCGTGCAACGCCTCGGATCACGCCTTGGCAGCACTTTTGTTGATGGTGGAATGCACCCGCGCTTTGGCACACGCAACTTCACTTGTGCATTAAAGAATGGACAGTACATAGAAGTTGTCTGCCCACTTGATCACCCAGCCACAGAACAAACCCCTTGGGGCAAGGCTGTATCAATGAAAGCAAATGAAGGTGGAGGCTGGTTCACCTGGGTATTTAGCACGCAGGACATTGCCTCAATTGCTTCAAAATTTGGCCGTGAAGCTATTGAAGGCCACCGAACACGCCCCAATGGATCTGATTTAAAGTGGAAGCAAATCGGAGTTAAAGAGATTGCCGATACTCGTGAATTCCCATTCTTTATTCAGTGGCTATCCACAGATCACCCATCACAAGACGGGACACCTCTCGCAAAGATTGAAAAAGTCGTCATTGCAGATAAGGACCAACTTGCAGATTCATGGTTTAAGGAGGAAATCCTTGCTTCACTAGGAGATGTAAACATTGAATGGGTGGATCAGTCAACAAATGACGACGAGTCAGGAATAGTTGCTGTGCACCTTTCAACACCGTATGGTGTCGTAATTCTAGACTAGCAAGCCATTAGCCGTGCAAAAAGCGGTGAGCCCACAGCAATCCTAAGCTTTGAAGAAGTCTCGGATATGTTTTGCAATTCGAACCACATCGCCGACTTGCATATGAGTGTGAAGAGGTAGAACAAGGTACCTAGACTCCACAGAATCCATCTTTGGAAGTTTAGATTTGCGACCTCCAAAAAGCGTATAGCGATCATTTCGAAAATGCACTTGCCCAGATTCGATATCTTTTGTAAAGAGATAATCTCTGAGTTCCTTGGCATCCGGAACTATTACAGTGAAAAGCCATGCTGCATGGTCCTCGGAAATAGGGGCGCCTACAATTTCAACTTTCGAAACATCCGCCAACTCCCTCATGTAAGCCTGGAGAAGATTTCTTCGTATTTGTAAGGTCTGATCAAATTCTTCAAGTGCAGCTAACCCCATGGCAGCCGCGATGTCATTCATTTGATACTTGAATCCGATTTCGTGAATGTCATTTTCCCAAATTCCATGGAATTTTGAATTGCGATCTATTCCAAACCATCTGAGACGTTTTGCTTCATCAACCTTTGCTTGATCTTTAATCATCAACATTCCACCGTCTCCAGTAGTAATGTGCTTGATCGCCTGAAACGAAAAAATCGTGTAGTCACTTATAGAGCCAATTGGTTTATTCTTGTATGTTGCTCCAAGGGCATGCGCCGCATCCTCAATCAAAGGAATATTAAACTCCCTTGAAATCTCTAAGAGCTCATCAAGTTCAGCCGGGAGTCCACCGTAATCTACAAAAACTATTGCCTTTGTCTTGCTCGTGATAAGCGTCCGTACGTGTTTTGGATCAATGTTGAGCGTTGAAGGAATAATGTCTGCAAAAATTGGGTTTGCTCCGATATATAAGGCAGGGAGGTTAGAGGCAGTACATGTGAAAACGGTACATATAACCTCGTCACCAGACTTCACTCCTGCAAGGAGATATGCGAGATGAAGCGCATCGGTTCCTGAGCCACAACTGATTGCGGTATTTCCTGCTCCAAAGCTTTCTTCAAATTTCTTTTCGAATTCATCAACCCGTGGACCCTGACCGATCCATCTTGATTCCAGAACATTTGAGATGTATTCAAGAGCCCTTTTCGGAATATTTGGGCGAAAGAGGACGATACGTCCGTCGCCCTCTTCCATAACCGCGGCAACTTTAATTTCTTGATTCTTCATGAAACCTTCCTTTGCACTAAGAATACCTTGTCAAACAGATTTTGAGACAAACTCATCAATTAAGTCATCTAGAATTCTAATCTCGTCACTAATTTGCCCTTTACCCTTACTTCCAATGTGAAAAAAAGAAAATTCATTCCCGATTGCGTAGAAGTCCGCCGCTGGAATGGCCCTTTGGACTAGATCCAATTCCTGCTGGTTCGAAACATACAAAGCACCCAAGATTGAGGATGGAGGCCACTTAGCTCGTCCAATTACCCTAACCCCATTGAACTTTTGAATGATTCGAGGAATAACACCCTGAGAACCTATCTGTCGCCCCTCTGTCAAACCTTGCGCTAAAAAGTACCAACCCAAATTTCCATAAATGTGCTGAAGGTCCTGATTTTCTGCCAGGTACTCATGGGTTCTGAACCCAGGTATCTTTATTTCGCGATTCAGAATATTTGGGTAAACCTTAAATTTAAGTTTCCCATCTTCAATCTTGTCTCCGAGGCGCCACCCAGTGTCCCTAGGGTTTATCTCGTACCTTCGAAGTAGTAGATCAATTTTCACCCGAAGAACTAATTCAACAGGCTTTCCCAAATTGATTAATCCTCGATCCAGCAAGATACTTCGAGTTCTTCTAAGAAGCCTTAAAGTTAAACTTTCAGAATTCAATGCAGTCACTGGTGAAGTGCTTTGTAGATGCCCCCCCGCACGCAAATCCAAGTCCTCTGGATTAACTGAATTTCGATCAAATAAACAGAAATATAGCTGAGGGGTTTTCCACGTATATTCTTTTGGATACCACGCTGGATAGGGTATGCCCGCTACTGAAATTTTCAAGTCTTTCATTTCTTGAATACAACGGCTTATCAGATTTGATTGAATTGCGTAGCAATCTGGATCCAAAATGAGAATGAATCTAGTTGTTGGGGGGCTTGCGGTGAATAGCTCGTTCAGTAAGGCACCATGTTGAACAATCGGATCAAGTTCACTGAGACCTTCAAAGTTATTATCACTAAACTCAAAAACCTCAATTTTCATATTTGAATATTTTTGAAAATCAGACAATTCACCATGATAAATGGAATGAGCTACTTTCACCTCAAAATTCACGTTTTGATTTAGCACTGCTAAGAGAGTTAAGCTCCTACTCAAGTACGCAAACCCTCCTGGAACATTTCGTCCACCCATAAATAATTTGGTGGGCCCAACAACCACGTATACTTGAACCGTGTCCATTCAGAAGCCTCCACTAGAGCCATTGGAATTCAGAATGCTGGAGAAGGAGGACCTTCCTAACTTCCTAAAAATAAGAAATTCCATCAGAAATTCACTACATGATTCTAGGCACTTTACCTTGGAAGAATGCCAAATATGGTTCGAAAGGAAACAACAAGATTATTGGCTAGCCCAATCTGAGCATAAAGTTTTGGGATACTTCCGATTTCAAGTTGATCCCATAAACCCAAAATTTGGAGTCATAGGGATGGATCTTGATCCTGCTTTTCACGGCCTCGGATACGCAAAGTATCTTTATCTGGCCTTTTGCGAAAGGATTGTTCCTGAGTATGGGGTGGAAAACCTCTCTCTCAGAGTCCTTAAGTCCAATATTCGAGCAAGATTGTTGTATGAGAGCATGGAAATGGTGATTTCAGAAGAAACCCAAGTAGATTACGAAATGCAAGCAAGTGTTCAGCTCCTCATATCGAAGCTGCAAAAGAAACTAAAGTGAGTCGGAACTTTAGGCTCCGAAAGGAAGAATTATGCGAATTTTGGTAACGGGAGCAGCCGGATTTATCGGCTCGGAGTTCCTAATTCAGATTGCAAAAAATAGTGATCATGAAATTACGGTCGTTGATTCTCTTACCTATGCAGGCAGACTCCAGAACATTGAAGAAGTAATGAATGAAATAGATTTTCAACGCATAGATATACGGGACAGGGATGAAATTGAAAGACTCTTTAAGAAGTCAAATTTTGACAAAATCATTCATTTCGCAGCTGAAAGCCATGTCGACAACTCTATTTCTAACCCAAGCATTTTTCTGGAAACTAACATCTTTGGAACTCAAAATCTACTTGAAATGTCTATCAAGTATGCAGTCTCGGAATTTCTTCATATATCGACCGATGAAGTATATGGATCGCTGAGCGATGGATTTGCTACAGAGGAGAGCGCATTTAATCCGGCATCAGCTTATTCAGCTTCCAAGGCAGCCGCCGAACATTTTGTAAATGCTGCCAGACACACCTTTAGCTTGAACACCAAGATTGTCCGTTGTTCAAATAATTACGGACCTAGACAATATCCAGAAAAATTGATTCCCTTCTTTGTTAGTAGGCTTATTGAAGGCAAGAATGTCCCCATTTACGGCAAAGGTGAAAACATTCGAGAATGGCTTCATGTGAGTGACTGTGCATCGGCAATCATTTCAGTTCTTGAAAGCGGCAAAACAAATGAAATTTACAACATCTCTTCTGGGCAATTTCACACTAATCTTGAGGTCGCCATGATGATTTTGTCCAATTTTGGTCTTGGTGAGGAGAGAATAGATTTTATTGAAGATCGGAAAGGGCATGACTTTAGATATGCAATCAATCATCAGAAAATATCTAAAGATCTTGGATGGAGTCCTCAGGTTGATTTCCTCACGGGCTTAACGGAGACAATAGGATGGTATCGCGCTAACCAGTGGGCGCTTATGAAAGAGTCGCGTGCGTAAATGAATGATAAATCAAAAACTTGTGGAATTGTTATGGCTGGTGGAAATGGAACAAGACTCTACCCATTAACTAAATCGGTCAATAAGCACTTATTACCCGTCTATGACAAGCCAATGATTTTCTATCCGATTTCTACTTTGATGATGGCAGGTATTCGCCGAATAGCAATAGTCACACGTGGAATAGATCGTGAGCTCTATATTAATTTATTGGGCGATGGCTCTCGCTTCGGAGTTAAATTGAGTTTTGTAACTCAAGACATCGCACGTGGAGTTCCAGACGCGTATCTCATATGTGAAGAATTCATCGATAAAGACGATGTTGTCCTGATCTTAGGAGATAATATTTTTGTCGGGCAGGGTCTAGGTGAAACTCTCTCAGAAGCCAGAATGCACTCAGGCGCACACATTTTTGCATTTCCGGTTACAAACCCCGAGGACTACGGGGTCATCTCATTTGACCCTACGACCAATCGAGTTACCAAAATTGAAGAAAAACCAAAAAATGGAAAATCAAAGTTAGCGGTTCCTGGCTTATACTTCACAGATAATCGCTCGATTCAAATAGCCAAGAAGTTAACGCCATCAGCACGCGGCGAAACTGAAATATCCGAGTTACTGATGGACTATCTTTCAGAAGACTCCCTCTCTGTTTCTGTTTTTAGACGAGGTATTGGATGGATGGATGCTGGTTCAATTGATGCGCTATATGCTGCAGGCGAGCTGGTTAGCGTCCTACAACGAAGACAAGGCCTTCAATTCGCGAATTTGGAAGAAATAGCGTGGAGAAACGGCTGGATAAGCGACACAGAACTACTTTCGGCAGCGGATTTCTATCCGGGAACCAAGCATCAGAGTTACCTAAAGGGCTTACTTGCAGAATGAATCTGAGAGGACTTAATTTTGTAATAGTTGCAGAGAATCTGAGAATCGGAGGCGTTCAAAGACTATTGATTGATGAGGCCTATCAGTTTCTTGCATGGGACAGCAATCCGCACATCATTTCTCTCTCTGCCAAACTATCAGAAGATCATTTACCCGACTTAGATCAGGAATATCCACCTAGTTCGAAGCTGAATATAACTTACTTAAATGCAGCCAAGGCTGTGCAGATTAAATATTTCTATAAACTTATGCGAGAAAAAGATGCACCCCGGGTTTTCATTACTCATTCAACTACAGGAGCTGCATTACTTAGAATTTGTTCACTTTTAACTTTCAAAAAAGCCTTAATTATTTTACAAATCCATCAACTAATCTCCCTTTCTGACGAAAAGCAACAGCTGAAGAGATTTCTCTACTCAATGTGCGCGAATCATGTACTTTTTTCTTCTAATCAATTTCTGCTCGAATGGGAATTAAAGATAAGAAAGAGGAAGTTTTTGAAGTTGTTTTATCGGAAAAGTTTGAGATTTGATCGAATGGGAGTTTACCTGCCTAGATTGGCTAGTCCAAATTTTACAAGGCAGCAGTTATGTAAGACAGATGTCCCCCACCTGATATTTCTCTCACGAGTAACTTCTTGGAAAGGTTTTGAAAGATTTAAATCAATCACAAATCAATTCGCTTCCCCAGAAATTCACACACTAGCAATGACGGCGAGCAATTATCGAAAAGACATTTTTAATCCTGATGAGTTTAGAACGGAAAATTCGCATGTTGTTTTCAACTCAAGCGTCACATCTCTGCAACTAAACTTGGGATCAGTTCACCTGTACCCTAGCGATTATGGACCGGGCATTAAGTATCCACAATCTATTGGCATGAACGTGCTTGAGATGATTTCTCAGGGAATCCCGAGCCTTATTTCTAGAGAAGGATTTGAATCTTGGCCAGAGCTGCAAGAATCTGAACTCGTAAAAGTTGTCGACTGGACGGATACCGTTGAGGTTTCTAAAGTAGTCGAAGCTTCAAGGAAGCTCCCCATTGAAGTTCGAAAGGATGAATATGAAAAATTATCAAAGGCCATCTCAATTGAGAACCACTGTCGTAGATTAGTTAATCTAATGCAAGCATTTCCTCGATAGTCGGTGCAGAACTAAAACCAATTCCCCGCCAGAGGAGAATGTTGGAGTCCTCATAATCAGTAGCCAAACGTAGATCCTGAGTTCTTCTATTTTCATTAGGAGATATCGTCAGATCACTTCTCGAATTATACCTTGTGATTAGCTTTAGCAATTCAAATTTCGTTACAGAATCGCGTGGAACCAAATGCAGACTATTAGGAATTTTTGGACTTTCAATGATCAGATGTTCACATATTCTTCCGAAAATTGAAGTCGTGAGGCCATTCCAGTAATGGTTCGTGTAACCAACAATTACACTTCCCGAGGGTTTCGAGAGGACCCATGAGAATATAGATTTAGTGCTACCTGAATTCTCGGGGCCAATAATTGAACAACGCAGATTTATTTGGCCTTGGAGCTTCGTTTCACTCAACATTTTAGAAAGGCCGTATACCGACCTTGGAAATTTTGGCGAACTCTCTGAATACTCGCCTCGGCGACCTGAGAAGACAGCATCCGTCTGTGGCTGAATAATTTTAATTTCTCGGACACTTGCAGCTCGAGCAAGCTTTCGAGCAAATGATGTGTTTATCTGAAACATTTCGATGTAGTTCTTGATTGTCCGAGTACGACCCTGGGGAATTATTCCTATACAGTTCACGATGTAATCTGGCCTAGTTTCATCGAGTAGGTCCTCTAAGCTATTTGAAGAGGGATTGAATTTCAAATTTGATTTCTGACCGCTTCGCGAGGATGTAATCAAAGTAATCTGATTATTTTCCGCCAAAATAGAAGATACTTTTGATCCTAATAACCCAGTGGAACCAAGTAGCAGAACACATTTCTTCACGATTGCCTTAGATTTCTTGGATTAATTTTCTAATTTGAGGTATCTCATGAAGCATCTCAGAGAGCTCATGTGCTGTTAGTATCTTCGTCGACTTTGACGAGTACTCCTCAAAAGTAGAATCTAGATTAGAAACTTGATGTGATAAACGGGGTACTTGGAAGTAACTGGCAGTTTCCGAAGCACTAGCTCTTTCTTCGGCAGTGAGCAATGACTCATGAATTTTCTCCCCTCGCCTTATCCCAATATAATTTCGGGTAATTTTTCGCTTTGTCATTATCTCGATAGCTTCAACGAGAGTTTCAACCGTCGATGCAGGTGCTTTTTGTACGAACAAGTCCCCAGACTTCCCGTATTCAAGCGCAAATAAGACCAAATCTACTGATTCCTTGAGGGACATCATGAATCTGGTCATATTGCCATCAGTTATGTTTACAGAACCGGTTTCCTTAACTGACTTCAAAAATCCAGGGATGACAGAACCTGTTGACCCAATTACATTTCCATAACGCGTGATTATCGGACAAGCGCTGGCTCCATGATGTTCCGCCCGCACTAACTTCTCCATCATGGCCTTTGACATGCCCATGGCATTAACTGGATATACAGCCTTGTCTGTGCTTAGAAAAACCGCTTTCTTTACTCCAGCCCCATCTAGATTTGAAATTATATTTTGGCTCCCAAGAACATTTGTCTGGACAAATTCCCAAGGAAAAGATTCTCCTGCAGGTACTTGCTTTAGCGCGGCAGCGTGGAAGACGAAATCAACTCCCTGAAGGACTGTTCTCACAGTTTGTTCGTTTCTAACATCGCCGAGAACTAGCTTTAGTCGGGAATCCGGAAATTCTTCACGCATAAAATGTTGCTTAGCCTCGTCTCGGCTAAGAACAACGATCCTGTGAATCTCAGTGCTTAGTAAGTGTTCAACTAGTGTCTTACCAAATGAACCGGTTCCACCAGTTATAAGAAAAGTCTGACCTGCGAACATCTGGCTCCTCGTGAACTCAATCTTAACGGTAGCCTACCACTCAGGGCGTGGGACAATTCAGATAGAGTACAGATATGAAAGTCAATTTGGCGAATTTGCAAGTCGTGATCTTTTCGCGAAATCGACATAAGCAGCTAATTGAGAGCCTTCGTTATTGGGACGAATGTGGCATTCAAACTCTTGTACTGCATAACACTCATGAACCCCTCAATTCTATTGAGGTTCCATCTTCTACTGAATATATAGTCCACGAAGGTCCATTTGCGGAGCGATGCGAGATTGCTAGCCAGGTTCTCAAATTTGATTATTTCATCATCGCGTCTGACGATGAACGCTATTTGCCAACCGCACTCACGAAGATGGTGGAAGAATTAGTTGATAATGAGAAGCTCGCATCTGTAGGTGGGCAAGCGATCGGAATCATGAAGTACGGTTTTAGATACCGCACGACTCTGGCATACAAATCTCAAATAGACTATCTAAACCTGAATTCAGATTTCCAAAAAAGATTCAATTTCCACTACGAGAATGGTCAGAACTACAGCGGTGCAATGTACCGGGTATTTAGGCGTGAGCATTTTAGACGCTTCTTAAGGTTAATGTCCAAGTTTTCTGACATTGAAACCCCATACATTTTCGAGGTCACGTCTGAACTTTTCTGGACACTAATTGGTCCGTCCAAGTATATCAACGAAGTATTTTGGATAAGAAATTGGATTGTGCCTCCAATCCAAACAGGCGATTGGAATCGGAAACTATACTTTCACGAATGGTCTCAGCATTCAAAAAATAGGAAGGAATTCGAATCTTGGAAACGCATGGTCACGGAAGAACTGAAAATTCTCGAGGAGAACTCTCATTTTTTCGAAAAAATCGCACACCATAGGATGAAAATTGAGCAAAATGAGCAAAGAAGAGAAAAGGAATTGAGCGCGCAGAGGAGGGCAAAAACATTACTGAGGTTTGTTTCTTCAGTCATGAGTTCAAATTTCCAGCAGGGAAAAATAAATTCCCAATTGAAGAACTACGGCGTAGAGGTTAGAATTGACGAACTAGAGGCTGCACTTTACTCAATCACGAGCTGACAACATTTTAATTTTCTTAACAATGGCATAAAGCAAGCTATTGCCCCAAAAGACTCGCCTTACCTGACGAACCAAGAAGAATCTATTGACGTTATAGGTATTCCATCGAGAGTTTATGAAATTTGGATTGATATAGATTCTTTGATCAGATTGCTTCATTTTCAGATGTAAATCTACATGTTCACTGTCTCTACTTTGAGAGTGGACCTTAGAATAATCATGGTTAAGAAAAACAACCGACCTATAAATTGCGAGCCCTCCAAAGCCTGAATCCACAGGAACCCAAGGAGAGTTTTTACGTATTCGTTTCATCTTCGAGTAGATGGCATTCTTTTTGATTGAGTCTTCCAATAGAATCAATCGAATCCGGTTCAAAAAATCGAATTTAGATAATCTCAAGTTACCAATTTTCGCCCTCCCCACTTCAACTTCTTCGAAGTAATTTATTGGCTGCCAGTTGGGCTCACGAAGAGCAAAGATATCGTAATAACCCCCCGTTTGATTGGATAAGCAACAGTCCCAATCAAGCCTAGTAAAGCAACTTCTTACCGCTTCGTAGTTTAAAGCTCGATTCATACCATCCAGATCAGCAACAACAATGTACTCCCATTTGTACTTCTGAAAATTAGCCCGAATATATTCAACATACTGATTTCTACAGTATCTAATACGTTCAACTCTATCTGGAATCGAATCCCTTAAATCGCCAAAACTTTTGAAATGAAAATTGTCATTCGTATCGGATAATTCATGTAAAGCGACTAGGGTCTTGTCAGTAGAGTCTGACTCAACCAAGTAAGTAAAAACTTCAAAATCCTTCGAGAATGATTTTCTCACAGTAGAGAAGTCAGCTTGAAACCGAGGAAAAACATTCGAAACAGTTCCAACTACGAGAATACGGCTCTTAGTGCCAGTATCGTCCACATGTGCCTCGCCCATGAAAGATACCCTATAAAGAGAATGAGCAAAATAACATCCATTTTGATTTCTAAATCCTGAGTATACCCATCTTCGCACACATTGAAAAGACAAATGAGATGAAATCTCGATGTAAACTTGTGGAGTGCCATTCGATAGCTCAGTTAAGTTAGAAATCAAAGACCTAACCAGCTGCGGTGCCTGCCAATCAGAAAATTTACGGTTAAGGCATGATTTTGGAAATGTTCCACTTGCTGGATATTTTCCGAAATCTGTAGAATTTCCAATTAGCTTACTCCCAATGAAATTGCTTTTTTGTAAGGATTGCACACTGCATCAAATCTCACCAGACATTTCAGATCTGTACCTATTCAAAGACTATAGATATATCTCATCCATTGGGATGCAGCTTCATTTCAACGAGCTCGCCGATTGGTTTCTACAAGAATGCAATCCAACTAAATCAGCAAAGATCCTTGAATTTGGGTGTAATGATGGACCTTTGCTGTCGGCACTTTCCAGTAAAGGTTTTAGTCCAATTGGAATTGACCCAGCGTCAAATATAGTTGAGCGGGCAATCAACAAAGGCCTTAGAGTCATAAATGATTTTTTTAGTCTGGATGCCGTGCATCAATATAGTGAATTACGAGATTTGGATTACATTTTTTCTTCGAATTCATTTGCACATATTTCTCAGATTTCTTCAATCGCGGAGGCGGTATCTGCTGCCTTGGCTCCTAATGGAAAGTTTATTGTTGAAGTTCAGAGTTTTGTTTCTCTCATTGAAAATTCTGCATTCGATTTTGTTTATCATGAGCATAAGTACTATTACACACTTGAGAGCATTTCGAGATTGATGAACAGATTCGACTTGTATTTGGAAAAAGCTAATTTAATTCCTACTCATGGCGGTTCGTATCGGCTTATTTTTGGGAAATCCGAGAAAGAGCAAAGTCCTGGCACTAAAGAACTCATTGTGCGCGAAAAGGCTTTCCTGACCAGTTCTGTCAGTATTGAATCAGCAATTTCTAAATATGAAATTGAACTTAGAAAACTCGATGATCTCATCGAATCTTTACATTCTGGAGGCGACCAGATAATTGCTTTTGGTGCTTCTGGGCGCGCAAACATGTTGCTTGGCAAGCTTCCAAAGTCTCGCGGATTGATTCAAAAGGTTATTGATGAATCGCCAGAGAGATCGGGAAGGTTAATGGCTCAGAATCAAATTCCCATTGCGCCACTTTCAGGTTTGGATTTTTCCCGATACACGATATTAGTAGTTCTTGCTTGGAATTACTCAGATTCAATTATTGAGAAACTAAAAGATAAAGACCTAGAATTCTTAATTCCTTTGCCAACTTTGAAAAGAATTGTTTCTAATCACCGTAAAAGTGGATGTTCTTAAAATCTTTGTTCAGCAACCCACTAATTTCCCTTCTATTCAGGGATGGAATCGATGATTGTCTATTGAAGACCACGGACCTAATGCCCGCTATCCAAAATGAGACCTTAGAAGAGGTTCCAAGGAAATGTTCCGTTTGAATTGCACGTACCAATACGGAGACAGTATCCAGATCCGGTGCGGACATACACTGTCGACCGTGAGGATTTAAAAGTTCGATGGCATGCGCAGGTGAATCTGAGAATATTTCAAATGCCGAAAAACGAGTGAGTCTATCAAGTCGTTTAAGTTCGTTCAGGATAGTTACAGGTGAAAGCGGGCGCTTATTCTCCAACAGCAGTAAGTCACCTAGTCGGTAGTGAATCGAACACAAACCATCTCTAATTTCATTACTTTGATGCGTTATCTGGAGTCTCTCACTCAAAATCTTTAAGAACTCCGTGTTTATAGTTCGATAAGAGTAATGCCCTCGAATAGATCGCGTCCAGAATCGAACTCGTTTAACTGAGGCGTCATCATCGCAAGACTGAATGATGCTCAAAAAGGTTAGTAGTCGCTTCAGAAGACGCGATATCACGGAGCTCAGACTCGGTAGACCTGAATTACCGTCCGCTTTTGAAATAACATAATCATCATTGAAAGAAAATGAAATCTCGGGGAAAAGCTCTACAACTTCAGGATTTCTTCGCGTAACACCTCCTGTGTGTAGGAAAATCGTAATTCTTCTTTCAGGATAACTAATTTGTAGATCTCTAAGTAATGCAACGGCAAACAGTTGAGATCCTAAACCTCCCCACGCATGAATTCTCAGTTCCGGATTGATGAGATTCATGACCTAAGTATAGTTAGGATATTGGACTAAACTACATGCATGAATAGGGCTCCCGAGCAAGAAGTTAGCATGGCGTTTGTCAGTTTTGTCGGTTCAAACTATTCGCGTTCTAGCACTCTACTTAATTTTAAGAGCCAAGGCATCGAAAAAACTTACATATACGTACCAGGGAAATTCCTCAAGAGCTTCAAATCAGTTTTCAAGAATAAAACCAATCTTGATAAATTTGATTTTCTTGTAGTGATGTCTCCATGTCACATGCTTACTCCAGTGTTGAAGTTGATAACCAAGAAACCATTAATTCTCGACGCGGGTTGGTCATTGACTGATGGAATTCTTTCCCGAGGTTTCAAGTTTCGGAATATGTATAAACTTCCGCTAATTTTTGCCTTAGACTTGATCTCAATGCATTCAGCCAATCTTGTGCTGGTAGAAAGTAAGTTACAGCGAAATAGAGTCCAAAAGATCTTTGCGCTACCATTTGAGAAAATTCACGTCAGCTATACAGGATTGGACGAATCGCAATTCAGGAAAGCACCTGAGGAACCACAGCCAGAAACAGAATTGATATCAGAACTTAGGAAAGAGATAGATGAAAAAGAAAAAAGTCTTGTTGTGCTTTTTCGAGGTAAAGTGAATAGGGAATCCGGATTCAAAAATATCTGTGACGCAGCAAGAATTCTTTCGAAAGAGGCTACTTTCATCTTCATTCTTGGTGATCAAGATACGTTACCAAGCGATCTTCAAAACGCAATACGAATATCCAATGTTTCACCAATTGAGATGATGGAAATATATGGCTTGGCGGACATAGCGATCGGACAAATTTCGGACCATTCGCGACTCAAGTACACAATCCCGCATAAAGCTTTCGAAGCAGGATATTTTAGAAAAGCGTATGTGACTTCAGGAAGCGATGGAATTAGAGAAATCTACAACGAAGAGTCAGTTTTTTACCTCAGTGAAACTAATCCGGAATTTCTAGCGAATGCAATTCTTAATCTTGCAAATGATGAAAATAGGAAGATGCTGGAAGTCGAAATTGGGCTGCGCTACCAGAACTTATTCTCACAAGAGGTCATCAATAAGAATTTTGCGCAACTAATTCGAGACAATGCTGATCAAACCTCATAAATAGCTAACAGTTTTTCACTCATTGAGTCTGCACCAAACATTTTCAATCTTTTTTCTTGCTTTTCCAGAACCGATTTTCTATAATCACAGTCCTTAAGTGCATTCAATCTTAGTAAAAAGTCATCAGAGTTTCCTGTATCGCAAAGCCCGGGAAATTCTTCCCCCAGGACCTCGGGGATGGCAGAATTCCGAGAAGCAACAATCGGTATCCCCGCATCCATCGCCTCGAGAAGTACCATCCCAAAGCCTTCATACAGACTGGTTAAAAGAAAGGCGTCAAGAGAAAGAAGAAAATCACGAGTAAACGAACTTCGTCCCAAGAATATAACTTTAGAATCAAGATTGAGAGCCGAAACATAAGTATCTAACTCTAACGCCATTGGCCCCGCACCCAGAATTGATAGTGTACTGGCTGGATTATCTTTGTTAAAGCTGTGAAACGCACGGATCATTGTCGGAAGATCTTTTTGAGGTGCCAAGCGAGATATTGTGCCAAGTCTCAACAGAGATTGATTCGAATCAAATACTCGAGACTTCTTTTCGGAATTTGGTACATATCCATAGTAAACTACTTCAATATTTCGTTCATTTCTTACCTCTCCAGAGTCCAAAAGGAATTTCTTAACAGAGTTTGAGATTGCAATGATTTTTACTGCGCGCAGTTCTACCAGCCTAGAAAGCAGTTTTGAGAGAAATTTTGGGGCTCCTGGAAAAAACGATTCAGCATTGTGACGAGTGGAGATGAATCGGAATTTTCCTCTGGTTGCGACACCAACCAACTCAGCTCTAGGCAGATGTGCATGGAGAATGATTTCTTGTCCCCTGACTAGCCGCGTCATGTGCCAAGGCTGAAGTAGAGGGGATTTCCCGACCAAATCATGATGGACTAAAGCTCCTGCTGTGACCAAATCGTTCTCAAGTTCTGCTTCACCCTTTAAGTAAAAAACGTGAACTGCGAGGCCTTGCCTCACTTGCTCTCTGACTAAAACCAGCAACTGGTTTTCAGCCCCTCCGCGTAAAATTGTTGTAATCAGGTGGTAAACCTTTTTCACAGGCCCAATTCCTTAATGAAGTATTTCACCGTTTTTTGTATTCCATTTTCGAGATTTACTGTTGGCTGCCAGTGTAAAAGATTTTTTGCAACGCTGATATCTGGTCTTCTTTGCCGAGGATCGTCTTGGGGTAAAGGCTGGAAAACTATTTTGGAGTTTGATTTGGTAATGTGAATGACTTTCTCTGCAAGTTCAAGCATCGAAAACTCATGGGGATTGCCTAGGTTAATAGGAGCATTTATCGGAGATTTAAGAGCCAGTAATCTATAGATTCCTTCAACCAAGTCCGAAACAAAACAAAAAGATCTGGTTTGCGAACCGTCTCCGTAAATGGTTATAGGGTTTCCGACGAGCGCCTGAACAATGAAATTAGAAACGACGCGTCCGTCGCCTATGGACATGTTTGGTCCATAAGTGTTAAAAATTCGAACTACGCGGGAATCAACGCCAAACTGCCGTTTATAGTCGAAGCAAAGAGTTTCAGCTGCACGTTTTCCTTCGTCATAACAGGATCGAATACCTATTGGATTCACATTTCCCCAGTATGTCTCTGGTTGCGGTGAAATTGCAGGATCTCCATAAACTTCACTCGTTGAGGCTTGGATAATGATTGCCCCACTTTGTTTTGCCATACGTAGCATATTGATTATGCCAAGGAAATTTGTCTCAATAGTTCTCACTGGGTCTAATTGATAGTTCTTTGGGGAAGCCGGGCAGGCAAAGTTCATAATGGCATCTACATTTGCGTTAAAGGGTAGACGCACATCATGCTCAATAAACTCGAAGCCAGGGTGGCCTAAAGCTTGTGTCAAATTACTTAAAGAGCCTGTCGAAAGATCATCTATGCCAATCACCTGATGACCAGAAGCCAGAAGTTTTGAAGTCAAATGCGAGCCGAGAAAACCAGCAGCACCAGTCAAAAGGATTTTCATATCTTCATTTTCTCACGAAAAGAGAGATAAGTTGTTCATTCAAGTAATTGGGAAAGTTGGTCAACCCAGTTCTGCAAAGAGTGGTTCTTTTCAGCAATCAAATATCTTCGGAGCAACTCTTGCTCAAGTTCTTGAAAATCTAGTTTTCGTAATGCTCTGTACTCATTTTCCAAGGATAATTCAACGCCACTACCCCATCTCCCAAATACATTGACATACTCAGGGTTGATGCTAACCACAGGAACCTGCAACATCGTCGATTCTACTAAAGTTTTATCCAGAGAACCTACGTACGCGTGGAAAAAGCAACCATTCTGGGCCATCCTTGCTGGAAACTGTTCTCTCGGAATGGAAGGTGAGAGGTTTAGCCAACCCTGTAAAATCTTTTCTGAAAATTCCCCAATAAGATTTTGAGCCCAAACTTTTGAATCTTGATTAGCTGGAGAACCGACTATGGTGAGAGTAATATCCTTAAATTCCGCCCGTAAGTTGTCAGCTGACTCAACTAATTTCTCAATATTCTTTGATTTATCAAATCGCCCAATATGGATAAGTTTGTCAAGATTCAAACTTGTAAGTTTAATTGGAGTAAATTTAGTCACATCAATTGCTTGACCAATCGCGATTACTTTAGAGTTCTTTAGTGGACATGATCCTAGAGTGGACGTGATGACTGAATTGACCCAAATGGAAGACCAGCGTAAATATATTGAATTACGTGTGTGCGCGTACCACAGGTATTGATGACGGCGTCTAATCCAAAGTAGTGGAGATACGATTGCACATTGCAGATCTGTCATATGAAAGAATACTGTTCGAAAATCTCCTCGAAATATAATTGGTATAGATTTTGCGAGCAGGCGGACTATGTTTCTCAATTTTTGAGCAGGAACCCAATCAGAGTTTATAACTTGCACATTCTCTGGCATTTCAAAAATCCCGACCCTACCGGTAACAACAGTTACCATGTTGAAATTACTGGCAAGAGATTTCACAGCTTCGAGTTGATGAGATAACAAGGGGTCTTGAGAATCCATGACGTAATTGAAAACAAGCACGTTTGATTGCCTCGGCATAGACCTAGTGTAGAGTTTACGTGAGTCAGATTTGGGAGTGAAATCGAAAGAGGGAACCTGAATTGAAAATCTTAGTCACTGGAGCTGCGGGATTTATTGGCTCTAATTTATGTTCTCGTCTGGCCAAATCAGGTTTTGAAGTTATGGGTGTTGATAACTTTAGTCCCTACTATTCGACAAATTTGAAGGAAACTCGCGTTCGAGAAATACTTGCCCCGCTCAAGATTTCTACAGAGCGCATTGATCTTTGTGACCTGCAGCCTACCCAAGCGATTCTAAAGTCATTTAAACCCGAGACGGTTATCCATTTGGCAGCTCAACCAGGAGTTCGAACCCCACTCTCGCGATCAAATGAGTATATCCAGAACAATTTGGTTGCTTATACGAATGTTCTTCAAAGTGTCGTTCAAGGAGGTATCCCAAACTTCTTGTATGCATCATCCTCTAGTGTCTATGGAAATTTAGAAGCTTTGTCCTATAAAGAAGATGATTATTCAATAAGACCAATCAGTGTTTATGGAGCAACAAAACTAGCAAACGAGATTCTTGCTCCAGCGTACATTTCTGGTAGCAAAACTAAGGCTCGAGGCATGCGTTTTTTCACGGTTTATGGACCATGGGGGAGGCCAGACATGGCCTACTTTCGATTAATTGATTCTGCGCTTAATGGTTCTAAGTTTACAAAATTTGGAGCCGGTGAAGTCAAGCGAGATTTCACATTTATAGATGACATCACTGCAATGATTGAAAGTCTTGCACTACAGTTAAACTCTTTGCCTGCCTCGTATTCAGATGTTGTAAACATTGGTGGCGGAAACCCATACTCACTCAATGATTTAATCGGGATGATTTCGAGTCAAATTCATTGTTCATTTACAATCTCAGAGTTTGAAAGCAATCCAAATGATACGAACTACACTTCTGCAGATGTTACGAATTTGCTCAAATTGACAGGGAAGAAGCCAGAAATTGATTTAAGGGATGGTGTGGCAAAGACAATTCAATGGGCCAGCCAACCGGGAATACGCGAGCATCTATTTAGATGGGCTAACTCTACAAATTAGTCCCCTACCCAGCTTGTGAGTAACCTGGCCAAGTTTTTTTTATCCGTTTCCATTTGGATTGCAATCAAGTTGGAGTTGTCCCTCAGTTTATTTTTGGAGTTCAAGAAATTCAATATCCCAGCAACTGCTTCTTTTTCTGAGCTGTAGAGGCAAAACCGGGTTGGGAAATCCCTCGCAGCCTCTTTGGTGCCTAATGAATCCCGAGCAACAATGGTCATGCCACTCAATGCTGCCTCACGCAAGGTAAGCCCATACCCTTCGCGAGGAGCGGTAGACAAGAGAATTTCTGATTGCGCAAAAACATTACGTAATTCGGGGCCATAGACGGCACCAAGAAAACATACGCATCCAGCTGCAATTTCACCTTCTAAGCTCACTTCTAAAGATTTCCTCTCTGGTCCCTCTCCAACAATTACGACCCTTAACGACGGTCGGATCAACGCTAATGCCTTAATGATTGAAACGGCTTCTGAGACCCCTCGTTCGGCGTGTAGGCGACCGACCAGAGCAACATCGAAAACCCCTTGGAATTCTGTGGGATCTGGAATTTTAGAGTAATCAATCGGAATCGGCGATACAACAAAATTAGCCCGAATATGTCTCCCTAGCTTCCTAATCTCTGGCTCTTGAAACTTTGACACTATGCGGATTGAATCTGAAATTTGAATTGCAAGCCGAGAAAACAGAGTGCGGATTAGTCCTTTGACGCCAGGGTTGATTTTTCGAGTATATATGTCTCCATGAAATTGAGTCTGAATCGCAATTTTTTTCCGTAGCTGAATCTTTAGAAGTAATGCGAACAATAAAGATATTTGATTATCCCCGCAAACTAATGTGACAGAATTACCACTCGATCGGATAATGCGCCTAGCATGAATCAACCCCACAAAAAAATTTGCTGTTTCCGACATGAAAGTCAAGTACCGGTAATCCTCTTTATTGCTAAATTTTTGCGTGGGAGTGAAAATACTGATTGATTGCTGCCTAAAATTATTTCTTAATGCAAGCCCATAGTCATCCCATCGTTTGAAGAGAGCCGCAAGTTCCTTGTCGTGTGATGGAAATTTCGCCTGGACGAAGATTACTTCCCTCATATCTTGACTTCGGTAACTGCAGAAAGAATTGTTCTGAAATTGAGCTCGCGGTCGAACCTTGTTCTTGCATCAGAAGCCGCACGTAAGCCGATTCCATTTGGTTTGAATGACTCAGAAAGCGCTAAATCAATGGCTTCTGGAAGTGGCTGAGAGTCGCTTATGAGAAAACCATCGACACCATTGGTAATAACTTCAGCAGATCCTGTTCCTGCGCGAGCAACAGAGATGAGCCCAGCTGCTCGCGCTTCAACAAGTGCGTGTGGCAGACCTTCATAGTAACTGTTTAGCACAAAGACACGAGATCTTGCCAATAAACCTATAACTTCACTTTCGGGAATATCGCCAAAAAATGTTACATCCGCTGCTAGATTTCTACTTAATATCTCTAAGCGTGAACGTTCGGGACCATCACCAGCAACTGCCAAACTGATTTTTCGTTCTGAGCAGTATTGGATTAGTTCATCAACACCTTTCCATGGTGTGAGTCTACAAATCGTCAAGATTTCAAAATCTTTTTTGGTGTGGGATAACTCAGAAAACTTTTCTAAATCAACCGAGTTTCGGATGAGCCGCAATTTAGATTCTGGTACTCCCCAATGTAGACATATTCTATAGAGTCCTTCAGATGGCACGACAACTAAAGATGCCCTTAGCAAACTCTGAGTAAAGACCAACCGAAAAAACCTGTATTTGAAAGTCAAAGATGCTGTTTGGAAGGCGTCAATATCAAGTTGTGTGTTGTTGTTATTCCGCGCCCGTTCCCAGACGATATCGCCAGGAACCTTTGCCACATAATTAAATTTGTAAAGGTAAGATGCAACATATGTTTCCAGAAAAGCACCTACGCTCAGCACATGACTGGGAAGTTTTGCGGCTTTTCCGATACTTCGTATCATCCCGAATTGTCGCGCAATTACTGATCTGATTCTATCTACGCCAATGAAAAAAACTCTATTGTTTGAGGCATTCCGTTTATCTGGATTAGAGTATGAAATCACAGTAACTCTTGGGAACTTATCAGAACACCAAGATGAAAACTCGGATGCAAATTTGGCTGGGCCCCCTGAATCAGGTGGGTAGATTCCAGTTACTAAAATTAGATTTTGGAACACATGCCAAATTTACTCTATAGGCGAGAAACGGTGGCGATTATGAAGGTAGAATTGGGACTCCGAAAAGAGGAATAACTACGATGTTGAAGAATTCGATTGTGGCACGATCCTTAAAGGTTTTACCTAGAGCCGATCGAAAGAAGTTGTTCGTAGTTGTGATTATTCAGATTTCCTTTGGTTTACTGGACTTAGCTGGTGTGGCGCTAGTTGGGATTCTTGGGGCGTTGGCCATTACAGGATCGCAGTCCCGAGAACCTGGCAATAGAGTATCCGAGGTATTGCAAATACTTAATATAGACCAACTAGATTTACAAACTCAAGCGACCATAATTGGTTTGTTAGCAGCCGGACTCCTCATAGCAAAAACTGTGCTCTCAGTGATTTTTGTTCGCAAAACATTATTCTTTCTATGTCGTAGAAGTGCTTATATTTCAACCAACTTGATTTCACGCGTCCTAGCACAGCCACTTGTGAAAGTTCAGTCCAGGTCAATGCAGCAAACCCTTTATGGCGTCACCACGGGTGTTGATTCGATAGTAATTGGTGTACTTAACACAACAGTTTTGATCATTAGCGATCTTTCGCTTCTGGCCATCCTTGCAGTGGGTTTATTTGTTGCAGATTCTGTAGTCGCACTTAGCACTTTTTTGGTCTTTTCAATAGTCGGTTATGTATTGTTCAGACTTCTACAAGTACGAGCGATTAAACTTGGTGAAGAGCATAGATTTCTTTCTATAGAAGGTTCAGAGAAAACGCTAGAGGTGCTTAACTCATATAGAGAAATCGTTGTTAGAAATCGACGAAGCTTTTATGCAAACGAACTCGGAAAGATTCGCTTTAAATTGGCAGATGTCGAAGCTGAAAGAACCTTCATGCCAAACATTAGTAAATATGTGATTGAAGTGACGGTCGTAATTGGCTCTTTGGCGATTGCAGCCCTACAGTTTGCACTCAATGATGCCGCACGTGCAATCGCGGTGTTAACTGTGTTTACGGCCGCTAGTGCCCGTATAGCCCCGGCGGTATTGCGTTTACAACAAGGTGCCGTGGCCATTAAAGCCAACATCGGTTCAGCGTCTCCCTCCTTAGACTTAATCGAAGAATTTGCACAACTCAAGCCTGAGAGGAATGTGGTTGACAAGTTAGACTTTTCGCACAATGGCTTTACGGGAGAAATCAAACTTAAAGACATAACCTTTACTTACCCCACGAAATCACGTCCCGCGGTTGATTTAATTGGCCTCTCGATCTCAGCAGGGGAAGTAGTCGCATTTGTTGGCCCATCTGGTGCTGGAAAAACTACGGTTGTTGATTTAATTCTAGGTGTACTAGAGCCAGATTCTGGCACTGCAGCTATTCAAGGACTTAACCCTTTGGATGCTATTCGGAGGTGGCCCGGAGCAATTGGCTATGTCCCTCAAGACGTGATGATTTCAAATGGCAACATCCGGGAGAATGTCAGTCTCGGATTTTCCATCGGAGAATTCAGTGATGAAGACATTTGGAAGGCGTTAGACGTAGCACAACTTTCAGAATTTGTACGAAATCTGCCTAATCAGTTGGATACGAAAGTGGGGGATCGCGGTACACAACTGAGTGGAGGCCAACGCCAACGTTTAGGAATAGCAAGAGCGATGTTTACTCGCCCAAAGCTCCTAGTACTAGATGAAGCTACGAGTTCGCTTGATGGAAGTACAGAGGCTAGCATCACGGAGGCTGTTCATAACTTAAAAGGTGGAGTCACGATTGTGATTATTGCGCATAGACTTTCCACCGTGAAAGAGTCTGACACCATTTACTACTTGTCAGATGGCCGGTTAAAGATGTCTGGAACCTTTGATGAGGTCAGAATTGCAATTCCTGAATTTGATAAACAAGCTCAACTTATGGGGTTATGAGTGGAACAAGAAAGAAAGACACAAATTAAACAGTGTTCCATGAGAGAAAAATGTCAACAAATAGCGACGTTATCTAAGGCAACTGATGACGAATAAAATTTTGGTACCCTGCCCCACTGATCTTGAATTCTTACAACCAGTTGTGGTGAGTAATCTTCGCCGATTTGGAAATGCTGCAGATGGTGGTTATGCACTTTCGTCAACTGCTTTACTGAGCTCCGATTTTTTTCTCTCCCTGGGACTTGGAGAGGAATGGTCTTTTGAGAGCAAAATTTCTCGAGTTAATCCCCGAGCGCGAATTGATATCTATGACGATACCGTTCATCTCACCTTCTTTGCAACTAAGGTATTAAAAGGCTTGGTTAAGTTTCTACTCTTGTTAGACTCAAGTGCCAATCTCAAAGCTAGGCTTAAGAGATTAATTGATTACATCCAATTTTGGCACCTAGTGCCCACGCACAAACATCATAGAGTTCATATTAGCGCCAAAAGTTTTGAGGAGATTCTCGCAAGTTACCCCAAACAAAGTCGGATTGGATTGAAGGTAGATATCGAAGAATCAGAGTGGGAAATCTTAAAGCTAATTACTAAGAATCAAACCTTATTTGAATATATATTAGTTGAGATTCATGATTTTGATCATCATGTAAATGAACTTAGAGAATTTATCGGCAGCCTGAATGATGATTTTGTTCTCGCACATTTGCACGCAAATAATTTTGGAGCCCTCGGAGTAAACGGCTTCCCGAATGTCTTCGAACTCACTTTACTTAGGACCTCTAACGCCCTCACGATGGGAATGAAGCGGAAGCAACTCCCTGTCCAGGAATTCGACACACCAAATGCCAAGAATCGGCCAGACTTTATAATCAATTTCCCCGGATGAATCGACCGAGCACCGGGAGGTTGATTTCACCGGGCCTCAGAGGCTTCCGAAGGTGCATCTCTGGCCAACTATGAAAGCGTTAATTGGCGGAAGAAATGTCCGTTTTATCCCCTTCCCGCTACAAACTAGACTGGGATTCGTAGTAGGGGATGGAGGCAGCGACGGTTGGCTCTGCAGGACAAAACCGGTTTATGAAGGATCAATAAAGTGGCACTTAGCGTATGGACAGTTGCTGAACTGGGGGCTTTTTACACTGAGCACCGTTCAGAGCTACTCGCGCATGCCCATCGAGTATTGAAGGATTCCGCTAAGGCTGAAGAAATCACCCAAGATTCACTCATCAAGTTCATGCTTGCAGCTCCTGAGCTTGAATCTGAAGAGCACGCACTCTCTTATCTCCACCGCACCATCGAAAACCTCTGCATTGACTTGTTCCGCCTTGAAGGCCGTCGCCCTAACCTTGTGGTTATTGACGATGCCCAGGCTGAAGTTGAGGCTGCTTG